>Ga0105245_10001264_pt1 | contig 22840 bp, 24 predicted proteins | sample KBSM54metaG_FD_81523 | JGI IMG/M metagenome (GOLD analysis project Ga0105245, IMG submission 81523) | Miscanthus rhizosphere microbial communities from Kellogg Biological Station, Michigan, USA - KBS M5-4 metaG | ecosystem: Host-associated > Plants > Roots > Rhizosphere > Soil | place...
ATGGCAAATTCGGCCTGGCGCTTGACCAGCTGACGCTTGATGTCGCCATAGGCCAGCGCGCCGTTCGGCCCCAATATGGCATAGCCGCCGAAAAAGGCGCCCACGATCAGCAGCGCCGCCGGCGCCATCGCGCGGCGGAGCATGGTGCGGAAAGTGGAACGCCTGGTCATTCCACGATTCTCGCATCATGCGACTCGTGGATCAAGCGGGTATTTTACCTGATCAAGCGCGAATTATGCTCCGCCCGGCGTACACCGCCGACTCGTCCAGTTCCTCCTCGATCCGGATGAGCTGGTTATACTTCGCCAACCGGTCGGACCGGGCGAGGCTGCCCGTCTTGATCTGTCCGCAATTGGTCGCGACCGCGAGGTCGGCGATGGTCGCATCCTCGGTCTCGCCCGAACGGTGCGACATGACCGCGGTGAAGCCGGCGCGGTGCGCCATCGACACCGCCTCGAGCGTCTCGGTCAGCGTGCCGATCTGGTTGACCTTCACCAGCAGCGAATTGGCGAGGCCCTGCTCGATCCCCATTTTCAGCCGCTTCGGGTTGGTCACGAACAGATCGTCGCCAACGATCTGGACCTTGTCGCCGATCAGATCGGTCAGGGCCTTCCAGCCGGTGAAATCATCCTCGGCCATGCCGTCCTCGATCGAGAAGATCGGATAGCGGCGGGTGAGATCAGCGAGATATTCGGCCATCTCGTGGCTTGAGAGGATCTTGCCCTCGCCCGAGATATTATACTTGCCGTCCTTGAAGAATTCGGTCGCGGCGCAATCGAGCGCGAGCATCACATCGTCGCCGGGCTTGTAGCCGGCCTTTTCGATCGAGCTCATGATGAAATCGAGCACGGCGGCGGTCGAGGCGATGTTCGGCGCAAAGCCGCCCTCGTCGCCGACTGCGGTCGCCAGCCCCTTGTCGTGCAGGCCCTTTTTCAGCGTGTGGAAGATTTCGGAGCCGCAACGCACCGCTTCGGCGATCGAGGCCGCGCCCACGGGGACGATCATGAATTCCTGAAAGTCGATCGGGTTGTCGGCATGCTCGCCGCCATTGATGATGTTCATCATCGGCACCGGCAGCACATGCGCGGAGACGCCGCCGACATAGCGATAGAGCGGCAAGCCCCGCGCGTCCGCCGCCGCCTTGGCGACAGCGAGACTGACACCGAGGATCGCGTTCGCGCCGAGCCGGCTCTTGTTTTCGGTGCCGTCGAGCGCGATCATCGCGCGGTCGACATCGGCCTGGTCCTCGGCCTCGAGACCGAGCACGGCATCAGCGATCTCGGTGTTGACGGCCTCGATCGCCTTGGTCACGCCCTTGCCGAGATAATAGCCTTTGTTGCCGTCGCGCAGTTCGACCGCTTCGTGCGCGCCGGTCGACGCGCCCGAGGGCACGGCCGCGCGGCCGAAGCTGCCGTCATCGAGCAACACATCGACCTCAACCGTAGGGTTGCCGCGGCTGTCGAGAATCTGGCGTGCATGGATATCGATGATTGCGGTCACTTCATGATCCTTTTAGCGATCTGTGGTATCTACGAATGTCGGCGCGGCCTGTATCGGCTATCGTCGGCATCGGCAATTCGTCCCGGTCAATGGAACCGGGCATGCGCTGACCGGTTCACTATGGACAAGCGAGAAAAGGGCGACAGCATGGCAACCGACACACCCAAGGCAACCAAGCCAGCCAAGCCGGTGAAAAAGGCTGCAACGACGTCGAAGCCAAAGGCTGGCGCCGCGGCGCCCAAGCCCTCGCCCGCCAAAACCCCTAAACCGGCCACGCCGAAGAAAGGCCCGACCGTGAACACCACCACGACCGCCACAGCGAATGGCGCCACACTGAACGGCGCCGATACCAAGCCCAATCCCGCACAGCTGCTCAAGGACAGCGCCGCGAAGCTCACCAAGGAGGCCGGCGACAAGGCACGCGCCTATGCCGAGGACGGCAAGGCCCGTGCGGGCGGCGCGCTCGACGAACTGGCGCGGCTGATGACCGAGGCCGCCGGTACCGTCGACGAAAAACTCGGCGAGCAATATGGCCAATATGCCCGCGGCGCGGCGGATTCGGTTTCCGGCTTCTCCGATTCACTCAAGGCGAAGAATCTCGACGATCTGATCGAGGACGCGCGCGGCTTTGTGAAGAAGAGCCCCGCGATCGCGATCGGCACCGCGGCGGCACTCGGCTTTGTGCTGGTGAGGCTGATCAAGGCCGGTATCGACGCAGCTGATCGCGACGAAGCCTGACCATATAATCGGGGCTGCCCATACAGCCCGGGGGGAACATGGCCGAGCTACCGCCGGACCACGACAGCAACAGCATCGCGCGTTTATTTTCGCGACTGATCGACGATGCCGAGCGCTTCGTGCGCGCGGAGATCAGGCTGTATCGCGCCCAGTTCTTGAGCCGCGTCGGCGAGGCGCGGATCGCGATCCTGCTTGGCGTGATCGCCCTTCTCCTCGCGCAATCGGCGATCATTGCCATGGTGCTCGGCCTGTTGCTGATCCTCAGGCATCCGCTTGGCGAGGTCGGCGCGACGATCGCCGTCGTCATCGTCTCGCTGGGAATCGCTGCCCTGCTCGTCCGGATTGCCGTCACCAAGGTGCAGAAGATCACCGAGATCAAGGACAAGCCCGAGCCGGAGGCGCCCCATGACCGGTGACGACAATGATCTCGCCATCGCCAGGCAGAGGGCCGAACGCGCCCGCGCCCGCCTTGCCGGCACGCTTGTCGATATCCAGGCGCGCCTCAAGCCAAAGGCGCTGCTGCGCGAAGCCGTGCACGAGATGAAGGAAGCGGCGCAGGAAGTGGCGCGCGACGGGCTGGACAGCATCAAACGCCACCCGATCGCGCTGGCGGGGGCGACCGCGGCAATTGGCCTGCTTTTCGCACGCGGGCCCTTGCGTCACGTCATTGATGCCTATCTGGATGAAACCCCCGAGCCACCCGCGAGTTTGACTCCCAAACGGGCACGCCCCCGACGGAAAGGACCCACCGAATGAACGCTCCAGTAACGGTAGAGAACACGCCGAAGCCCGCCCGCAAGCTGACGCCGAAGAGCGTGGCGGAGAAGGCGCTGGACACCACCAGGGACACCGCCCGCGAGGCGGCCCGCCGCACGGCCGAGGGGATCGAGGCCAACCCACTCGCAGTACTGGTCGGTGGCGTCGCGCTCGGCGTGCTCGCCGGCGCGGTCGTGCCACGCACCGAGCAGGAGGCCAAGCTGCTCGGCCCAATCGGCAAGCGGATCAACGACACCGCGTCTGGCGCCGCCCAGGCCGCGCGCGATGCCGGCAAGGCCGAGCTCGATTCGCTCGGCCTGAACAAGGAGGCAGCGCGCGATCAGGTCGGGAAGCTGCTCGACGGTGTGGCAAAGGCGATTTCGACCGCGGGCGCCGCCGCGGCGGCCAAGGCATCGACCAAACAATAAGGCGGAAACGGTTCACCTCGGCTGAATCAGGCTCTAAGGACGGGCGCGTCTCCTCCCTTTGGAAGCGCGATCCATGAGCAAACTCCACCTCGTCTTCGGCGGCCGCGTCAGCGATCCGCGTGGTCTCGACTTCGACGATCTCGATTCGATCGAGGTCGTCGGCGTGTTTCCCGATTATAAAAGCGCCGAGAAGGCCTGGCGTGCGGCCGCCCAGCGCACGGTTGACGATGCCGAGATGAAATATGTCGTGGTCCATCTCCACCGATTGCTCGAGCCCGATCTGCTGGCGCCGCCCCAGTCCTGATTTCCAGGCTCTGATCTGCCGCGGGAAGCTGCGTCAGGCCTTGCGGTAGGACCAGGCGAGTATCGGCCTCGCGAGTGCGACGCCCGCCGCCAGCCCGCCCAGCGGCTCGACGATCGTCACCGAAACCTCGAAACCGCCGGCAATAATGGCAAAGACGATCTGGAATGCCATCCAGATCGCCGCCAGGATTCCGATCTGGGCCGATCGGCTATAGGCGCGAGACACGGGGATGGCGCGCGGCACGCCGTAGAGCATGAAATAGGCGCCGATGACGGCGAACACGGCTGCGTCCGCCCCGGCGCTTGGCATAAGCGAGCCCGGCGTCAGGACCAGACGGGCCAGCGCGCCGCCATAAGCCCCCGCCACGAAGATGAGACCAAGGCCGACCGGCCGCAGCGCCTTTTCGACGAAGCGGCCCGCGATCAGCAGGAAGACGAGGTTGAATGCGGCAGAGAGGAAGTCGCGGGCGAGAAAGGCTGAGGCGAGCGGCGACAGCCACGACAGGGGCTGGTCCCGCCAGCCGCCCGCCAGGAAGATCCGCGGCGTGAAGCCGAACAGAAAAGCGGCCACGTCCAGGCCAACCACCGCAGTGGCGAGCAGCACCGTGAACACCGACAGCGAGACGAGCGCGTCAGTGAAACGTCCGCGCGGAAGATCGATTCCGTTCAGATGAATTCGATCTTCGAGACGACATAATAACGGTCGCCCGACGGCACCGTCACCTCGACCTCGTCATCAACCTTGCGGCCGATCAGCGCGCGGCCGAGCGGCGAATTGTACGAGATGCGCCCGCCCTTGGCGTCAGCCTCGGTCTGGCCGACTATCTGGTAGCGGAAGGGCTTGTCGTCCTCGTCGAGCAGAGTCACGGTCGCGCCGAACACGACCTTGTCGCCCGAAAGATCGCGGGGATCGATCACCTGCGCGCGGCTGAGCTTGTCCTCGATGTCCGAGATCGAGGCTTCGATCTGGCCCTGGCGCTCCTTGGCGGCGTGATATTCGGCGTTCTCGGAAAGGTCGCCATGTGCACGCGCTTCCTCGATCGCGTCGACGATGGTCGGCCGCTCCGCTTTCAGGCGCTTCAGGTCCGCATTGAGCTTTTCATAGCCCTCCTGCAGCATCGGCATCTTTTCGACGGTAGCCATCCCTAATCCTTCGTCCCCGAAAATTCCCCCATTGGCCGGCCCCTCAAAGGACCCGCCCGCACGTTTCTCTCATGTGGGGAATTAATTGTGCGAGTGCGAATAATAGGATTGCAATGGCCGAACTTCAAGACTCCGCGTCGCAAGCGCCACAATCGCCTGTGCCGCCGCGACACTGGCCGGCGCCGTGGTGAAATAGGGAATCTTCTGGACGAGCGCCGAACCGCGGATCGGCTGCGAGTCCTTGAGGCTCTGCCACCCCTCGGTCGTGTTGAAGATCAGGTCGATATCGCCGTCCTTGATCCGGTCGACGATATGTGGCCGGCCCTGCGCCACCTTGTTGACGCGCTCCACGGCCACGCCGTTCGCGGCCAGATAATCCGCGGTGCCGCCGGTCGCGACGACGGTGAAGCCATGATCCGCGAGCAACTTCACGCCAGGCAGGATCACCGGCTTGTCGCCATCCTTCACGCTGACGAACAAGGTGCCCGATTTCGGCAGCACCGTCCCTGCCCCGAGTTGCGATTTGGCAAAGGCCAGGACGAAATCGCTATCGATTCCCATCACTTCGCCAGTCGACTTCATCTCAGGCGAGAGCACCGGATCGACGCCCGGGAAGCGGTTGAAGGGGAACACCGCTTCCTTCACCGCGACATAATCGATCGCGCGGTCGATCGGCGGCAGATCGGCGAGCTTCTCGCCCGCCATCACCCGCGCCGCGATCTTGGCGATCGGCGCGCCGATCGCCTTGGCGACGAACGGCACGGTGCGGCTGGCGCGTGGATTGACCTCGATCAGATAGACAAGGCCGTCCTTCACCGCGAACTGGATGTTCATCAGCCCGACCACCGAGAGCGCCTTGGCCAGCGCCTTGGTCTGGCGTTCGATCTCGGCGATGATCTCGTCGGAGAGGCTGTAGGGCGGGATCGAACAGGCGCTGTCGCCCGAATGGACGCCGGCTTCCTCGATATGCTGGAGCACGCCCGACACTGTCACGTCGGTGCCGTCGGAGATCGCATCGACATCGACCTCGATCGCGTCGCGCAGATACTGGTCGATCAGCACCGGCGAGTCGCCCGAGACCTGGACTGCCGTCTGGATATAATCGTCGAGCTGCGCAGGGCCGTCGACAATCTCCATCGCCCGGCCGCCAAGCACATAGCTTGGCCGCATCAGCACCGGATAGCCGATCCGCTCAGCGACAGCGATCGCCTCGTCGCGGCTGCGCGCAATGCCATTGGCCGGCTGGCGCAGGCCGAGCCTGGTGATCAGCGCAGCGAAGCGTTCGCGATCTTCGGCAAGGTCGATCGCGTCCGGGCTGGTGCCGAGGATCGGAATGCCGGCCTGTTCGAGCGCATGGGCGAGATTGAGCGGGGTCTGTCCGCCGAACTGGACGATCACGCCGACCAGCGTCCCCCTGGACTGCTCGACATGAAGGATTTCGAGCACATCCTCGGCAGTGAGCGGTTCGAAATAGAGGCGATCCGACGTGTCGTAATCGGTCGACACCGTCTCTGGGTTGCAGTTGACCATGATCGTCTCATAGCCGGCATCGGCCAGCGCGAAGCAGGCATGGCAGCAGCAATAATCGAACTCGATCCCCTGCCCGATCCGGTTCGGCCCACCGCCCAGGATGACGATCTTCTTGCGGTCGCTCGGCTGGCTCTCGCATTCGGGCTCGCCGAAGCTCGGCGCCTCATAGCTCGAATACATATAGGGCGTCTTCGCCTCGAACTCGGCCGCGCAGGTGTCGATCCGCTTGAAGACCGGCCGCACGCCGAGCTTCTGGCGGTGCTTGCGCACTTCGTCTTCGGTCACGCCGCCGGTCATGGCGACCACCGCCTCATGGATCAGCCCTGACCCACGCGCGATGCCGTGGTCCATGCCGCCGTGCAGATTGGCCGATTTGAGCGCGAGATAAGCGAGGCGCTTGTCGCTGAAGCCCATCGATTTCAGCCGGCGCATCCCAGCGGCATCGCGCGGCAGGCCACCGCGACAGACTTCCTCTTCCGCGGCAATGATCTCCGCGATCCGCTCGAGGAACCAGGGATCGTAAAAGGTGATCGCGTGGACCTCTGCGACAGTGAAACCCTCGCGGAGTGCCTGGGCGGCAACCAGCAGCCGGTCTGGCGTCGCGCGCGCCAATGCCGCCTCGATCACCGCGCGCGGCGCGCCGACCAGCGAATCGACCTGATTGAAGCCTGACAGCCCCGTCTCCAGCCCGCGCAGCGCCTTCTGCATCGATTCATGGATGTTGCGGCCGATCGCCATCACCTCGCCGACCGACTTCATCGCGGTCGAGAGGATCGGCTCGGCGCCCTTGAACTTCTCGAACGCGAAGCGCGGGATCTTGGTGACGACATAGTCGATCGTCGGCTCGAACGAAGCCGGGGTCGCGCCGGTGATATCATTGATGATCTCGTCGAGCGTATAGCCGACCGCGAGCTTTGCCGCGACCTTGGCGATCGGGAAGCCGGTCGCCTTGGAGGCAAGCGCCGAGGAGCGCGACACGCGCGGATTCATCTCGATCACGACGAGCCGGCCGTCCTTGGGATTGACCGCGAACTGAACGTTGGAACCGCCTGTTTCCACACCGATTTCACGCAGCACCGCGATGCTCGCGTTGCGCATGATCTGATATTCCTTGTCGGTCAGCGTCAGCGCCGGCGCGACAGTGATGGAGTCTCCTGTATGGACGCCCATCGGATCGATATTCTCAATCGAGCAGATGATGATGCAATTGTCGTGGCGGTCGCGCACGACCTCCATCTCATATTCCTTCCAGCCGAGCACCGATTCCTCGATCAGCACTTCGGTGGTCGGCGAGGCATCGAGCCCGCCGCGGACGATATTCTCGAACTCCTCGCGATTATAGGCGATGCCGCCGCCCGATCCGCCCATGGTGAACGAGGGCCGGATGATCGTCGGAAGGCCGACATGCTCGAGCGCGGCAAACGCCTCGTCCATGCTGTGCGCGATCCGGGAGCGCGGGCTTTCGAGCCCGATCTTGTCCATTGCGTCGCGGAACTTCAGCCGGTCCTCGGCCTTGTCGATCGCCTCGGCATCGGCGCCGATCATCTGCACGCCATATTTCGCCAGCGTGCCGTCATTGAACAGGGCAAGCGCCGTGTTGAGCGCGGTCTGCCCGCCCATCGTCGGCAGGACCGCGTCCGGCCGCTCCTTCTCGATGATCTTGGCGACGATCTCGGGCGTGATCGGCTCGACATAGGTCGCGTCCGCCAGCTCGGGATCAGTCATGATCGTCGCCGGGTTCGAATTGACGAGGATGATGCGATAGCCCTCCTCGCGCAGCGCCTTGATCGCCTGGGTGCCAGAATAATCGAACTCACACGCCTGGCCGATGACGATGGGCCCTGCGCCGATGACGAGGATGGAGGAGATGTCGGTGCGTTTGGGCATTGTCTAAATTGCACTCACTGCATACATTGATTTCATTGCAATCATCGGAGCCTCGTTGTGGCAAGCCTCACGATCCGAAATATTCCCGACGATGCGAAACATCGCTTCCGCCAGGTCGCCGCTGCCCATGGCCACTCGATGGAGGAGCATATGCGCAAGCTGTTGCTCGCCGCGATCGGCGACGGGGGGATGACCAGTTCCGCGCTCAAGGAGGGTCCGGCGCCTTTCAAGGCGCAGACGGAGTCGACCGTGCCCAAGCCTGCGCCCCACGACGACTGGGTTCATGAATTGATCCGCCTCGCCAATGGCGCCGGCGAAGGTGTGTTCGACCCTGAACCTCAGCCGTTGCGCGAGTTCGATCTTTGATCGTTCTCGACACCAATGTTCCAAGCGAAACGAGCAAGCTGAGACCCGATCCGAACGTCGTACGGTGGTTGGCGGAACATCGCCAGCGCCTCTGGATGCCGACGATCGCACTGGCCGAACTACGCTACGGTGTCGAAAAGCTGCCCGCCTCTCGTCAGCGCGAAGAACTCGACCAATGGCTGGTGAAGCTGACAGCGAATTTTGCCGATCGAATGTTGCCGTTTGACGCAAAGGCTGCGGAATCGCACGGGCGCTTGCGCGCTCGACTGAAGGCGATCGGCAAGCCGATGAACGCGCAAGACAGCTATGTAGCGGCGATTGCCCGATCGCTTCGCGTGCCAGTGGCGACGCGCAATCTGGCTGATTTCGAGCATGCTGAAATCGAGCTGATCGATCCCTGGTCAGCCTGATCGCCGAGGCAGCTATGGTCATCACTGGCTGTTCCCGTCCGCCGGCTCGGGCGGATAGACGTTGGGCTTGTCGGTCATGAGTTTGTCGACCGCCGCAAAGGCTTCCGCGAAGCCTGTCATCAGGCGCGCTTCGACATCGGGCTTGAGCGGGCAGGTCTTGGCGAAATCCGTGAATTCCTCGTGCACCTGCTTGCGCACCTCGGCCGCGCGATCTGCGGGCGGGTCGTCGAAGCCGAAGCCCGAGCTGTAGTTCAGCCCATTGCAGCCCTTGAACTCGCCGTGGATGCTGCCGCCGGTGTTGCTCTCGCTCGGCTGGTAGAACAGCGAGACCTCTGGAATGGCCTTCTCGATCGAGACGACCCGGTCGCTGTCGTCGCCCGGCTTGTGGCCGACATCGCTCAGCTTCCAGCCGGCGACGTCAATCGCGCTGTCCTGCGCGGCGACGACACCCGCGCACGCGAGAACGCCGGCGGCGACGAGAGTGGCGGCGAGCGTGAAAGGCCTCGGCATCACCCGCCCTCCCCGGTCTCGGCCATGCAACCCCAGCCTTCGAATTCGAGATCGTACAGGAGCTCGATCTGCAGACATTCTATCGTCAGCGCCTTGATCGATAGCGGATCGGCCTTTTGGATACGGGCGAGGAACAGCGAGATTTCGCCGTCTTCGCCTTCCTCGCGCTCAAGGACGGTGAAGCCGAACGTCGCCGCATCCTTTTCGAGGCGCGTGAGATTCTCATCATAACCGCGAAAGCTGACGTCGATCGACCGGGCGATTTCCGGGCGATCGCCGTTCCTCGCCAGATTGAGGAGCACCTCTTCATCGGCGAGCAATTCTTCCTCGAGCCGTGCGGGATCGACATCTGGCAGTGTCATTGGCTGTTCCCATCTTCGGGCGGCGCGGGCGGATAGACATTGGGCTTTTCGGTCATCAGCTTGTCGACCGCCGCGAAGGCTTCGGCGAAACCCGTCATCACCTCGGTTTCGAGCTCGACCTTGATCTTGCAGGACCTGGCGAAGTCCGTGAACGCGGTGTGCATCTCCTTGCGCGCCACTGCGGCGCGGTCGCCGGGCGGGTCCGGGAGATCGAAGCCCGAATTGACGCTCATCCGGGAACAGCCCTTGACGTTGATCTCTGCCTGGATGCTGCCGCTGACATTATGCTCACCTGGGCGGTAGATCATGTCGACCTGGGGCGTGACCTTCTCGATCGAGACGAGGCGGTTGCTGTCGTCGCCCGGCTTGTGGCCGACATCAGCCAGGTTCCAGCCATCGATCTGTACGGCGCTGTCCTGCGCGATGCCAGCAACTGACGCCGCGACGGAAACGGCAAGGCCGGCACCGAGCAGCAGGATCGCGCTGGCCAGACGCCGTTTCACGACACCTCCAGACTGCCGACGAACCGCTCGAACAGGTAGAAGCTGTCCTGCGGCCCCGGGCTCGCCTCGGGGTGATATTGCACGCTGAAGGCGGGCCGGTCGGTGAGCTCGAAGCCGGCGTTGGAGCCGTCGAACAACGAGACATGCGTTTCGCGCGCGGTTTCCGGCAGCGTTTCGCTCACGACCGCGAAGCCGTGATTCATCGAGGTGATCTCGACCGCGCCGTCACTGAGCCGTTTGACCGGATGATTGGCGCCGCGGTGCCCCTGGAACATCTTGGTAGTGTCAGCGCCGACCGCGAGGCCGAGAAGCTGGTGGCCGAGACAGATGCCGAACAGCGGAATGCGCGTCTCGAGCAGCTTCTGGATGACCGGCACGGCATATTCACCAGTCGCGGCCGGATCGCCCGGGCCGTTGGAGAGGAAGATGCCGTCCGGCTTCAAGGCCATCACCTGCTCGAAGCTGGCGGTCGCGGGGAGGACGCTGACCTTCGCGCCGGCCTTTACGAGGTTGCGATAGATATTGTGCTTCGCGCCATAATCGATCGCCACGACGTGCGGGCGAGGACCCTTTGCGGCCTCGCCGTCATACCCGAACCCAAGCCGCCAGACTCCGCCTTCCCAGCCATAATGCGTCTGGGTCGTCACCGAGATGGCAAGGTCCATCCCTTCCAGCCCAGGCCAGGCCTTCGCCATCTCGAGCAGCAACGGAATGTCGAACACCCCGTCCGCGCGGTGCGCAATCACGCCGTTGGGTGCGCCGCCGGTGCGGATCCGCCGGGTCAGCGCGCGGGTGTCGATCCCCGACAGGCCGATTCGGTCGTGCCGCTTCATCCAGGTATCGAGCCGCTCGACCGAGCGGAAGTTCGAGGGAGCGGTCACATCCTCGCGCACGATCATGCCGAGCGCGTGCGGCTCCTCCGCCTCGACGTCATCGGCGTTGGCGCCGACATTGCCGATATGTGGGAAGGTGAAAGTGATGATCTGCCCGGCAAAGCTCGGGTCAGTCATGATTTCCTGATAACCGGTCATCGCGGTGTGGAAGCAGACTTCGCCGACCGCCTCGCCCTCTGCACCGAATCCACGGCCCCAGGCGATCTCGCCATTTGCCAGAACCAGAACGCCCGTCGCTCCTGCAGGCGCGGAAATGGGCTTGGCGTCGGCCATCGTGGCGGGCACTCCTTCAGGTTGCAATGTCGCTAAGCCGCGGTCGCTAGAGCCGCGAAGGGGGAGCGTCAATCTGTTAAAAACCCGGTGGTCCGGTTAGGGGTAGCGATTACCGAAAAGGACCAGGCATGATTCGCGACGACATCAAGGCTGCACTCATCACCGCGATGAAGGGCGGAGACAAAGAAGGCACCGCAACGCTGCGCCTGATTCAGTCAGCGATCAAGAACCGCGATATCGAGGCGCGCACGGGAAAGGCACCCGAGGATGACGACACCCTGATCGTCGAGGTGCTGCAGAAAATGGTGAAGCAGCGCCGCGAATCGATCGAAATGTTCGTGAAGGGCAACCGCCAGGAACTCGCCGATGCCGAGGCGGCCGAGATCGCGGTGATCGGGCGGTTTTTGCCGCAGCAGATGAGCGAGGCGGAAACCGCTGCCGCCATCGAGGCGATCAAGGTGGAACTGGCGGCGAGCGGCATGAAGGACATGGGCCGGGTGATGGCCGAGCTTAAGGCGCGCCATGCGCAGACGCTCGACATGAGCAAGGCGAGTGCGGCGGTGAAGGCGGCACTGAGCTGACTTAATCTCCCCTCCCGCTTGCGGGAGGGGTCGGGGGAGGGCATGTCGGACAAAGGCTACGCCAGACCCACGATGCGGTCGCGCGAATTGCGCGCGAACGCGACGGACGCCGAACGGGCGCTCTGGGCACGACTGCGGGCGAGGCAGGTGGCTGGAATCCGCTTCAACAGCCAGTTCCCGATCGGCCTTTCATCTGTGATTTCGTATCTCGAGCTGCCAAGCTCGTGATTGAAGTCGATGGCGGTCAGCACGATTGGAACGCAGGCGCTGATCGATCCCGTACGCGCTTCCTTGAGGAGCGGGGCTTCTCCGTACTTCGTTTCTGGAACAATGAGGTGCTGGAGAATATCGAAGGAGTTGTGACGATCATCGAGCGTGCGCTGATGGACAGGCCCTCCCCTAACCCCTCCCGCAAGCGGGAGGGGGACGGACACGCGCGCGGGAAAGGGAGCGCATGAGCCTCTCCCCGCAATTCCTCGACGAGCTCCGCGCGCGCACCCTGCTGTCGGCGCTGATCGGCCGCACCACCAAGCTGCAAAAGGCCGGGCGGGAATTCCGGGCCTGCTGCCCGTTCCATAACGAGAAATCGCCGAGCTTCTACGTCAACGACGACAAGGCATTCTATCATTGCTTCGGCTGCGGCGCGCATGGCGATGCGATCCGGTGGATGACCGATCAGCGCGGCCTGCCCTTCATGGATGCGGTCAAGGAACTCGTCCAGGCGGCGGGCATGGAAATGCCGGCAATGGACCCGCGTGCCGCTGAGAAGGCCGAACAATCAAAGGGCCTGCACGACGTAATGAAGGCCGCCGCTGACTGGTTCGAGACCCAGTTGGGAGGGCTGGACGGCGGAGAGGCGCTGGCGGTTCTGAAGAAGCGCGGGATCACCGATGCGGCGCGGCGCGACTTCGGGCTCGGCTTCGCGCCCGATTCGCGCGGCAAGCTGCGCGCCGCGTTACGCGACTTCGGCGATGCGATGCTGATCGAAGCCGGCCTGCTGATCTCCGTCGACGACAAGGAACCCTATGACCGGTTCCGCGGCCGGCTGATGATCCCGATCCGCGACCCGCGCGGGCGGACCATCGCGTTCGGTGGCCGCATCATCGGGGACGGCGAGCCCAAATATCTGAACTCCCCCGAAACCCCGCTCTTCGACAAGGGCCGGAACCTCTACAATCTCGACCGCGCCGCCCCCGCCTCGCGCAAATCCGGCCGGGTGCTGGTTGTCGAGGGCTATATGGACGTGATCGCGCTGGCCCAGGCCGGCTTTGGCGAAGCGGTCGCCCCGCTCGGCACTGCCCTCACCGAGGCACAGCTCGAACGGCTATGGCGCCTCACCGATGTGCCGATCCTCTGCTTCGATGGCGATGCGGCCGGACAAAAGGCGGCAATCCGCGCCGCCAATCGTGCGCTTCCCATGCTCGCGCCTGGGCGGAGCCTGGCTTTCGTCACCCTCCCTGCCGGTGTCGACCCTGACGATTTCGTCCGTACCAAGGGCCCCGCCGCCTTCGCCGCCCTGCTCGAAAAGCCGGAGCCGCTGGTCGATCGCCTCTGGGCGTATGAGCTCGCCGCCGAGCCGCTCGACACGCCTGAACAAAAGGCCGGGCTCAAGCAGCGCTATACCGGCCTTGCCCAGGCAATCACCGATGCTGATGTTCGCACCCAATATCTCGCTGAGTTCAATCGCCGTTTCGATGCCCTCTATGCCCGCGTCCGCCCCGCCTTCGTTCCATTCGAGCGCGCCAAGCGCAAACCCGGCCAGCCCTGGAAGGCGCCCGACATCCCCGTCACCGAGGCGGCCAAGGGCGTTCGCGCTGGCGGAATCGACCGGATTCTCGCCAAGGCCGTGCTCGCCGGCCTGATCCGCCACCCCGCCGAAATCGCCCGCCATATGGAGGTTCTCGGCGCGCTGAAGCTCGCCGATGGCGCGCTCGGGCGGCTGTTCGAAGCGGTCGTCGATCTCGCCGTCGAAGATCAGGCGCTTGATAGCGAGCGCCTGCTCACCATATTGGCGAAATCAGGATTCGATATAATAGCGGGTGATCTGTTACGGGCCGATCAACTATCGTGCTCGTTTACGCAGAAAGACGCCGAACCGGCGCGGGCGCGTGAGGATCTCGACGAAGCGATCGCCATTCTGGTGGCGCGCCCCGAAGTGGATGCCGCGCTGGCGGAAGCAACGACCGCGCTGATGGCGGGTTATACGGATGAAGCCTTTGAACGACAGGTTTCACTCGTGAAGGAACAACAGGCGCTCGACGCACGACTTGCAAATCTGGTGCAAGCGAACGAAGACGCCAGAGCTTTAGGTGCTGAGGGCAATTGATGACGAAGATTAACGGTGGCGGTGGCGATGACGGCGTGGAAGTGACCGACGCTCCGCTGATCGACTTGAACGATGCGTCGATCAAGAAGCTGGTCGCCCGCGCCAAAAAGCGTGGCTACATCACTGTGGACCAGCTCAACGAGGCGTTGCCGCAGGACCAGATGTCGTCCGATCAGCTCGAGGATGTGATGTCCGCGCTGAACGAGATGGGCATCAACATCGTCGAGAATGACGAAGCCGGCGAAGACGGCGAAGAGGCCGATCAGCCCGAGGACGAGGTCGAATCGGTCGATTCGTCCGAGGAGAGCGCGCCGACGCTCGAGGCCAAGAAGAAAGAAGTCATCGATCGCACCGACGATCCGGTGCGCATGTATCTGCGCGAGATGGGCGCGGTCGAGTTGCTCAGCCGTGAGGGTGAGATCGCGATCGCCAAGCGGATCGAGGCCGGCCGCGACACGATGATCCTGGGCCTGTGCGAATCGCCGATCACGTTCAACGCGATCATCGACTGGTCGACCGCGCTGAACGAAGGGACGATGCAGCTGCGCGAGATCCTCGATCTCGACGCGATGCTCTCCAAGGATCCGGCGCCTGAATCGCTGACCGACGATGACGATGCGTCGGGCGAGATTTCGGAAAAGACCGCCGGCCCGTCCTTCAAGGAAGAGGAGGAGCCCGAAGAGGCGCCCGCCGAGGAGGAAGAGGATTCGATGCAGGAGCGGCGCACGCCGCGCGCATCGGATGACGAGGAGGAGGACAATACCCTCAGCCTCGCCCAGATGGAGGAGCAGCTGAAGCCGCAGGCGCTCGAGCGCTTTGCGAGCATCACCTCGCTCTACAAGAAATTCTCAAAGGTCCAGCAGCAGCGGCTCGACTCCATGTCGGCCGGTGGTGAGCTGTCGAACGCTGACGAGCGCAAATATCAGAAGCTGCGCGAAGAACTGACCGCGGAGGTCGAGAGCGTCCAGTTCCACAACGCCAAGATCGAATATCTGGTCGATCAGCTCTATGCCTTCAACCGGCGCCTGACCGCTTTGGGCGGGCAGATGCTGCGCCTCGCCGAGCGCCACAAGGTGCCGCGCAAGGATTTCCTCGATCGCTATATCGGCCATGAGCTCGACGAGCAGTTCATGCCGAGCGTGTCGAAGCTCGACAAGAAATGGACTGCCTTCGTCACCAACGAGAGCGATTCGGTCGACCGGATCCGCATCGAGATTTCCGAGATCAGTCAGGCGACCGGCATGTCGCTCAGCGAGTTCCGCCGCATCGTCAACATGGTCCAGAAGGGCGAGCGCGAGGCGCGCATCGCCAAGAAGGAAATGGTCGAGGCGAATCTGCGGCTCGTGATCTCGATCGCGAAGAAATATACCAATCGCGGCCTTCAGTTCCTGGATCTCATCCAGGAGGGCAATATCGGCCTGATGAAGGCGGTGGATAAGTTCGAGTATCGCCGCGGGTACAAATTCTCGACCTATGCCACCTGGTGGATCCGTCAGGCGATCACCCGCTCGATCGCCGACCAGGCGCGGACGATCCGCATCCCGGTCCATATGATCGAGACGATCAACAAGCTGGTGCGGACCAGCCGCCAGTTTCTCCACGAGCAGGGCCGCGAGCCCACGCCCGAGGAAATGGCCGAGCGCCTGTCGATGCCGCTCGAAAAGGTTCGCAAGGTGATGAAGATCGCCAAGGAGCCGATCTCCCTCGAAACGCCGATCGGCGACGAGGAGGATTCGCATCTCGGCGATTTCATCGAGGACAAGAACGCGATCATCCCGGTGGATGCCGCGATCCAGGCCAACCTCAAGGAAACCGTCACCCGCGTCCTTGCGAGCCTCACCCCGCGCGAGGAGCGCGTGCTGCGCATGCGCTTCGGCATCGGCATGAACACCGATCACACGCTCGAAGAGGTCGGCCAGCAATTCTCGGTGACGCGCGAGCGCATCCGCCAGATCGAGGCCAAGGCGCTGCGGAAGCTCAAGCACCCGTCGCGTTCGCGCAAGATGCGCAGCTTCCTCGACCAGTGATGCGATTCCCCGGCGAAAGCCGGGGGACCCGCGCCGAAATTGCGTCCGTTCCGGACCGAATTTGCGACGAAAAGCGCGCCGGAGCGCGAATCGGCTCCGGCTAGGCGTTGTGACACGCCTGCCAGGTCGGCCCCACAAGCCCATTCTATCAACGACTTAAGACCTCGCCGCCTTTCGGGCACGCTTCGCCACGAAAACCCTGTTTTCAATCAAGGTTGAGACAGACTTAATCTGTTCTACACCAGGTCTTTACGCCCTTCAGTATAATCCCTTGGCCATAAGGGGCGCGAAGCCGGTTTCACCGGCCTTTCAACCCAGCCCCCTGGAGGTTCATGGCTTTCGATTCAGCACTTGAGCGGCGCATAGGCGGAAGCTGGGGGACGATTGCTATTTTGGCATCGGACGACGGCAGCGCCACGCACGCAATGCCTCGCCTGCTCGCCAGACCGCAGGTGCCTGTCCGCGATCTCGCCGATGCGGTTCATGCGCTCTGCGCACTCCATGGCCGGCATCCCGGCGTGATCGACTATGCGCTCGAGCATAGCGGCCACAATTCAGCTGAGGACTGGCTCGAATCGGCTGCTGTCGGCTTTACGGACGAACGCGCCTATCTTGCCCGGCTCACCGCCGCCGCCGGCCCCCTGCCCTCGACCCCGGGCCAGGCTGAGTCCGAAGCCGCGATCGCGGCGCAGCGCCATGCCCTCGATATGCTCGCCCAGTCCGATCGGACGGGTTGCGCGACGGGTGCGGCGATTGGGCTGGTGCTCGACTGGGCCGCAATTCGCGAGACGCTGGATATCGCTGCCCGCCGTTTCGGCGTCGAGCCGCCCGTCTCCAGCCTGCCCGATGGTTTCGAGACTGCATCGCTGGTTTCGGCGCTGGCCGAAACGCCAGCGATCGAGCGCGCCATGGCATTCGGCGCGCAGCAGATCCTGGCGCAGCATCGCGGGCTGTGGGATCTGCTCGAAGCCCGGGCGAGCGCGCGCAACCACCATCAATAGGGCTGGCCTCCTCACCTCGCCCGTCATTCCCGCGAAAGCGGGGATGAGGGTTGAGGTTTAAAATCTCAGCGGCGGCGCCCAACACTCGCGCTTGCGCCGCGGCATAAAACCCCTCTATCCCAAACCCGATATTCGAAACGGGAATGGATCCGAATGAAGCGCTTCGAGGGCACCCAGAGCTATGTCGCGACCGACGACCTGAAAGTCGCGGTCAATGCGGCTGTCACGCTACGCCGCCCGCTGCTCGTCAAGGGCGAGCCGGGCACCGGCAAGACCGTACTTGCCTATGAAATCGCGAAAGCCGTCGGCGCGCCGCTGATCGAGTGGAACATCAAATCGACCACCAAGGCGCAGCAGGGGCTGTACGAATATGATGCGGTCGCCCGCCTGCGCGATGGCCAGCTGGGCGACGAGCGGGTCCACGACATCGGAAACTATATCCGCCGCGGCAAGCTGTGGGAGGCGTTCACCGCCCCCGAAGTGCCCGTCCTGCTGATCGACGAGATCGACAAGGCCGATATCGAATTCCCGAACGATCTCCTCCAGGAACTCGATCGCATGGAATTCCATGTCTATGAAACCAAGGAGACGGTGCGCGCCGCCGAGCGCCCGATCGTCGTCATCACCTCGAACAATGAGAAGGAACTGCCCGACGCGTTCCTGCGCCGCTGTTTCTTCCACTATATCAAATTCCCCGATCGCGAGACGATGCAGGCGATCGTCGACGTGCATTTCCCGGGCATCCAGAAGATCCTCGTCAGCAAGGCGATGGATATCTTCTACGATGTCCGCGAGGTGCCGGGCCTGAAGAAGAAGCCCTCGACCAGCGAATTACTCGATTGGCTGAAGCTCCTCCTCCACGAGGACATGCCGCTCGACATCCTTCAGAATCGCGACCCGACCAAGGCGATCCCGCCGCTGCATGGTGCATTGCTGAAGAACGAGCAGGACGTGATGCTGTTCGAACGCCTTGCTTTCATGGCGAAAAGGCAGGCGAACAAGGCTTAGAGCGAAGCGCGCACGCCGATAAAATATCGTTAACAAAAAATTAACCATTCCGGAATACCGATGATTGCGGGGGGGTACCGCATGGGTACCCGAGTATGCGTTTTGCCTTGCCTGTCTTAGCCCTGTTCGTGTCGGCTTTTGCCGTGACGCCGGGCTATGCGACTTCCCTGCTTGATTATGTCGGCGAGTGCGTGCCCTTCGCCCGCGCTGCCTCGGGCATCCAGATCTATGGCGATGCCTGGACCTGGTGGGACCAGGCCGATGGCCGCTACAAACGCGGCGATGTGCCGCGCGCCGGCGCCGTCATCGTCTTCGCGCGGACCGGACGGCTGCCCCTCGGCCATGTCGCGGTGATCAGCCGGGTGGTCACCTCACGAGTCGCGATGGTCACGCACGCGAACTGGTCGCGCATCGACGGCGAACGCGGCCATGCCGAGCAGGACGTGACGCTTACGGATGTGTCCGAGGACAATGACTGGAGCCGGGTGCGGGTCTGGTACCGCGACATGGACGGGCTCGGGAGCACCACCTATCCGGTCTATGGCTTCATCTACGGCACGCCCGAGAACCACAGGATCGCCCGCGCCCGCCCCGCCGCCGAACTCAGCGGCCGCGACCCCGATTATGTCGGCGCGCTGATCGACGCCTACGAACACTGATACTTGCGCCCCCCACGCGGCGTGGCATGCTGCGGCGCCTGAGGGGATCGGTCATGCCGAAACGGGAAAATTACGGGATCGACGCGCCGGGGGTAGTCCGGAACTTCGCCGTCATCAGCGTCGTGCTGCTTTCCATCGTCCTATATTTTCATTTTCATGCCAGCCCCGAATGGCTCGCCCCGTTCCTGCCGACGATGCGCGCGACCGGCCTCATCTGTGCCGGCATGATGCTCTGGATGATCAGCTCGAGCCTCTGGTTCAAGCAGATCGTGATGCGGCGCCTCCTCGACGAACATCAATGGCGTGGTGACGAGCAGGTCCTGGATGTCGGCTGCGGGCGCGGGCTGGTCGCGATCGGCGCCGCCCGCCGGCTCGGCACGGGTGGTAAGGTGCACGGCCTTGATCTCTGGCAGGCGCGCGACCTGAGCGACAACAATGCGGGGAACGCGACCGCGAATGCCGAGGCGGCGGGCGTCGCCGACCGGCTGGTGATCGACACCGGCGACATGTGCGCCATGCCTTATGCCGATGGCCAGTTCGACGTTATCGCCTCGATGACCGCCATCCACAATATCGAGGACAAGCCGGGGCGAACCCAGGCGATCGCCGAGATCTGGCGCGTGACGAAACCGGGCGGACAGATCCTGGTCTACGATATCCGCCATGCCGGTACCTATGCCGATCAGCTGAAAAACCTGGGCGCAGCCGATCTTCGGATGAGCGGGCCGATCCTGCTCTGGGGCGTGTTCGGGCGCCGTTTCTCGGCAATGAAGCCAGCATGATCACAGCCACGCTTGCCGGGCCAATGATCGTCGTACAGAGTCGGGCCTGACATTGGGGGAGGAAGCCGTTGATCCGATATCCGCTATTTCTGCTTGTGGCCCTCGCAAGCCCGGTTTCGGCCCAGAAACTGGAGGGCGTCTGGAAAGGGTCCGGGGACCGCATAGCGGCGCCGCCCGCCAATGTCTCCTTTCCGCGCAGCGTCGGCGGGCTCGGTCTCACCGCGACGGCGGAGGCTTCCCACAAGGGAGAAGCGTTGGACAACACCGCTGAATATCACAGCGCCGATCACAAGATCTGGGGCACGATCTATGTCTATCGCCCCGCCTATCCGGACGCAGCGATCGCTGCCTATATGACCGATCGCGCAATCCGCCTGACCTATGGCAGCAACCTCAAACGCCTTTCGCAGACTGTGGTGCCGATAGGCGGCCAGCCGGGCGCCGCGATCCGCATCACCTATTCGGGCGGCGTGATCGAGGATTCCGGGCCGCTCGCCAGCGCCGCCGCCTTTGCCCATGTCAATGGATGGATCCTGGTGTTCCGGGTGTCGGGTCCCATCGATCGCCCGGCGGAGGTGGAGGCTGCTCTCGACGCGATGCTCGTGACCACGAAATTCGATCGCAAAGCCTATATCCTCCCCGCCGCGCCGCTTGAGTTCGCTGCCCCCTGCCCCGCGGCACCTTCCGGCGCGGTGAAGCCTTTCAAGTCGGATGAATCCAGCGCGAACGCTTTGGGTGCGGCGCTCATGTCTTCGGTCGGGGCCGAGAAGCCGAAGGGAGATGACGGCCTCAAGCCCAATTTTCCGGCCAACGGCCTCACCAAGGTTTGCGTGCGGGGCACGCTTGGCGACAGCGGACTCGAGATTCTCCAGCCCGCCGACACCAGCACGCCGGACATCATCCTCCTGCCGCTGAACGATGTCGACGATGTGGTTTCGGTCCGGAAAAACCTGCTCGGCACAGGCTATACGCTCGGCAAAACCGAGATCGGCCGGAGTCTCGTCCTCGGCGAAATGGATCGGATGCCCGACAATGATCAACTCGGCCGCATTTTAGCGGGCGAGCAGAAGGATCTCCTGGCCGTCCGGTCATCCACCACGATCAAGGCGAACGGCAATACCAGCGTCAATATCTCGACCGGGACCCTGAAATGAACGAGAGGCCCCATCTGAGGAGAGGCAGGACGGCGCTCCGCACCGCCCTGGCCATCGCCCTGATCGCGATCGCCCTACCGGCCCAGGCGCAGGTAAACCCCGACGAGGGCGCATGGACGGCCAAGGGCGATCTGGCCACCGTCACCGCAAGCGGCATCGGCATCCCCGTCAAGGCCGGAATCGTGTCGCTCGGCGAGACCGCCGAATATTCGCGAAAGGGCAAGGGCGTCGACAATGTCGCCCAATATGCATCGGAGAACCGGGCGGTCCAAGCGACCGTCTATGTCTTCTACGCGACCTATGCCGATACAGCGCTCGCGACCTGGGCGACCGACCGGGCTATCCATGCTCGGTTCGGCGCGAACGTCACCCTTGTCAGCGATACGGTCGCGGCGGCAGGCGGCGTGGCGGGTGCGGCGACACGCCGTATCTATGACAAGGCCGAGCTCGTTCCCGGCAACCCGTTGGCCTCCGCCGCCGGGTTCGTGCGCGCCGGCAGCTGGATGGTGGCTTTGCGGGTAAGCGGCCCCGCCGCGCAGCGCAGCGAGGTCGAGGCCGCTTTCGACGCGTTGCTTGCCGGCATGCGGTTCGACGGCAAGGACAAGCCGATGGTGTCGACGCCGCTAAAGGTTGCGGCACCCTGCCCCGCCGCTGAGGAAAAGCCGGCGAAGTATCTTGGCGACAAGGTCTCGAACAGCAACGCCCTGCTCTCGTCCCTGATGGGGGGATCAATCGTGCTTGACGACAAGACCAAGGGCGCGGTCACCGAGGTCAAGCCGGCGCTCGCCTTCCCGCGCAACGGCGCCTCGGCGCTCTGCGTTCGCGGCAAGGTCAATGCGGGCAGTATAGCGCTGGACGTTCTGCAGCCAACCAGCCCCGATGACGGCCAGATCGCGCTTATTCTGCTCGATGATGCGGGCGGAACGATCGCGATCGAACCGATCATGCTGACCGGCAAGGGTTTTGTCGTGAAGCATTACGGGATCGGCTTAGTCGAAGTGCTCGGCAGTTTCGACCGCATACCGAGTCTTGCGCAGCTCGGCGCCATCATGAGCGGCGCTGACAGGCACAGCGCGATGGTGCGATCGAGCACCGTCTTCACACCGGATGGAAAGTCGACCATCAACATCGATCCGAAGATGCTGAAATGATCCCCGAGGCCGGCTCATGTTCCTGAACTTCCTCGACGAGCTCCGCGCCGCCGGTATTCCCGCGAGCATGAAGGAGCATCTCCTCCTGCTCGAGGCGCTCGACCGCGACGTGATCGAACGCACGCCAGAGGATTTCTATTATCTCTCGCGCGCCGTGTATGTGAAGGACGAAGGCCTGCTTGACCGCTTCGACCAGGTCTTTGCCAAGGTCTTCAAGGGCATCTCCACGACCTTCGGCAATCAGAATGCCGACATCCCCGAGGACTGGCTGCGGGCGGTCGCCGAGAAATATCTGTCGCCCGAGGAGATGGAGGCGATCAAGTCGCTCGGCTCCTGGGAAGAGATCATGGAAACGCTCAAGAAGCGGCTCGAGGAGCAGCAGGGGCGTCACCAGGGCGGAAACAAATGGGTCGGGACCGGCGGCACCAGCCCTTACGGCAATTCGGGCTACAACCCCGAAGGCGTCCGCATCGGCGGCGAGAGCAAGCACAAGCGCGCGCTGAAAGTGTGGGACCAGCGCGACTTCAGGAATCTCGACAACACGAAGGA
>Ga0105245_10001265_pt1 | contig 22838 bp, 22 predicted proteins | sample KBSM54metaG_FD_81523 | JGI IMG/M metagenome (GOLD analysis project Ga0105245, IMG submission 81523) | Miscanthus rhizosphere microbial communities from Kellogg Biological Station, Michigan, USA - KBS M5-4 metaG | ecosystem: Host-associated > Plants > Roots > Rhizosphere > Soil | place...
CTCTGGGCCTACGTCCTGGATCGCGAGTACCGCGTCGTCTACATGACCGACGAGCTTCGCCGCAGCAACGGCGGCTTGGCCGAGATGGTCCGCGTGCCGCTCGGCGCCCACCTTTTCGGCGCGGACTTCCTCGACGCGGCACTCACCTGGCCTACGTGGACCATCGACACCGCCCGCAGAATGTTCTCCGCCATGGGCCCCTGGGTGCTCGCCGACGCGCCCGGGGGACGTGAGCAGCTGCGCGAGTCGGTGGACCCCCGACTTCTCGACATGCTCGATCAGCTCGCACCGGCGGATGGCGCCGCCGCGCTGGCGTACGAAACCGACGGCGCCGCGATGAGCGGCAAAGTGCTCTACGACCTCAAGGTTCTGGTCGAGCGGATCCGGGACGCGAGCGGTGCCACGGTCGGGACCAGCCTGATGTTCACGACGGCGGTGGGGATGGCGACGATCGGGGTGGCGGCGGCAATCGGGGATCTTGGGCACTTCGAGCGCATGCAGTCGGTCGCCAGGGCGGGACGGCGCCCCGCGGCCGTCCTCTTCGCCGACCTCGAAGGCTCTTCGGCGCTGGCTCGTCGCCTCTCGACGGCGAGCTATTTCACCCTCATCCGCCGCCTCGCGCGAGCAGCCGACCAGTGTGTGATCGACGCCGACGGCCTGGTCGGGAGACACGCCGGCGACGGAGCGGTCGCCTTCTTCCTGCTCGAAACCGCGGGGTCGGAGTCCGCCGCCGCGCGGGCCTGCATCGAAGCATCCCGCGCACTCGCGGCAGGGCTGCCTGAGGTAGCTGCCCGCAGCGGGCTCCAACCCGAGGACGTGGTTCTGCGGTTCGGCCTGCACTGGGGATCGAACCTCCACGTCGGCAACATCTCCACCCCCGGGCGCTCGGAGGTGACCGCGCTGGGCGACGAGGTGAACGAAGCCGCCCGCATCGAAGCCTGCGCGAGCGGCGGCCGCACGCTTGCCTCCAAGGACCTGGTGGAACGCCTCGGCGCAACCGACGCCGCAGCCCTCAACCTCGACCCCCACCGCATCACCTACACCTCGCTCGGCGAGCTAACGACGGCGACCGAGAAGGCCCGCCGCGACGCCCCCACGATCCCGGTCTGCGAGCTTCCCGCTCTCGCCGCCTAGGCGGCAATCTCCTCCTCAAGTGTTGTTCCCGTGGCCAGGCGGTTGCTGCCTCAACGCTCGTCAGCACGGTCGAGAACACGATCTTCCCGAGCGGAGCAACTGGGCGTCGATCATGGCGACCCGTTCGTTGTGGAACCGGTGCAACTCCTGGCTGGGCACGGCCCAGGCGAAGCTTCCGTCGGGCCCGGCGATGTAGCCGTCGGCCGGCAGGCTCATGGGGTAAGAGATCAGGACGACACAGTGAACCGCGCCGAGCCAACATCCTTCTCGGCCACCCCGGCCACCGTGAACCGGCACACCTTTGTGAGGGCTGGGATCGACCTCTCCTATAGCGGGGGCGGGATTCGAACTCGCGACCTTCGGGTTATGAGTTCTCTGGCGCTGGTTGACCAGGCTGGTTTTTGGCTTGTTCAAGCGGTTCGAGTTGGACCGAGTTGGGCCTAATTTCGCTCAAATTGGTACCCGATTGGTACCCGCGATACGGCATCAGCAAGGCACCGAAGCGAGCCGCTAAATGCTGCGAACGTTGCCGTCGTCGTCGATGCTCAGGCGGCGAAGTTGATGATCGAAGATAGCTCGCTGGCCGGTCTCCTCGCCGGTCTTGGGATCGACCTCTCGAACCAGCACCTGCGCCGGACTCGGCGGCCCGATGCGGTGCTCCGTGTTGAATTGGGCAACGACCTCATCCCACTCGAGCGCCCGCACCCGGAGCCGCCGACCGCTTGGAAGCTCGAAAAAACGGCCGGGCTCCAGCGACAGCGACCGGGCGTGCCGGCCGAGGTCAGTGGCCTGGGGGATCGAGTCGATCAGCTCGCCGATGCTCTCTTGCGGGACTCCCTCTCCGTCAAGGAAGCGTTCCTCGCCGAGAAGCGGTCCAAACTCCCGGTCCTCCTCCTCAAGCTCCTCCAGCTCGTCGCGATCCGCCGCGCGGAAGGAAAGGTTGTCGATTTCGGTGTAGCGGATGGTGCCGCGCCCGCGGAGTTCTTTGACCATCCCTTTCCAGTCCTCGGGATCACGGAAGCGCGTCACAAGGATCAAACCGATCTTCTCGTCGAACGCAACATCGCGGGCACCTTTAGTGAAGCCGACCGTGGTGACGATGAGGGCGCTGGCTGCCCCGAGCTGGGTACGGACACCGACCAGCTTGTCGAGCGCTTCCTTGCCGACCTCCTCGGCCCAGTGCTTGCACTCGACGATCACCAGCTGCTCTGCCCCGTCCCGCTCGATCCAGACGTCGATCTGGTGCTTGGTCCGCTTTCCAGGCCCGGCCTCCCTGACGTCGTGGCGGACCACCCTCTCGCCGAGGGTGGCGAAGATCAGGGCGACCAAACGCTCATAGCGCTTGCCCGGCCCAAGGTAGGTAGGGCCAAAGATCGACTCATGGAGTTCGTCAAGCTCATCGCCGACGACTACCGGCTCCTCCGGCTCCACGGGGTCAACGGCCATCAGGCGTCCACCCTCAAGAGCCTTCCCCGTCCTGCGCAAGGTTGACCTTGCCGGTCTCGATCCCGGCATCTGCCGCGAATGCTTCGCTCTCAGTCCGCTCTGCATCGAACCTGGACTTCGTCCGAAAATCGAGCGGGAGCGCGGTGTGACCGAAACCGACCTTGAGAGTCATAGTCACTTCCCCTGTGTCCCCCATGCCAGCCGTCGTGAAGTTAGTGATGTTGCCGGTCTCCACGGGCGGTTCACTCTCGTCGATCGTCAACATGTAGCTGAAGGGTGGGTAGGCCAGTTCCCACAGCGGGATCGTGGCGAAGCCGCCGTCGTCATTCAGCCTCATTGCGATCGAGCCGCCGTTGTAACGAACGTTCGGCCCGGCGTAGAGCACGAGGTAGAGCTGATAGCGCGAGGGCAGGCCGACCTTCTCCGGCACTCGGGCGTACTCCGCTAACTCCGGGTTCGCCTGGGAGAAGCCACCGGGCGAGATTGCCAGCAGCATCGTCACAATCTGCTTTGCCAAGGGTGCAGGCCGAACTCCCTTGAGGTTCATCTCGACAAATCCTGCGTCGGACTGTTTGTCCAAGCTCGCAAGGTCGAGTTCAGAGAGCGCCTGGATGCCGGTGCCGTGCAGCTTCTGAAACTCCGGCACGTACAGCTCCCCAGCCCGCGAATTGCACTCCCGGCACAAGGAGTAAGCGCCTGAGCCCCGCTGGCTGATCGTTCCCTTGACGTCAGCACCTTTCTTCTCGCGGCGCAGCCAGTCCTCGATGCCGAGCATCTCGACCCGGCCCGTATTGCCAACCCCTTTCGGCGGGACATGCTCGAAGGAGAGCTTCGTCACCTTTCCGCACACCCGGCAGGCCCGATCGGCCGGGTCATTCATAGGCATTTTCTTCAGGATGCGCACAGCGCATCCAGGGTAGTCGCTAACCCGGCCCCTCTAGCTGGCCTAGTCGAGCAGGCGCCGCAGGTCGTCGGCGCTGAGGTCTGCGTCCCGCAGGATGCCGGCGAGGGTGCCGCGCCGGAGCTCCCGGTGCAGCGGGACGACGAGCGCGTGTCGGCGCCCGGTCTTCTTCAAGCGGACGTGGCTGCCGCGTTGGCGGACGACTTCCCAGCCCTCCTTGCGCAGCGCCTTGATCAGGCGCTCGCCGGAGACGACCGGCTGGCGCGGACTCACGCCGGCAGGGGAATCGAGCGGCGGATCACGCCGCTGTCGAGCGGTTCGCCGTCTTCGCGCAGGCCCTCGACGTAGAGGGCGACCGCCTCGCTGGCGTTCGCCATCGCGTCGTCCATGTCCTCGCCCTGGGTGTGGAGACCGGGAAGGTCGGGGGCGTAGACGTGGTAGCCGCCCTCGTCCTGGGGCTCGAAGACCAGCTCAATTTCTTTTGCATCTGCCATAACCGCTCCTCTCTAGCTTACGTCAGCTCGCGGGTCTGCACGCCAAACTGGCCTCGTTCTCATCGACGGTTGCATCGCCGTCGTCTTCTTCGTCCTCCTCGGCGAAAGCTGCTTCTTCCCAGCGGGCGCCCTGGATCGGATCAGGCGCGTAGTCGGCGTGTAATCGCGGCGCCCTATCCACTCCTGAATAGTCCTCAGCGGCGCCCCGGCAGCGGCCATCCTCCTGCTCGCTGATACCGGCTCCGCCGGTCTTCTCCTGGTGCGACGCCCGCATTAGGCCACAGTCAACCCTTTCGGTCGGTGGCAAATGCAGTCGAAGGTCGGCGCTGTGTTAGGACCGCGGCAGATGAACGAACAACGCCGTCAGAGTCGCCACCCTCTCGGCGTCGTCGGGCCACCGCATCCGACAGGCCAGCTCTCCCTCCTCCCCGTTGGGGAGCCACTCGATAAACTCGTCGCGCTGCTCGATTGGTCCGCGGGCGCTCTCGACCGTCTTGGTGATCTCCTTCGTCGGGACGAAGAAGATCAGGGCGACACGGCTATCCCGCCAGGTCGTGTAGCCGAAGAGCTGGGCGAGCGCCTCCCCCAGCGCCTTCGGCCCGCTCCACCACTTGCACTCCCCGATGAACGCATTTCGGTTGTGGACCCGGATGAGGATGTCGGTCTTTCCATCCTTGTTGAAAGCCTCGGCGTAGGTCGCTCCGCGGTAGTGGGTGTTGAGCGCCAAGAGGAAGTGATCGCGGAGCGTTTCCTCGTCCGCGCTCGAGAAGGAGTCCGGCGTCCGCTCCATGCCTCGGCCAACGACGCGGATCACGGAAACGATGTGGCCGTAGAACTCGTCTAGCTGTGGCTGGGCGACCTGATCCCCCGCATCGGGGTCGGCGGAGTCGATCTGTTGTGCCGGCGTCTCGACCCGCTCGATCGGTGGAGGACCGAACTCCCGCGGCTCGTCGTCGGCGCGGACAACCGGGATCGTCAGCCTTCCGAGAAACTCGCGCTCCTTGAGGATTGCCTCGCGGCGGTCCTCGATCGACTTCTTGGCGTGCGCCGCGAGGGTGCCGTTTTCGGTCTCGACCGCAGCGGCGACCGCCTCCACGCTTCGCCCGAGGAGCGCCTTGTACTCGCCCACCTCACGCTGGAAGGCGTCTGGACCTAGCTCGTCGGGCCACTCCCACACTCGGACGATTTGGCCGTTGGTGATCGTGGCGAGGAGCGGGTGCGTGCCCGGCAGCTCCGAGCGCAAAAGGTTGGCGTCCCCGGCTACCGGGACCCGCGACTCGAAGCGATAGCCCGGGCGCCGCACGTTCCCGCCATAGAGCTCGGTCGCCGACATGCGAATCCCCGGCTTGTCGGCGCAGTTCACCTCGACCCGAACAGGCTTAGTCAGCGTCGCCTCATCCAGGTCGATGATGGGCGCCTCCATTTCGTGATCGGCGCCGAGGCCGCGAGCCCATTGGTCGACATCGGCCTCGAGCACCTCGTCGTCGGAGGCCTTGGCAATCAGCTCGTCGATTTCTCCCCTGCGATAGGAGAAGGCGGCGACCACATGCTCTCCGAGAAATAGGCGGTCGGTCTTTTCTACCCAATGCTCGTCCATCGGGCCGCGACGTTAACGGGCGCACCGCCAGAGGTCGACCGCCCCGGTGCGTCCGGCTACTTCCGACCCGAACCGATGCAACGGGGTCGTCGGCTGGACAGCCCAGCAGAGGGTCACGGCTGGCATCCTGTTCCGATGCTCACCCGTCAGCGCCTTCTCGCCTGGCTTCGCCTCTGTCGAGGACGACGCGGAGAGGCCGCAACGCCATAATGCCCTCTTCAACGGCGACCGACTGGCCGTCCTCGCTGAACAAGAGGGACTGCTCACTCCGGGTCCACAAGGCCGCATCGACCTAGCCCGCCTACTCGGGCAGTTGAAGGAGGACACCTGGATCACTTGGACCTGGCAGCAATGGCCGCCCGGAACCCGGGACGCCGACGAGCCGCCCGTCTTTCGCCTCGCCGGTGAGCACATCTCGCGCATGCAGGAGATACGCGTACTTCCGGCCAGCTACCAAATCGCCGCTGGCTCCTCGACCTCTCCGACCGCGGGAGAGACGGAACATCCCCGCCTCGAAGTGGAGCAGGAGCAACTGCTCATTACGCTGGTCGAGGCTTCCCGCGACGTTCCACGAGATCAGCGCGAGTTCTTCTTCAGCCGATCCTTCGGTGGCGATGAGATCGACGGCGGCGGCCTCGCATCATCGATCGAGGTCAATCTTCCTGATCTGGAATTTCTGGCCGAGTGCGGCCTTCTGCGACTCAAGATGCAACCAGACGAAACGCAAGCCACCCTGACCATCGCTCCGAAAGGCATCGACCGCTACGAGGTCATCCATCGACAAGCCGCAACGCCTCTCCAGCAAGTCGATGCCCGCATCCAGTCTTACCTTGAGTCCCCTGCATTTCGCTCCGCCTGCCCGGCTGCTTTTCAGCGGTGGCGGGAGGCGACGGAGTTGCTCTGGGCCCCGGACTCCAGCGACCACCTAAGCGCGATTGGCCACAAGGCCCGCGAGGCAATGCAGGAGTTCGGCACTGCCCTTGTTGCACGCCACCGACCACCGGACGCCAACCCAGATGCGACCAAGACCCTCGATCGAATCTCGACCGTGCTGCGGATGTACAAGGGGGGTCTGGGCAAGCGCAGGCTTGCTCTCCTTGACGCCCTCTTCGACTACTGGCGGGCAACGGTGGACCTAGTGCAACGGCAGGAGCACGGTGGCCAAAAGGAGGGCGAGCCATTGGGGTGGGAGGACGGCCGCCGCGTTGTGTTTCAGACCGCGAACGTCATGGTTGAGCTGCACCGAGCGGTAGAGCAAGCAGCGAGAGGCTTCAGCGCAACAGCGTCGAGCGAGCCCGATGGGGAAGCGTCGGACGGTCGGGTGGCAGAGCCGGACACCGCCTGAAACTGGTCGCGCGACGCGGTCTCGCGTCAATAATCGGTACCCGATTGGTACCCGCGCGCAGCCTCCGAAAATGAGTCGAGGCATAGAAAAGGCCCCATTTGCGGGGCCTTTTCCTATAGCGGGGGCAGGATTCGAACCTGCGACCTTCGGGTTATGAGCCCGCGCCTGGGGTCCCGCTGGACTACGTGGGGCACGGTTTCAAGCGGTTTTCGCGAGATCGAGATCGGCTGGGATCTGTGGGGCATGTTGCCCCATTTGTTGCCCCAGCAATGCCTAAACCTCAGGACTGGGCAATTGGATGAAGAAGCTCCGCGTCGACCGACTTCAGCTCCGCTGCGGCAACGAAATTTCGGCGCCAGCCAGCAAGCTTTGGTCCGCTAGTCGGGCATGTTCGAAGCTCTCAGGCGAGAGCCGAGAATCGAGGCGCTTTGCGGATCGGTTGCGATCTGACCTGACGCGGAAGCGCCAGTTCAGAAAGTAGGCGGTACCCCCGGGAACCGCATAGGGGATCGAAAGGCCGCCCTTGATCAGATCGTCGGCGAGTCCGGCGGCGAGAGAGTGGCCCTTTTCGTCCAGCAGCCGCGCCGAGCCCTTCACGTATTCGAGCCTGCCGGACTGGCCGCGCCCAATTCGGATCAGGGTCGGCCCTAGCCGCGGATGGTCTTCGCCCGGAAAAGACCGGACCTTTGCGGTTGCGATGATCCGCCAGCAGACCCCACGCTCCGCAGAGATCGAAAGCGAGACCGAGATACCTTCCGCCGATGAGTAGGAGGGGTTATGAAGCCGGGCCGAGAGTTCAACTTCCCCGCCGACCGAGGTACGGATCAGATGATGAAACCTGCCGTTGGGCAGGACGCGGGCGCTCAGGGAATCTCCGTTGCCGCCGATCTGCCCTGGGCTGTCCACGAGCACCCGCTTTCCCGTGCTCCGGAGGGCGCTCGCTGAAAAGTCAGCGCAGGAGGCATCGGTGCTCAGATAGGGGTCGGGCGTGTAGGAAGGGTTGCTGCTTCCGCTGCTGTTGGGAGCCAACCCTGGGCTCGTCGTTTCCTGGCCCGACCCTCCCCCGCTTGAGAGTGCATAGGTGATGAGGGTCGCGGCCACCGAGAGGATGCCGATCGCCAAGGCGGTCCTCGGATGATCTGCGAGCGTCCCGAGCCCTCGGCGAAGCGTCTGCCAGCGGCGCCGATCCGGTGGATCTTCCCAATCCCGCCCCTGCGTCATGGGGGAATCCTATGGATGATCCCCCGCCCCCCCGCCCCGCAAAGGTGATCGACTGACCAACCCACAGGGGCGCTCATGCCAACTGGCTCTGAGCTGGCCGCTTCGAGTTAGTTGCGCAGCCTCTTGGCACACGCGAGATACCATCCAGCCAGATCGGGGAGGCCCCTGAACGTCGCTCGGCCTGAGAAGCGAGTCGGCTTCTCACGGCGCGCCATCGTTGACCCTGGCTCGGAAGAAGACAAGCCGCGTATAGCGGAGGTCGCAGAAATAGCAGGACGAAGGAGACCCAATGTCGGCAAGCGCAAGGCCGCCGTCCATGATCCCGTCCGGCAGCCTCGCCACCAGATGATGTTGGCGGTCCACCAAGACAGTCGAACCCAGGACGTAGTTCAGGGCCGTGTACCCAGAGCTTTCGGGTACATCGATTTCCACCGTTTCTTCGATGCCGTCGTGGCTTATGCCCGTCTTGTATTCGATGTCCAGCTTGGCCGCTACGGGGGCCCGCCGGTCCGTGACGGCGCCGCTGGAGCTATGTTCGATGATCGTCCCGTCGCCCCCCAAGGACTCAACCGTCAAATGAGCATAGGGCACCGGGGCATCGTTGCCGTTATGAAGGCGGATCCCGAATTCGAGTAGATCTCCGGGCTTCGCTTTGATCGCTCCCTGGTCTGCGTCATACCTGCAGGGATGTTCAGTTGTCCGGTCGCAGGCCCGAAAGATGTGGCCGAATTCAAGCTGCGCGATCTGAGGCGTTGACCGCTGTACGTTCACGGCCGGTTGTCCAGTCTGGGCGTTGATGACCGTCCCCGAGGGCGGGATCGCCGAAGCTTGATCACCGCTGGAAATTGCACTTTCAACGAAATAGGCGCCAGCGCCAACTCCAACCACCAATGGGAGAACGAAGAGGATCACGCGCCGACGGTACTCAGCGCCATGAATGGCGCCAGCCGCGAGGGCCGTGGCAGCGAGCGCAACGACGATCCAGAGGGGACGTATCGTCAACAATCCCCACAGAGTTCCGACCAGCCAGGCTAGGGCTGCGGCGGCAATGCGCAGGTTCGTATCGCGAAGGACCTGTGCAGGCCCCGGCGACTCCGAACTGGATCGGCGAGGTCCCGTTGTTTTCTCTTGCGTCACGCTGGGCATCGCCTCGCGCTCGACGTACTGATCCGCAGCCGCTTTATAACTGATCCTGGTCTCTCAAACTTCCAGAGTCTTTGCGGTGCGCGCCCGCACACTCTTCATCAGGCGTTAGGAGTGCCGGCGCTTCTCCCGGTGATAAGTGCCTCGAGCAGCATCCCGATAGCCGCGGAGAGCAGGATGCCCGCGAAAAAGAGGCGGAGGTTGGAACTCGTGTTCGCATCGCTCGCCCGAAAGGTCTGGGCGCTGGCGCAGGAGGACTCGGTGAGGAGCGTCCGCTCGTAGAAAAAGGCGTCGCCTCCTTTCGGTTGGTGGGGCAGTTCGCCGGTACAGGTGAGGAGCAGCGAGTCTGCCCGGACCTCGGCTCCGACATCGATCGACGCGCGGTCTGGGATCTTGCCCACGGCGGACATGTAGACAACTGCGTCGGTCACCGGCGCGTATTCGGTCCCCAAGTACGGTCGGCTCCGTTCCAGATAGATGTTCGTCAAGGAAGAGGCGTTCTGCCACCGTTGATCCGCGCCCGCAAATTCGAACAGGCCCGGGCTGGTCAGATAGCAGGATTCGTAGCCGGCGCCCTGCGAGACGTCTGCGAGGAAGCGAAAATAGACGACGTATTCGTCCTGCACAGAGAACGCGTGCGGGATCGGTCCTTCGGCGATATATCCATGTCGGAATGAGGTGAGTCGCATCGGCTTCCAACGACGGAACGACTTGGACGGATTCGCTGGGTTCATGAGCTTGCCGAGTTCGGCGCGTTCAACCTTGGCTCCGGCGACGCCGAAGGTAAAAAAGTGGGGCGGGTGGCTGAGCTTCGCCAGAGCGTCAGGGTGGAGTTCGCCATAGACCATCGCGGGTCCACCACAGTCGGCCGGCGCTGAGAGCTTCAGGGTGAGGAGCCAATCGGCAGGATCGGTCCGCCAGTGCCTGTCTAAGCTGTCGGTCGTCAGGTATAGGCCCCAGGTGTGCGGAGGGGCGGGCGTCCCGCCGAGCGTGGGCCGCACGACGAGAAATCCGACCAGACCCAACGCGAGCCCGGTGAGCGCCCAGGCAATTCGGTACCGCCCGCCGAAAAAGACGACTTCCCTGAGCTTTGAACGCCGCCCGCCACCAGACACGGGTGGAAAGCTATGCCGTCGATCGGACCTGGGTTTCCGGGATCGCTCGAACGGCCCCGGCTGAATGGGTGGGGGATGGTCGCTGGCATTACGCACCCGGGTAGCGCTAGGCTCCGTAACTAGCGTCGATCTCCTTGGGGCGTGTTGCTCCCATTTGTTGCCCCAGCGGACCTAGCTTGCTTCGTTATCTAGGCTCGGCGAAGACTGCCGGAGCTCGCGCGAAGGAGGATCAAGCAGCCATCTGTAGGTCGGCTCTGTGACCGGCACCATGGAAACCAAGGTGCGAGTCAAGCCGTCAGGGCGAGTAGGCTCTCGCGAGGATGCTGATGCTGACAGCACTCGGCTTGACCGCGTTTGGGAAGAGTCAGTAGCAGGTGACTTCGAAACCCGAAGGAGGCGCGACGAGACTACGTGCCGACCGCAAAACCCTGCGACGCATTGCGCGACGCAGAAGCGCGTTGGCGGTCTGCCTCTGCGTCGCCTTGGCGCTCGTAGCCCTCGCTTTGGAGGTGAGCGATCTCGGGCAAGCCGTCTACGATCGTGACACGCTGCGCGTAGCAGTCAGCGCATTCGTGGTGGTGATCCCCGTCGCGATCGTCTTGATTGGATCAGCTGTGTACATCCTCCGCGAGCTGCGTAGATCTCCGCTGGTCATCTGCGGTCGCACGGTCGAGAAGGTCAAGAGATTCGAGGCGCCTCCGCCATACGAGGACATCGCGCTCGCTGTTCGCTTGGTCGAAGGCCCGCGGTGGATGATCGACGTGAATCGTTCCTGTCGGCTGAACAGTGACGGCGTTTCGGTAGAGGGTCGGCACGGCGAGCAAGAAGTGCGATTGACCCGCAAGCTTTACCGTGTGCTTAAAGAGGGCGAATCCGTCGTGCTGCTCTGCACTGGCGGAGGCAGGGGATTCAGGCGGTTGCCGTGCTGGCCGAGTTGGGCTCACGGCGTCTCCGCGCAGTAAGCGAGCCGCCTGGGCTGCATCTCTTCCCACAGGCGATCCCCCGCTGGCAGCCCTACATACGAAGCGCTCAACGTCGTGTCGGCCCAGTTGTAGTCGTCCTCGTTGGTCGAAGAGGAGAGGCAGCATCATTAACCGATTGTCTCGAGGTGGAATTTCCGTGATGCAGAACGCCGAATAAGTCGCTTTGGCAAGCCACTGTGATCCGATCGCCCCGATGAGTCTTCCTCCCGGCAGGCACCGCCGCGCATGACCGGGGGTGCGGGGGGCTTGTGATGCAGATAGTACGAGAGGGATGGTCGCGCCATTTGCTCGGGTTTCGCGTTATGCGCTCTTGCTCTTCGCGCAAAGCAGAAGTGTCGCGAATCCGCTTGGGGTAGATCGGGGCTACGCGGAAGTCGCGCCCGATTGCTCTCGCAGGACAGCCACGGCCGCGGCTACACCCGACAGGGCAAACCCGGTCAGGTAGACGCTCGTGCGCTTCGGTAGGTATCCGCCCCGCCCCGCGGCGACTCCGGCGAGGGTGTCCGCGCTGTCGCACACCAGACCAGCGAGCAGCCACTGGCGCTGAACCTCTGCGTCAGTTCCGAGAGCACCGCAGGCGAGAACGAGATCACGTATGGCCAGGATCCGAGCCAGGTAGACAGCCTGTGGATTCCTGCTCATATCGAGACCGACCGCGTTGCCGACGGTCCGTGGCGCCAGCCAGGCCGCAGCGCCGAACGTCATCCGGCCCCAGATCAGGCCGTTGAGCGTCAGCTTGCTCAGAAAGTCCCGATTCACGGGGACCATCGTATAGCCGGCCGCTCTCTCGCTGGATGCGGCGTGCCGTTACCGAGCGCCGAACATCGCCTCCAGGCGCGCTGCGAGAGTAACTGTCGAGCCGCTCGACCGCCGCTTGAATCGCCGCCGCTGCCCGCAGGGCGCCCAGGGCGCTCTCGAAAGTCGACATCACACCGTCACCGAGCGTCTTGATCACACGCCCGTCGCCCAGCGCGACGGCGTCGGTCACGTCCTTGATGTGGGCGCGGCGAACGGTGTCCATGTGATCGTCGCCGAGGCGTGCGAGCAGCGCGGTCGAATCGACCAAGTCGCTGAAGACGACGATTGCAACCCCACCCATCGAACACATCCTTTCGCACCCCAGACCCTTTTCAACCGCGACGCTGCGTTTGGGCTCCGCTGTGAGTCACCGCATTCATCTCTGGCCGTCCTTTGACCGACCATGATGTGGGGCGAGCCGGATCGAGGTCGCCGCCGCTCTCGTGCATCGGCAACCCTTGAACCGAGGTGATGCTCGGCTAGGCAGGCCCAAAGTAGAGGGCGACGCAGCCGTCGATGCCGATCAGCTCCGCGAAATCGCGGACGAACTGCTTGAAGTGCCGATCCCGCAGGTCCACCCCCGCCTCGATCTCAACGATCGCGAGGTGCAGGACCTCGGCCACCGTGTGCGCGCCCTTGATCACGTTCCACATCTTCGCCGCCGTCATCCCATCCTTGAACTTCAAACTCTTGATGTCGTTGTAGAGGGCGTAGATCGGACGCAGGGCCTTCTTCACCTTCTTCAGGTCGTACAGGCCTTTGATCGCCTTGATCGCGCCGAGGCCCTCCCAGCCCGGAAGCTCGGCCAAGGCCAGGCCGCAGCTGACTATGTCCTTTGCCCGGGCATAGGCACACTTCAGGCGGGCGAGCAGTGATGCGTGGCATGGGGGAACCACCGGCTCGGGCACGGCGGTGGTGCCGCTAGGGTTCTGCCAGAGCGCGAGCGGCTGCCGAGTCACCGTGTCGATAGCGGCGACATGTCCCTGGCCGTCCGGCACATAGAGAACGCCGGCCATCGGGCCGGCGTGGCCGGTGTCGATCGACCGGGCTTTGAGCGCCGAGGCGGCCCCCGAGGTCTCCCTTGGCGCGAACTCGAGGGACCCGCAGCCAGCACCTTCGTGGCCGTAGAGGATCGTGCCGACGATTCGGCGCTCGGGGTTCGAGACGATCGCGATCACTCCGTGCGGTTCGATCTCTTCCCATTCTTCTCGCCCGTTCTCGACCACCTTCTGCCACCGCGAGGTGTAGCCCGCTAGAAGGAACGTGTAGGCACCGTCAGAGGTGGTCGCGAAGCCACCACAGCGAGGAAGCGTCCCGGCGCCCGAATAGATGACCCCTTCGTAGGTCGGCAGCTGCTGGTGCAGTTCGTCGAGAACCGGTACCTCACCGACCAGTCGCTTTTTCCTGGTGTTGTAGACGGCGTACTTTTCGGGGTTGAGACTGCGCCCAAGCGCGTACGGTGAGTTGGGGAATCCGTAGGCCAGGCCCTTGGCGTCGAATTCCAGCGGAGGCGAAACGGGCAGTTCGGGGAGGTCGCTGCCTGAGGGTATGTCGAGGACGACCCGCCGGGTTTCCGTGTCGATCCTGACCCCGCCCACGTAGGCGAAACGACCTTCCGGGGAGACGCTCACATCGCTCGAACCGAAGGGAACCGCGACCCGGGCGACCACCTTTCGGGTCGCCACGTCGATAATCGTCACCGCGCCTGAGAAGTCACCCGTCTTCAGCAGCTGTGGGCCCCTCACTTCGGGCTGGGATCCGCTGCTGACGTACGCGTAGCGACCGTTGGGAGAGATCGCGACCCCATATGGCCACTGCCCGATCCCGATGCGCGCGATGATCTTCGGCCCTCGCGTCCTGATCACGTCGACGACTCCCCGTGAGCTGGGGCCGCTGGGCGATTCGACCGGAAGATAGGCGTACCGCCCGTTGGGAGTGAAGGCGGGGGCGCTCCAGGTCGGCGTTCCATCCAGCGGCAAGGTGCCTTCGATCGCTCCGGTTTGGGCATTCACTATGGAAACGACGCCGGCCGCTTCGGTGGTTTCGGAAACCACATAGGCCCGATCCGCCCGCGCGCTGCCCGCTGCGAACAGGAGCAGGACAGCGGCGAAGCACCCGGCGAACGGCATCAACCTGCCAACTCGCCGCCTCGATACGCCGTTGGCCAACGCCATTGGACGAATCTCCCCTATTAACGCGTCAAGTTCAAGTGCCGAGACGCCGTCCCAAGGACGCGCGCCGGCCGGGACCGTCCTCGCGCGAAGCGACGATTACGCTCGATGCCGTGGAGCCGCCAGCCGGGGAGCTGGCTTCATCGCCGGTGTTGTCGGAGCCGTCCACCGGGCGACCACTCGTCGAGGCCTTCCCGGGGCCGCTCGCGGAGCAGGAGGACAGACGGGCGAGCTGGACTGCTTCGCGGCGGAACTCGGGTGGGTAGGGCGGGCTATCCGTGAAACTCGGTCCGGCTCAATGCCCTAGTTCGGGCAGATCACATAGCTCCTTTACGATTGTTCGCGTGGAGTCGAGGAATCGGCCGAACAAAGAGCCAGCCAGGCCCGCCGAGCCAACCACTCACCCCATCCGCTTAGCAGAGGCCCTGGGTCCTGCCGTTAAGTCCTCGGATTTGGTCGAGATCACCATCTCTTTCCGCGGTAGAGCCGGCGCCAGTGGTCAACCCGCTCGTTCTTATACCGCTGACGCCCTTCAACAGATTGCTGCGTTGCTAGAGGACCTGGACGCCGATCAACGGGCAACCGCTAGCCCGACCCATCTTGCGGCGCCCGCGGGAGCCGAGAACCAAGGCCTGGAGCAAATCGCTGAAGGCTCGAAAATCTCGGGTTTGAAAGGGAAAGTGACCTATGGCTCGGTGATCGCGGCCCTGGGCCTCTGTGGCCAGCTCGGTGGCTACACGCTCCACGACGCGCTGGCCGCCGGTGAGCGGCCGAGTGCTCTTCCGCCTGCCCAGCACGGCCATCGAGCTAACGACCTTGGGAAGCTTCCGTCGGGCACCGAGTTCTTTCGAGTGGGGGCGAGCAAGCCGCTGAAGACGTCCGATATCAAGCCTCTGAAGAGCTGGGATCAGGTAGACACGCGGGACCTAGGCCCCATTAAGCTTTTCGTGAACGGCTCTGAGGTGAAGTGGGGTGATGAAGGTGAGCACTCCGACGGTGTCGAGGAGGACAGCGCAGGCCGTTCGGCTACAGACGACCCGGATCAGTGTCGACCTTCCGACCTTCTCCCCGATGTTGCGGTCAAAGTCACCCTGCCCGACGGTACGGAGATTGCAGCGGACGTTCCCGCGAGCGTCCCGCCCAACCGCTGACCGAGCCCGCTATCCAAGGCTCGCACGGGGGAAACGAGTCGCTGATCCGGGAGGGTGGCTCTTGCGACCTTCGGTTTCCTACAAGGACGGTCCGATTATGAGCCCGCGCCGGGGATCCCGCTGGACTATGTGGGGCGGCGTTCTAAAGCGGTTTTCACGAAATCGAGATCGGCTGAGATCGGCTGGAATCTGTGGGGCATGTTGCCCCATTTGTTGCTCCAGCGACCTAGCTCCAGAACTCGTCAAAGGCGGTTTGATCCAAAGGGGCCACCCGCCACCGCCGAGATCTTGCCATCTGCGATGCCATAGAGCGCGAGGTGGCGAAGGTCGAGGCTTCGCCCGAGCCGAGCTCCGGTCCCCCGGTAAAGCACGCGCCCCGAACATCCCGGCTATCTAGACGGCACGCCCGGCAGTAATGGCAGCGGCCAGCCCGGCGATCAAGCGTGCGCGAGCCTTGGGGTTGATGAAGTCTTCGCCCGATCGCTGCTCGCCCAGGGTCAGCCCCTTCACCTTGCGCCGAAGGTCCTGTTCGGCCTCTGCACCAGAGTCGGGAGCGGTCGGGGTGTCACCGCCACCAGCCGCATTCAAGAGCAGAGCAGTACCGCGCAGTGCGTCCCCGAGCCGGACGGGGCCCTCGCCCATGTCGTCGCCGCTGGAGCCGCCGAAGTTTATGACGACATCGCTCGGATGGCCCGGCCGTGGCCGACCGATCAAGCCTGGCCCCAACCGAGAAGTTCCCTCGTCACCCTCGCCGTTTCCATCGGGCGCGGGCATGGAACCGTTGCCCTTGGGGTTGCCGTCCTTGTCGGTCGTTTCCGTGGTCGTTTCGCTCGTCCCGTCCGGGTTGTTCACGGTGGTAGTCGTCGTCTTGTCCCCCGTCGCAGGGTCCGTGGTGGTGTTGACCTCAGTCGTAGTCACCTCGCCGGTATTGGGGTCGGTATGGGTGCTGAACGTCGTTGAGTTGCCCTGGCCGTCCGTGCTGGTGACCGTGGTATTGCCCTGACCGTCGCTCGACCCCTCCGACCAGCCCCCTTCCGAAGTCGTGTCGATCGTGTGGGTTCGCCCACTCGAATCGGTGGCGCTGAAGCTAGTCGAGCCATCATTGTTCTGGTGGTATTCGGAGTGGTATCCGTTACCGTCGACCGTCTCGCTGAATCCGCCCTTGCCATCGGAATGATCGTGAACGATGAGCCCGCCCGTGTTCTCGGTGTAGTCATCGCTTCCGTCTGGATGCTGCACGTTCGTCCAAGTGCCGCCATTCCGAGTTTCACCGCTCGTCGTCCAGTCGAAGCCGAGCATGTTCATGATCGCGCCAAACAGCGAGTTGACGGCGCCCCCAATAGCACCTGAAATGTCGCTAAGAACCCCGGTCTTGCTATCGATTGCAATCACGCCGATCCCGCCCGCCGGCCCGAACAGATCGGTGGCTATCGCAATCACCCCAACGTAGGCGCCTCTGGCTGCAAGCGAAGATGCCCCCTGGCCGACATCGGAGAGTGGGTTGCCGACATCCCCCTTGCCGAGCCCGTCAATCGGTCTCGACGTGTCAAGGAAGCGACTGACGGCATCGGCCGCCCGCTGCTGGTCGGACGCTCCGCTCCCGACCATCGTCCTGACATCCTGCATGATGTCCTTTCGCTCTTCGAGTGCGTCGGAGTGTACCCCCACAGGTCCTCAGGAGGTCGCCGTTCGAGTCTGCTAAATCGCGATCAGGACGGCGACGACGACGCCGAGCCCCGTGAGCGCGGCACCGACGATTCCGATCTTTTCGTTACGGGTGAAGTCCCCCCATGCCGGGAGGAATCGCCTCGCTTCCAATCCCCTCCTGAGCGCGGGGTGCAACCGCTCCAAAGCGTCCCTGCACTTCTCCTCGATGCGTCCGATCGCCTCCATCGCGTTCGGTTCGAGCGAACCGCGCAGCTCGCTCGGCCGCATCAGCTCCCGTAGATGCACGAAGCCCGAGATGCTTTCGGCGAAGATTTCGTTTATCCAGGCCGTGTGCTCGTCGCTGCCGTGGGACGCCTCCGGTCGCGGGTCTCGCGGCGCCGTATGGCTCATGACGTGCTCAAGACTCAGCAGAGCAAGATGCCCGGTTGACTCGGCCACCGCCTCGACCCGGAGCTGTGCCGCCTTCTGCCGGTCGCGAAGGTGATTGAGCCTCGTCCGCAGCTCGTCCAGATCGTCGCGGACCTTCCGATTCGGATCATTGGGATATTGCAGGTGGTAGACCTTCGCGTTCAAGATTTCACCGAGGACCCGCGACCGGCTGCGGTCGCCTTCCCTCTCTTCGCGCATCTGCTCCTCGTGGCCGGTGGCGATCGCGTCGAAGTTCGCCAGCGTGAACATCCACTCGCGCCAGCGATCAGCCTCGGCCGGGTCGAACGGCTCGCGCCCGCCGGGGTACTCGGCGTCTGCATCTTCGCCAGCCTCGGGCGCAAGTCTGACCAGGTCGTATCGCAGGGCGACGAACTCGCGGACCAGCGCCTCGTCTTCCTCGGCGTACTTCGTTTCGGCCTCCTGCACCTCACTCGAAAGAGCGGCGGCGACGCGCTCAATGCGGCGGTTCTCCCGCAGCAACCCCAGGTACTCGCCCAGCCGGCGAAAGAAGCCTTGCCCCTCCGTGTCCATCGCGGCTTCGTAGGCTCGATCCAGTTGCTGGAGGGGGGTTGCCACGGCGGCAGGATAGCCGTGAGCCTTGATCCCCGAGGCCGGCGAGTTCATGATCGGCGACTACACCGGGGAGGGGACCGTCGGCCGGGACGGCGAGTTCAAGATCACGCTGGTCGAACTGCACGGCGACCGCCGCTGGTCGCCGTATCCGCATCTGGAGGTCTACGGCGAGGGGGTCAGGGCGCTGCGTCGCGGGATCGACGCCGGCCTCCTCGATGTTCTCCATCCGCCGGTGAACAGCCGCGACGAGTTCGCTCGTCGGCTGCTGACGATCGGGCTGATCGACCGTTCCCACAATCCGCTACCGGAGGACGCACGATGAGCGACTACGCAAAGGGCAACCGCGTTCGCTTCCTCGGCTTCGGCGAGCCCGATCCCTACAGCCGCCTCCGGGTCGGCACCGAGGGAACCGTCTCAATGTTCAAGCTTGCCGAGAACAACGCGATTCATCCCGACCCGGTCGGCAAGCGCCTGCTGGGTCAAACCGGCCTGACGGCGGAACCACACCAGATTGGCGCTGAACCGCTCGGTCAGCGTCCACTCTTTCCAGACCCATTTGTCTTCCTGGCCGAGACCGCTCATTTCGATCCCTCCTTCGGCGGATCGAGCTCCCAGGCCAGCCCCGCCAGCAACGCGCAGGGCTCCACCCCGACCGCCCCACCGAGCTTGACGATCGTGTCGAGACGCGGGAGGCGCTGTCCTGCCTCGATCATCGCGACGTGGGTGCGATGCAGGCCGGCGCGGTCGGCGGCGCCTTCCTGGGACAGGCCGGCGCGCTCACGAAGCCGGGCAAGGTTCTGGCCGAAAGAGCGACTGGCCTGCGCTGCCTGCGGTCCTTTCTGCTTTCCCATCGCTCAGGCCTCCAGGCCGAGGGTCGTCAGGACCCAGGGCGTCTTCTTGACGAGGTCGGTCGGCAGATAGAAGTGCTCGACCGAGCCGCGCACGCGCCGGTCGCCCGCGTCCTCGATGGCGCCGCACTTGGCGAGAGCCCGGACGTGGTAGCTGACGCCGGAGAGCGGCTTCTTTTCCAGGCCCGAGAGTTCCTTCGGGCTCAGCATCTCGCTCGACTCGACGTAGCGCCGCAGCAGGCTTCGCCGCAGCGGGTTCCGGAGGGCGTCGAGCAGAGCCTGGTTCGAATCGGGCTTCGCCATTTCAGGACGCCTCCCCGCTCAGTTCGAAGTAGCGGAGAGCCGAGCGAGTGGGGTTGACCATCTCGTCCTCGCCGAGGCGGTGGATCAGGCCGGTCCCCGCCAGCTCGCGGATCGCCCGCTCGACCCAGTCGACCTCGTTGAACTCCCTCGGCCGGCCGCCGTTGAGTTCGCAGACCAGCTCGTCCTGCGTGAGCGCCGTCGGGTGGAGTTCCAGGACTTGGCGAAGGAGCGCCCACTGCTCGCGGTCGTCTTCCTCCCAGTTAGTGATGGCGCGCTCGTCCCTCACGCCCATAGGGTGGTCCTGCATGGGAAGCCTGCCTTCCTGTGCCATGCCCCCGGCTGTGTCTGCAGCGCGGGGGCGCTTTGCCGTTGTCGGCGGCGACCGTAGGTGGACCGGAGGCCCGATTTCAAGGCCTGGATCGACCTCTCTCGGACCTCATGTTGCCCCAGGCGTTGCCCCAGGGGCCATTTTGCGGCCTATTGTCTACGTTCCCAGAAACGCGAAAACGCCGCATTTACGGGGCTTTCGTCCTATAGCGGGGGCAGGATTCGAACCTGCGACCTTCGGGTTATGAGCCCGACGAGCTACCTGGCTGCTCCACCCCGCGGCGGACTGTCGATGGTAGCAATTTGGTGGGGGTTGGCGGGGCGGGGTTTGGGGTGGTGGGATCGATTGCGCAGGGTCTTCTGGGGCGGGTTGGGCTCTAGAGTGGCCGGGTGGCTGAAGGGGGAAAGAGGGTCGCGGTGATCGACGTCGGGACTAATTCGACGCGGTTGCTGGTGGCGGATGTGGAGGACGGGAAGGTCTCGCCGCTGGAGCGGCGGAGCACGGTGACGCGGCTGGGCCGGGGCGTGGATTTGTCGGGGCGTCTGGCGAGCGAGGCGATCGAGGACGTCTGCACGGCGATCTCGGGCTACGTCGGCATCCTCGAGGAGCTCGGGGCGGAAAGCGTCGACGCGATCGCCACCAGCGCCGTCCGCGACGCCGACAACGGCAGCGCCTTCATCGCCGAGCTGCGGGAGCGCTTCGCGCTCTCGGCCCGCGTCCTCGACGGCGAAGAGGAGGCGCGGCTGACCTACCTCGGCGCCACCTCGGAGTCCTCGCCGACCGAGCCGACGCTGGTCGTCGACATCGGCGGCGGCTCGACCGAGCTGATCGTCGGCACCGGCGCGGAGATCACCTTCCACGACTCCCTCCAGGTCGGCGTCGTCCGCCACACCGAGCGCCACATCGCCAGCGACCCCCCGACCGCCGGCGAGCTGGAAGCCCTCGCCGGCGACGTCCGCACACTGATCGAGAACTCGCTCGGCGGCGGCGTCACCGCAACCCGCGGCATCGCGGTCGCCGGCACCCCGACCTCCCTCGCCGCCGTCGAGATGAAGCTCGAGCCCTACGACCCCTCCCGCGTCCACGGACACGTCCTCGCCCTCCCCTCGATCCAGCGCATGCTCTCGCGCCTCGCCTCGGCCCCCCTCGCCGAGCGCGTCGAGATCCCCGGCCTGCACCCCGACCGGGCGCCGACGATCGTCGCCGGAGTCGTCGTCCTGGTCGAGACGATGCGCGCCTTCGAGCTCAAGGAGATCACCGTCTCCGAGCACGACATCCTCTACGGCACGGCCCTCGCCGCAACCCGTCGAAACTCCTCGACGTACTAACTGGACAGACTGTCTTATACCCCTGGGCCGATTGGGCTACTTCCCATACCAAAAACCCAAAATTCCGTACTTCTATCTACCCGCTTTTACGTAGCCTTAGTAAACGCCGGGTAGCCATGAAGGACAACGGGGTACATACTCCTTGCACCGGGCAAGAAGTGGGGTTCGCGCTTCACTTTTGCACCCGGATATAGGGCTTAGGCGATTTGCCGCATCATGGCGCCTCCCGCCGTCTGGGCCCACCAAATAAAGGTCCCTGAAGACGTACCCCTGCCCGTCCTGAGGGGCCGCCTGAATCGGTCGTCAGAGATGACGGCCGATTCTCGTTTTCGGGGTCCTAAGCGAGATTCGCCTTGCGCGGGTAGGCGACCTCGGGATCGGTGAGGACGTTGACCAGCGTCGGCCTGCCGGAGGCGAAGGCCCGCTCCAGCGCCGGCTTCAGCTCGCCCGGCTCGCGGACCAGGATCCCGTCGCAGCCGAGCGATTCGACCAGCTGGTCGTAGCGCGTCTCGGGCTGCAGCTCGGCGGCCACCGAATAGCCGTAGAGGAACTTCATCGGGTGGTGCTCGAGCCCCCAGATGCTGTTGTTGCCCATCACCCCGACCACGCCCAGACCGTGACGCGACATCGTGTCGAACTCCATGCCGGCGAAACCGAAGGCGCCGTCGCCCAGCAGCAGGCAGACCTGGCGGTCGGGATGGGCGACCTTGGCGCCGATCGCCTGCCCGGGGCCGGCGCCGAGGCAGCCGAAGGGCCCGGGGTCCATCCAGCAGCCGGGCTCGTAGGTCTCGATGAAGCGGCCGGCGTAGGAGACGAAGTCGCCGCCGTCGCCGACGACGATCGCGTCGCGGTCGAGCACCTCGTTCAGCTCGCGGTAGACCCGCACCGGGTGCAGCGGCGAGCGCCCGTCGTCGAGCTCAGACCGCTCGGCCGCCCGCTTCTCCGCCTCGACGTTGCGAAGCTGCTCGAGCCAGGGGCGCGTCCGCGGGCTCTCCGCCCCCGCCGCCTCGCGCAGCGCCGCCAGCGTCGCCCGCACGTCGCCGACCAGGTCGACGTCCGGCGTCCGGTTCCGCGTCAGCGCGTTGGGGGCGACGTCGAGGCGGACGATCTTCGTCTCCTCGCCGAAGCTGCCGCCGAAACCGAGCCGGAAGTCCATCGGCACCCCGACGACGAGGGCGACGTCGGCGTCCTGCAGCGCCGTGCTGCGAGCACGACTGAAGGCCATCTCGTGGTCGGCGGGCAGGCAGCCGCGCCCGAGCCCATTGAGGAAGACGGGGATCCCGACCGCCTCTGCCAAGGCACGCAGCTCGTCCTCGCCCCGGCCCCAGTAGAGGCCGGTGCCGGCCATGATCGCCGGCCGCTCCGCCGCGGCCAGCAGCGCCGCCGCCTCCTCGACCCCCTCGGCCGCCCGCGCCTCCCCCGCCTCCGGCACCGCCGGCAGCTCCAACTCGCCCTCGGTGAAGACCACGTCGAGCGGATAGTCGACGAAGGTCGGCCCGCTCGGGGCTGCCGCCGCCCGGTCGAGCGCCGCCGCGGTGACCGGCGCGATCTGCGCCGGGTCCTTCACCGTCTCCGCCGACTTGACCAGCGGCGAGACGAAGGGCAGGTGGTCGATCTCCTGCAGCGAGCCCGAGCCCCAGCGCAGCTCCGGCGCCCGCCCGCCCAGCACGCAGATCGGCGAGTTGTTGGCCTGGGCGCCGGCGATCGCGCTGATCCCGTTGGTGACGCTCGGCCCGGCGGTCAGCGCGGCGACCCCCACCCGCCGGGTCGCCTTGGCGATCCCCTCCGCCGCGAAGGCGGCGGTCTGCTCGTGGCGGACGTCGACGAGGCCGATCCCCTCGTCTTTGCAGCCGTCGTAGATC
>Ga0105245_10001266_pt1 | contig 22837 bp, 16 predicted proteins | sample KBSM54metaG_FD_81523 | JGI IMG/M metagenome (GOLD analysis project Ga0105245, IMG submission 81523) | Miscanthus rhizosphere microbial communities from Kellogg Biological Station, Michigan, USA - KBS M5-4 metaG | ecosystem: Host-associated > Plants > Roots > Rhizosphere > Soil | place...
CCCAGAAGAGCATCGCCGCCATCAACTCGCTGCCGTACACGGTGGTGAGCGATACGTCGTCCGTGACGTTGACGAGCGCGGTGAGTGTGGCCGCGCCCAAGGTGTCGGTGATCAAGAAGTTTTCCGCCGACGTCGCCAAAGAGGCCATCGTCATCGACTACACGATGACCAACGGTGACAGCGCGCCGGTCACGGTCGCGCCCTGGGAAATCACCCGCGTGGCAGCCGGTGGCATCACTTTTTACCCACCGGGGGACGGCGTGCCGAAAGATGGTGGCATCAAAACCACCACGTCCGCCGGCGCCACCTGGTTTCAGCACGACCCGACGGACATGACGCCGCACAAGTTCTTCGCGGACGGCAAGGAGGGCTGGCTGGCGCACGCCGCTGGCGCGCTGCTCTTGGTGAAGACGTTCCCGGACATCCCCGCGGGCGCCGCTGCCACGAATGAAGCCGAAATCGAGTTGTACTCGGCGCCCAAATACGTGGAGGTCGAACCGCAGGGTGCCGTGCAAACACTGGCCGTCGGCGCTTCACTCCATTGGACGGTTCGCTGGTATGCGCGTAAGCTGGCCGCGCCGGCTGCCGTTGGCAGCGCGGAGCTCGTCGCCTACGTACAGAACCTGATCAAGTAGAGAGTTGTCCGCGCCTGCTCCTGTCTCGGCTGCCGCCGAAGCCGTGCTCACGTTTTTAGAAAGTGTGGGGCGCCGTTCCGAAGCCGAGTTCTATCTCCGGCTGTTCCTCAAGTTGCCGAAGGAGAGCTTCGCCATCATCGCGCCCGGCGCGACGGTGGTTCGCTACGCGCTGGGCTCTTTGGTCGAGCAGCTGAAGTTTCTGGCCGATTTGCGGCTGTATGCGCCTGTCGTGCTCGGGCTCTACGATCCCGAGCGCGGCGCCGGCAGCTCCGAGCGCTTGGTGAAGCGGCTGCACGCGGGCGGCCTCGAGCCCTGCCCGCACGCCATGGGTGAGCCGGATCTCGCGGCGAAGCTGCAAGCCGAGCTGCGAGCCGAGCGGGTGCCCGTGGTGCACTTTCTGCCCATCGCAGGGCAGAGCATCGATGGCCGCCTGACGGAGCTCGGGGCGCTCGCAAAATCGCTCGATACCCGGAAATTCGTGCTGCTTCGGCGCCGCGGCGGTTTGCAGCCGCGCACCGATCGCAGGCTCTCCGTGCCCGGTTTACCCACCGAGGGGGGGCGCATCTCGATCATCAATTTGCGGGCGGGCGATGGCATCGTTTCCGAGCGCCATCTACCCAAGCGTGATGCCGAGCTGCTCGCCGCAGCCGAACGCTTGATCGCGCTCGCCCAACCGAGCCCGATGCTGGCGAGCATCACTTCGCCGTTGAACCTGCTGAAAGAGCTGTTCACGGTGAAGGGCGCCGGCACGCTCGTCAAACTCGGCAGCGACGTGTCGCGCTATGCTTCTTTTGCAGAGGTCGACGTCGAGCGGCTGCGGCGGCTCCTGGAGTCGAGCTTCGGGCGCGCGCTCGACGCGCAATTTTTCAGCGATCAAACCCCACTCGCGGTGTACGTCGAAGCCGAATATCGCGGCGCCGCGGTCGTCTGCGCGGGCGGGCCAGCACCCTATCTGAGCAAGTTCGCGGTCGAGCCGGAAGCGCAAGGTGAAGGCATGGGCCGCGATCTGTGGCAGGCCATCTCGCGCGACTATCCGGCCCTGTATTGGCGAGGGCGGGCAGATAATCCCATCGCGTCTTGGTATGCCTCGGTGTGCGACGGCATGGTGCGGTCCAGCGAGTGGAACGTGTATTGGCGCGGCATCCCGACCGCGCGCATCCCGGACGTCATCGAAGCCGCACTGGCGCGGCAGCCCGATTTCGTGCCGACCGACGCGCCGCGCTAGCTCGGCTCTCGCCCTAATACTCGCTACTGCGTGGGGACGTTCGCGCTTTGGCAGGTCGCTGCCGTGTCGGGGCTGCCACCCAACGTGCAGGTCGGGTTCGCTACGCCTTTGCACGGCGCGAAGCAGGTCTGACCTGGGCACTTCTGATCTTGAATCGCCTTGAGCGCTTCCTTCGCCTTGGCTGTGTCCGCGTTGCTGTTGCTGACTGGAATGTTGCAACCGCATTCATCGGGCAAGACCGTGCCCGAGCAGTCGCCCTTGGCGACCAGCTGACACACGGTGGCGTTCTCGCGCAGGTTCAAGTAGTTCGCCCACATCGCGTCGCAATTGGAGCTGGTGCCACCCGTGCCCGCGCTGGCAGTGCTACCGCCGCTCCCTGCTGTCCCGCCGGCGTCGCTGCCACCGGTGCCGCCGGTATCACTACCGCCGCTGCCCGCGCTGCTGACCACTCCGCCGGTGCCCGCGCTGTCCGATCCCGAGGCGCCGCCGCCGGGCGAGCCACCCGAAACGCCGATGCTGCCGCCAATGCTCACGTCCCCGCCCACGCTGACGCCGTCGCCGCCCACGCCCACGCCGCCGCTGCCTGCGTGATTGTGACGACCAGCGCTGCCGCTCCCCGCGTTACCGCCGTCAGTCCCAGTGCCGCCGTTCGAGGTCGAACCCGCGTTCGCGGCGTCGCCGCCGCTCGCCGAACCGCCCGGGCCGCTGCCGCCATTGCCGCTCTCCGCGGCTTGAAACGCGCTGCCACAGGCAACGCACCACACAGCCAGCACCGACCAAATGCTCGCAGTCTTCATCTCGGCCTCACCTCAAAATTCAAGTATCCTCAACTTTACCATAGTCCCCCAAAAACGCCGCTTGCCGCTACGCTGCGAGCGCGCGATACGCCGCTTCCGCCCCACGCTTGCACTGCCCCGGGGCAACCTCAGGCTCACCCGTGTTCTACTTGTTCCTCTTGGTCGTCGCTGCGCTCGGCGTTGCTGTCTACCTGGTATTCATCTTCAAGCTCGTCCCTGGCGCTGCTGAAGAGCGCCTCGGCGTACTCGAACCCCTACCTGCCGACATCGGTCAATGGCACGCGGACGACAACTCACCCGAGGGGCAGAGCGCCCGCGCCCGTGGCCGGAAGCGTGAGGTTCGCCTGTTTTTCGAAGAGGGGCGTGGCCTTTTTGCGCAAGGTAAGCTCGTGCGCCAAGTGCGCTACCGCAACGAAGAGAGCAACGCCATCGAAGAAGTGGAGCCGGATCAACCCGTGAAGCGCAAACGCATCCGCGTGTAGGACTCAGTTCTCGGGCGGCTCTTGGTGCCGCTTCTTTTTCTTCGGCCGCACGTCGGGCGCCGGGTAGTCGTAACTCGTGACTTTGGTGGAGGGCGCCGCGCCGCTCGGCTTCCAGCGAAATGCGCGCGGCAACATCGGGCGGCCGAGCGCGTACAGCACGCTCGTTTCGTAGCTCGCGACGGGGGGCGTGGCCGTGCCCGCGCGATGCACGAACGCGGGGTGATGCGAGCCGCGGTCGAGCTCCACCACCCGCGTACAACCGACGCGCAGCAGTGCGGCGGCCACCGTGTCGCTCGTATCGTGCGTGGCCGAGGCGATCACGAGTCTCTCCGTCGGCGTGATGCACAGCGCCGCACGTCGCCGCATGTCACCGCGTTCTCGAGCGCGCGGCTCGAGTTTGCCATTCTCGACCAGCAGCGGGAGCTGCACCGCTTCCTGATTTTCGCTGAGTGTGGGGGTGACGCCGGGCGCTTCGATGCGCGGGCTTTCCCCCGGTGTCAGCACCAGCGTCGCGTACCCGGCGCGCAGCGGCACGATCGCGTTCCCGCCGAAGGCAAAGCCGTAGCGCGTGGAATCCGTGGTGTGTCCGAGACCGATCGCCGCAATCACGCGGTGCTCGGCGGCGTCATCGAGGCTCGTTTTCAAGCCCGGTGCGCTCGACGCCACCGGCTCGCGCGTGCCCGCGCGAAACTGCAATTCGGCGTGCCCAGGCTCGAACCCCAGCAAATCGACATCCACGCTGCCCATCGTGACTTTGCTCGCGTACACGCCGGGCAGCCACGCGGGCGTCGGTTGCGTGCCGTCGTCCGCCGTCCAGGGGATGTCCGTGTTGTGCGGCGTCGCGTCGCGCACGGTCACGTAGAAGAAATCTTTGGCCGACCAGCGCACGAATTTTTCGGGCGGGATGGTCATGCCATCGTCGGCGAGCTTGAGGTGGTATTCGTTCTTCTTCGGATTGACGACGTCGGTGTACACGAAGCCGCTGTGCGCCGGATTCATGTCCAAGTGCATGGCGTACGAGCAACCCGCTTGGCGCAGGGCCTTGCCCAGCGTCGGCCCGTCGATCTCTTCGCCCCACGCGTAGTACAAATGGCCGGCAGCCGTGACGCACAGCGCGGTCCGTTGCGTCATCACGCTCGTGCCATCGAGCTGCCAGCCCCACAGCCGGCGGCCGGTGGGGTTTGCCACGCCGTCTTCCACGAGCGGATCCAAATTCTGTCGAAAGGACAGAATATTGGCGGGAATTTCGTCGGTTTGTGGCCAGCTGCCGAGGCCCACTTCCGCCGCATCGGTCACGACCACGGTCGCGCCGCCCTTCACGGGAGGCAAGAGCACGCGCCGGTTCACCATCATGCCGTACGCGCCGTGTTGAGTTTTGAAGGCACCGTTGAACGTGCCCACCACGCGCTCGTACACGGCGGGGTCTTGCGGCAAATGGCCTTCACCGGGTGAACCGGTGGTCGGTTTCGGATCTTCGTAGCCGGCCTGCATGCCGAGCTCGAGCTGCCGCATGTCCATCGCGATCAGGAGCAGCCGCGAGTACGGTCGCTCCGGGTCGGGGCGGATCACGGTGCGATAAAAGTAGGCCGGCGGATTGGCACCCGCCGGAATGCCGCGCATGCGCTTCAGGAAGCCGTACGTGACGGGCGTCCATTCACCCTCGCCCGGTTTCGGATCTTGCCAGATGGATGGGATCGCGGGTGGCGGCCAAGAATCGACCGCGTGCTCGAAGTCACTGCCGTCCAGCACTTTGGCCACGACTTGTTCGGGTTGCGTGGCTTTGAGAGCGCTCTCCCGCTTGTTCGCGACGAGCGCGAAACTCGCGCGTTTGAAGGTATCTTTGGCGCCGAACACTTTGTTCTCGAGCCAGGCGATCGCCTCCGGCCCCACCTCGGCGCGCACCGTATCGACCAACCACAACACGAGTGGCTTCGGCACGTGCACTTCCGGCACCACGCGCGCTGCGTACGGTTCGCCGCCATCGAGCGCGCGCAAACTCCGGGCTTCGGTTTCGTAGTGGAGCCCGCGGCCATTTTCGCCGAAATCGACGTCGAGCGTCGGCGGGTTCAAGGTCAATTTCGCGCTCTGCGCGGGCACGTCCAGCACGATGTTGGTGCGCCCAAGCCCCGCGAAGCTGCCGGTATTTTGATACGAGTTGATGGCGAGCAGCAGGCGATCCCAAAGCCCCGGCGGCCGATCCGCGCCGCGGATCCCGCTCAAATCGAGCACGCTGAGCCCCTGGATCCGACCGAAGGCCAAGGTTGCGAACGTGGCCCGCTGACCGCGCGCTTCGAGCGCCGCGTCATCACCCACCGGGGTATCGGTGATGTTACGCACCGAGCTGACCGACAAGGGCTGACCATCGAGCGTCACTCGCACTCGCGCGCGATACAGGTCGCGTGCGCCACCCGCATGGGTCGCCGCCAAAAAAAGCACCCGGCGCCCGAGCAGCACTTCCTCGAGCGCGCCCGGACTTTGCTCCCAAATCAGCTCGTCCGGCTTCACCACGCCGGTCACCGCCTCACCCAAGAGCGAGGCCAAACCTTCGACTGACCGTTGCGGCGGGCGTGGCGTGCCCGACCGCGCGGCCAGCGCGCCTAGCGCCACGAGGCCGATCAGAAGGCCGCGTCGTTTGAAAAAGGCCGTCGGAAACTTCATTGCTGAAACGCCGGCCGGTTTAGCGGCGGGTTGCCGTCGCTGCAAGTCGGGGCCGTGAAACCCCCTTGTGATGCGTCCGGCCCGCTGATAACCGGGTGGACCCTTGGCCGCGAGCAACCTCAAAATCAGGCTCCTCACCGCAGCGGTGGTCGTCCCCCCGCTGTTGTTCCTGCTCTTCCGCGGGCCGGCGTGGGGCTTTTTCTGGTTGGTGTTCGTCGCTGCTGGCGTGGCGGCCGATGAGCTCTACCGCATGACGCACCCGGCGGATCCCGTCGCGCGCGCGGTCGCGGTGCTGACCACGCTGGGCTTCTCGGCCGCGCTGTATTTCGGCGGACACGATGCGCGGGTGCTCGTGAGTTTGATGTTCGTGGTGCCGGTGATCGGGTTGATGGTGCCGCTCTGGCGCTTGGGCGAGATCCATACTTCGGCCCTGCGCACTTTGGCTGGCGTCGCGGGGCCTTTTTATATTGGGGGCTTGCTCACCGCTTTGGCGCTCGTTCGCCACGACGCGGGCAGCCTCGGTCCCCACTACGTCTTCTTGTCACTCACGTTCGCGTGGTTGGCGGATACCGGCGGCTATTTCTTCGGCCGCTTTTTGGGCAAGCGCAAACTGTACGAGGCGGTGAGCCCGAAAAAAACGCGCGCCGGGTTCGTGGGCGCGCTCGTCGGTGCCGCGGCGGGGGCCCTCCTCGCTCACTTCGTGTACTTGCCGAGTCTGCCGCTCGAGCACGCGCTCCCGCTCAGCTTGGTTGCCGGCGCGCTCGGCCAAATGGGAGATCTCGTCGAGTCACTCCTCAAGCGTTCGACCGGCATCAAAGACTCGGGCTCGATCGTCCCTGGACACGGCGGCATGCTCGACCGCATCGATGCGCTGATCATCGTGTCTCCGATTGTGTACCTGTACATCCTTTGGGCCGGCGTCGCCGCTCCCTAAGTGCGCTGAAGTAGGAGCCCAAAACGTCGGGGTTTGGCGTCGGTTCCGTTGCGGTAACGTTTCGAATCAGCGTTACTTTTTGCCGACCCCCGCCGTTCCTGGGACAATGCACGGTATGCAGTCGGTTCCACCTAGCTCCTCGAGCTCCACGGAGCTCGCCAAAGCACCCGCCGCCAACCGCTACGAGTTTTTCAAGGTCATCCAAAACTACCTGGATGACGCAGCGAAGTTGATCAAGATGCCGGAGTACATCCGCAGCATCCTGAGCCAGCCCAAAAACGAAATCATCTGCCACTTTCCGGTGCGGATGGACAGCGGCGAGTACCGGCTGTTCAAGGGCTATCGGATCCAGCACTCGAACATCCTCGGTCCCTATAAAGGCGGCATGCGCTACCACGAGGCGGCCTCTCTGGATGACTTCAAGGCGCTGGCCGCCATGATGACCTGGAAGTGTTCGCTGATGAACCTGCCGTTCGGTGGCGGCAAGGGTGGCATCAAGTTCAACCCGCAAGGCGTGTCGCGCGCGGAGCTCAGCCGCATCACTCGGCGCTTCTTCCACGCCCTCGGCTCCAACATCGGCCCGGACTACGACATCCCGGCGCCCGATGTAGGTACCAACGCGCAAACCATGGCCTGGGCGCTCGACACCTACATGAACTCGGTCGGCATGGTCAGTAAGCAGAGCGTGATGGGCGTCGTCACCGGCAAGCCCGTGAGCAGCGGCGGCACTTATGGCCGTGAAAAAGCCACCGGGCAGGGCCTCGTGCACTGCGTGCTCGATTGGGCAGAACGCGCGCGCTTCGACATCAAGGGCAAGAAGCTCATGGTGCAAGGCTTCGGCAACGTGGGCTCGAACTCGGCCGTGCTGCTCAGCCACTTGGGCGTCTCACTCGTCGCAGTCGGCGACCACACCGGGTACCTGTACAACCCCGAAGGCTTCAACGCGCACCGGCTCAAGCAATACGTCGAGCAGAACGGCTCCATCGCTGGCTACGCCAACGGGACCAAGATCACGCGCGAACAATTCTTCGCCGCACAGGCAGACATCTTCGTGCCCGCCGCGCTCGAAAATCAGATCGGCGCCGCCGAAGCCGAAGCGCTCCAAGTGAAGTTGGTCGCCGAAGGCGCGAATGGCCCCTGTTCACCGGAAGGCGAAGAAATCCTCAAGAAGCGCGGCATCGAAATTCTGCCCGATGTGCTCGCCAACGCGGGCGGCGTGACGGTCAGCTATTACGAGTGGGTCCAAAACCGCCGTAGCGAACAATGGACGATCGAAGAAGTCGACGAACGCCTCGAACTTGCGATGCGCAGCGCCTACGATCGCATGGCCCAATTCGCGAAAGTCCACGGCTGCGACTACCGCCTCGCCTGCTACGGCGTCGCGCTCCAAAGACTCAATCAGGTCTATACCGAGCGGGAGATTTTCCCGTGAGCCACGTCGGAGCTCGCCCCCCGGTCTAGCTCTCCTATCGCGTCTCGAACTGCCAGCGAGGCGAGGCGTTCAGTTGCCACCGCTCTCGGGTCTCGCTCCCCATCGTGCTGCGGACCTCGCGTCTCGAACTTCAGGACAACAACACGAGGCGATCAGTCTTGGCTAGAACAGATCACGATCGTCTTAGAAGCCATACCCAAACACAATTAGCTGACGGACGCGCTTCGTGACACCCGAAGGGGTGAACAGGCGTCGGCTACCTACCAGTTCGGCATTACCGCCAAGCGCCCGGGCGAAGCTCAGGGAAGGAAATACCCAAGCTTTAGCCCTACCCCCACTTTCCTGCTCTCACGCCGCACTAGCAATAATCGCCTTGAGGCGTTGAATGGCGCGCGAGTGCAATTGAGAGATACGCGGTTCGCTGACGCCCAACTCGAGTCCCAAGTCCTTGAACTTCACGCCGCGGAAGTAATGTTGCGAAACGATGTGGCGCTCACGCTCCGGGAGTTGCTCGACCGCTTTGGCGAGCGTCTCTTGAGCGAACTTCGCGGCGACGGCAGCTTCACTGCTCGAGGCGTCGGCGAGGCAACGATTTTGCTCCCACTCACTCACGTCGTCGAAACGAACGACGGCCGGCGGCGGCACGTAGGCGTCGGTGCCGCTGGCGGCTTCCGCCGCAGCGCGCGCACGGCGCGGCAACCAATCTTGCGCACGCAGCTCGTCCAAGATCGCACCGCGGATACGAACACGCACGTACCACTCGAAGCTCTCGCTCGGCCCTTCGGGATGACGACGAATCGCGTCCCAGAGGCCGCTCATGCCGGCCGCAATCAGGTCTTCGCGCAGGACATTTCGCGGCAATTTGCGCTGAAAACCACCAGCAATCTTCCGCACGAGCGGCTCATAACGAGCGAGCAACTCGGCGCTCATCTGCGCGTCCATGCCGCGGGCTTTCTTCACGCGCGGGCCACGAGCGACGACGGTCGCCGGCATCACGTTCGCGGGACGATGGGTGGCGCGAGCCGCCACTGGCGCATGCCGCCGTGCCGGGCGCGGTGCCAAAGTCGGACGCAAGACTGCAGCAGCTGTTGCACGCGGCGCAACGGAAGCGCGCGGGGGAACAGAAGCACGAGGCGGAACAGAAGCGCGAGGCGCGACAGAAGCGCGAGGCGCGACAGAAGCGCGAGGCGCGACGGAAGCACGCGGTGCAACGGAAGCACGCAACTCGCGACTGGTGGACGTCGGTGGATTCGCTTTCGCGACACGACCACTCTTTGACTTCGCTTGTGCTCGGTTATCGGTAATTGCGGGCATTTGTTGGGTCTCCGTTAGGTGAAGAGACTCTTTGCAGTGCGCGTGCCAGCTCTTAATTTTGCGGATTTCGCGTAGATCACGCCTCCTCGCGAAGTTTAGGGGAGGGTCACCCGAGACCTCGCGACCCGCCCCGTCTCGCCGCCGGCACCCACGTAGCCAAGCTTTTGACGCCGAATTCGCTTCTTTTTGAGACAGCTGAGCTCCGGGTCAATTGCGACTCAGGGCTGGGTCAAATGCTGCATTCTGAATAATTTCAATCGGTTAGCTATGGGTAAGCGTCGACTCGTGGCGCCGGGCGCCAGCCCCCGAGCCGGTATCGAGAATCTCTCCCGTCTCGCTTTCTTCGCTTGCAAGTCGCCGAGAGTGCAGATGCGTTCCCCGGTTTTTTGGCTATCGGGGTCCGCGGATGCCAAAGTTTTACTGCACGCTTCCGTGTGAGTTGGTTTTCGAGAGGCATCTATGGGCGAAGGAAGAAACTTGGTCGGCGTCGATATCGGCACTGCGTCGATCAAGGTCTGCCAGGTAAAAGAGACCCGCAAAGGGCTGGGGATCGTGCGCCTGGGCTATGCCCCGCTCGGACCTCAAGTGATCGTCGACGGCCAGGTGATGGACTCGGGGGCCGTGATCGAAACCCTGCAAAAGGTCTTTCACGACGCGAAAATCCGCCAAAAGGAGTGCGCGCTCAGTGTCTCCGGCCAGAGCGTCATCATTCGCAAGATCAGCGTGCCGATGATGACCGAGGCGGAACTCGACGAGCAGATCCAATGGGAAGCGGAGCAACACATCCCGTTCGACATCAAGGACGTGCACGTGGATTACCAGGTGCTTCGTCGCCGCACGGAGGCCAGCCAAATGGATTTGTTGCTGGTCGCCGCCAAACGCGACCAAATCGAGGACTACGCGCAGCTGGCGAGAAACGCCAAGCTGAAGCCGGTGGTTTGCGACATCGACGCCTTCACCGTCCAGAATCTGTTCCAATTCTCGCGTAGTTTGCCGGAAAATCAGACGATCGCGCTGATCAACGTGGGCGCGAGCTTGTCGTCGCTCAACATCATCGCCAACGGCGTCAGTGCCTTCACTCGTGAAATTGCCAATGGTGGCAACGTCATTACCGAAGAGATCCAGAAGCAGCTCAACGTGCCGCACGATCAGGCCGAGGCCTATAAGTGTGGCGGAGCGGCGTCTCCCGACGACCCGAATCGCGCGGGCATGGTGCCGCAGCAGGTCGTGCAAGTGATCGAGGCCGTGAGCGACACGATCGCCGCCGAAATTCAGCGTAGTCTCGACTTCTTCATGGCGACCAGCGGCGAAGGCGAGATTTCCCGCATCTACGTGACGGGCGGTTCGGCGAATCTCGTCGCTTTGTCGCATGCCATCGAGCGGCGTGCCCGCGTGCCGGTGGAGACCTGGTCGCCGATCGAGAAGCTGTCGATCGAGGCCAAAGAAGTGGATCCGCGGCTCCTGCAGCTGCGAGCGGCTCAATTGTCGGTCGCGCTGGGCCTCTCGCTGCGTAAAGAGAAGGAGTCCCGCGCGTGATTCGCATCAATCTTCTGCCGCAAAAGCGGCGCACGGAGCGCACCGAAGGCTCTCAGCTTTGGCTGGCCGTGATCATGGTGCTGCTCCTGGCGGAAGTGGCCGGGCTGTTCGTGTTTCACGGTTTCAAGGGCGAGGAGCTGAAGGATCAGGAGCGGAAGAACGCCGCGCTGACCGCGCAAATCGACCAATCGAAGAGCGCCGTAGCCAATCACGATGAAGTGACGGCGAAACTGGCGACGTTGCGCGCTCGCGAAGAAGCCATCGGCAAGCTGCAAAGCGCACGGACCGGCCCAACGGCGGTGCTGCTCGAGCTGGCTCGCTTGCTCACGCCCGGGCGAGGGCCGAGCGTCGACCCCGATCGGCTGAGCCAGCTCCGTCGCGACAATCCGTTGGCCGTGTTCAACCCGTCTTGGGATTCGCGGCGCCTGTGGCTGACGAAATTCGTGGAAGACCACCGTAAGGTGCGGCTCGAAGGTTTCGCGCAAGATGGCGAAGACGTGAGCGAGCTGGCCCGGCGCATGAATCTTTCCAGCTACTTCTCCGACGTCAAATTGCTGCCCGCGAGCAAGACGACCGATCCGACCACGCACCTCGACGTCGTTTCATTCGCGCTCGAGACCAAGGTGAAATACTGATGGCCCGGCAGGTAAATCCGCTCGCCAAGCTGCCGATGCCGGCGAAAATCGGCATTGGCGCTGGCCTCTTCGTGCTGATCGGTGTCGCTTACTTCGTGATCTTCTACGGCGACATCGAAAGCTCGATCAAAGCCGCGCAAGGTCAGGAGCAAACGTTGCGCTCGGACTTGGCGGAAGCTCGTAAGAACGAGTTCGCGTACCAAAAGGACTTGGCGGAGCTCAACGATCGCCAGCAACGGCAACGCGAGCTGAACAAGGTGCTGCCGGTCGACACGGAATATCCAGCATTTTTGAGCGCCGTGCAGAGCGTTGCCAACGTGTCGGGCATCGGGCTCACCGCCTGGGCGCCGCAGCCGGAAGTGCCCGAGCAATTCTACGCGCGCGTGCCGATGAAGGTGACGCTCGTGGGCCGCTATCACCAAGTGGCGAAGTTCTTCTATGGCGTCGGGCAGCTCGACCGCATCATCAATATGGAAAATATCTCGCTCACCGAGCCCAAGATTCAGGGCGATGACGTGGTCGTGAAAACCGAGGCATTGGCGACCGCATTTCGCGCGCTGGCCGACACCAAGGGCGCTGCCACCGGCGACAAGCGCGGCGCGGCCATCGGCGCGGGGACGCCATGAGGACCACGGTTTATCTGCTGCTGGCGGCGGCGACCTGGGGCTGCAGCTCGACGCCAGTGGTGCAAAGCACTGCGCCGGACTTGCCGCCCGCCGCGGGGGGATCGGCAAATGCGGCTCCCGGCGCCTCGAGCGCTGCAGTCACCCCGCCCAAGGTGGATTTTCAGGAAAACGAATTTACCGAGAACGAGCGGTCGCGCGATCCCTTCCGCTCGTACGTGTCGAAATTCGCCGACGAAGCGAAGGCTCACGTGCATTCGCAGCGTGAGGTCGTTTTGGGCCAATACGCCATCGACGAGCTCAAGCTGATCGGCATCGTGACGCGGGTCGAACCCGCCAAGGCGATGCTGGTCGATCCGAGCGGCAAAGGCTTCGTCGTGCAACGCGGTCAGTTCATCGGGCGACCGGATGTCGTGCAGGCAGCCGGTCAATCGGGGACGACCTACGAGATCAATTGGCGTGTCGATCGCATTCGCGAAGGTGATGTCGTGCTCGTGCGAGAGGATCCGTCGAACCCCGACGTGCCCTCCGCAACGCGGGTGATCCCGCTGCGTCCGGAAGAAGAACCCGCTAAGAACTGAGGCGATTTCGCGGTTTTTTCCGTGAAAACGACTCGAAGCGGAAGTGTATGCAGTGGGCCAACTTTTTGGCCAAGCCGAGCCCCCGAGGCCCGGCAGTTAGTTATCGAAGGGTAAGCAATGTGTCCCGTTATTTGTTCGCCTGCGACGCAAGCGGATACGCTGCAAGTCGAACTGTCGTGAAGTATGTCCTCCGGAGCCACACCATGAGGCGGACCTCGTCCCGAACCATTGCGGCGACATCGCTGCTCGCACTGATCGCCGCGCTCGCCGTCCCCCGTGGGGCAGCGGCCGAGGAGCGAGTCAACCATGCCACCACCGTGCGCATGGCCAGCGATGCTGACCACGACATCGTGCGTGTCGTCGTTGGTTTTAGTGAAATACCCACGTTCACCGCGCGCCTCGAGCGAAGCGGTCAGCGCTTGGTCGTCGACGTGCCCGATGCCGACTTGCAGGGAGCGCCAACGGCGTTGACCGAGCGGCTCGGAGTCGTCGGCGGCGTGATGGCGCAGGCGTTTCACCAAAACGGCACTTCGACGACGCGACTCTTGGTCACGTTGCTCGAACAAGCCAAATACTCCGTGACCATCGAAGGCACGGACTTGGTCATCTCGCTCTCGAAGCACGCGCTCGATGCGGCGAAGAAGACGCAGGTGAAAACACTCGCGCCTGCCATCGCCGACGCCAAAGTGACCGGCGTGCGCTTCGAACACTCCGATCTCGAAGATCGCGTGTTGATCGATTTGAGTGACGTGCCCGAGTATCACGTGACCAACACCGCGCCCGGCAAGAGCACGCTCGTGCTCTCCGGCACTCAGCTTGGTAAAGACTTGTCGCGCACGCTCGATGTCTCCGCGTTCGGCGGTTCCTTGAGTGCGGTTTCGACCTTCGTCGGCGATAAGGATCCGAAATCGGTCGTGATTCAAGCCGAGGGGGACAAAGCGGCGACCACGCACGTCTCACGTCGCGGTTCGACTCTGGTGTGGTCCTTCGCCAAGCCGGGCGCGTTGCCGTCGTCCGTCACGGGCGTCGGGCTCGACGGCGGCATCGCTCGTCGCGCGCGCACGGTTCACGTCGAAAATCAGGTCACCGATCCGCCCGCCGTGCGCGACGGATCCGAGCCGCCGCCCCTGGCCAAGAGCGACGACACGCTGGAATCGAGCTCCGCCCCCGGCGAGGCAGGCGCATTTACACCGGCATTGCTCGGCCAAACCAAGCACGCCTTCACGGGGCGCCGCATCGATTTGGATCTGAAGGACGCCGACGTTCACAACGTACTCCGTCTTTTGGCAGACGTCGGTCAGGTGAACATCGTGACGGCCGACACCGTCGCCGGCAACATCACCATCCGCATGCGCAACGTGCCCTGGGATCAGGCGCTCGATGTCGTGCTGCAAGCCAAGGGCTTGGGCGTCGTGCAACGGGGCAACATGCTCCGCATTGCCCCGCTCGCTGACCTCGAGAAGGAGCGCGAATTGCAGATCGCGCGCCGGCAGCAGGAGGTCAAACTCGCGCCACTCGAAACGCGCTTGATTCCGGTCAGCTACGCGCAAGCCTCGGAAATCCAGGAACGCGCGAAACCGCTGCTTTCCGAGCGCGGCTCGATCGCGGTGGACGATCGCACGAACGTGATGATCGTTCGCGATATCGCCGGAAATTTGAACCAAATCGAGGAGCTCACGCGCTCGCTCGATACGCAAACGCCGCAAGTATTGGTCGAAGCGCGCATCGTGGAAGCCACGAGCCGCTACATCCGCGACGTCGGTATTCAATGGGGCGGCGATACGACGTTTTCGTCCGCTACCGGTAACCCGACGGGACTCGCGTTTCCGAGCTCGGTCGGGCTCGCGGGTGGTGCCAGCGACGGCAACACGCCCACGGCCGGTTTGAGCCCGTTCACGCGGACGGTCGCGAATCCGAACTTTGCCGTCAATCTACCGGCTGCAGTCGGTACCGGATCCGGTGGCGCGCTCGGTCTCACCTTCGGCTCGATCGACAACACCATCAATCTAGCCGTGCGTCTCTCGGCGGCGGAATCGAGCGGTATGCTGCGCATCCTCAGCAGCCCGCGCATCTTGACGCTGGACAACCGCGAGGCGCGCATCTCGCAAGGTACCTTGATTCCGTTCTCGCAGGTCAGCGCGCAAGGCGTGCAGACCACGTTTCAAGAAGCCAAGCTGCAACTCTTGGTCAAACCTCACGTGACCGCTGATGGCAGCGTCAGCATGCACGTCAAGATCAACCGCGACGAGCCGGACTTCAACCAAACTTCCGCCCGTGGCGACCCAACCATCCTCAAGCGTGAAGCGGAAACCGATCTGCTGGTGATGGACGGCCACACGGCAGTCATCGGCGGTATCTTCACCCGCAACACCGGCCGAAACCTGGATCAAGTGCCGTTCTTCGGGGACATCCCGCTGCTCGGCCTCTTGTTCCAACGCCGCCGCGCCAGCGACACCCGCGGCGAGCTCGTGATCTTCCTGACTCCTAGGATCGTGAATCGCGCCGAGGCGCTGGGTAGGTAATACGCTTCGGGAGAGTCTCCGTCTCGTCTGGGCTTCTTCCGAAGACGCCGTGCGCAGCCCCCTTCGAGGACGCTGTGCGCAGCCCTCTTCGGGAACGCGGTGCGCAGGCTGCCCGGAAATGCGGCGCGGCCAAAGTCTTGGCACGATAAGATCACGATCCGCGATCGACGCCAGGCCAGCGACAAACTGACCGACTCGCTTCGAGATACCCGAAGGGGTAGACAGGCGCGTGCGATCCTGCGGCAAAGCCTGTGCGGCCACGCGTTTCGAGTCAAGACTGGGCAAGAAATCTCTCTGAAATCCGGGCGCCTCGTTGACAACCCGAGCCCCACCCGACGAGACTCCTGCCAGCGTGCGGCGAAGTTAGACACTTTGCGGTGCGAGGGATATGGCGCAGCACACTCGTTCTCTGCTCACCGTCGTCGGGCTGTGCGCAGCGTTGTGTGTCGCGCTTCCCGCCCGAGCCTACGAGACCGAAGTCGACGCGACGCTCGACGCGCAATTTTACTCGCTGCAGAGTCCGTACGGGAACCCGCTGGTCCGCCGCCGGCGTTACACGCAGACACTTGCGCTGAATCTGTACGACCTTCAGACCGATCGCATCCCGCTCGGTCCGACGCTCACGTTCAAATCGCGTTTGCGGCTCGATTCGGATTTCGGACAGCGCCCCGAAGAACGCAACCCCGACACCGCCTCGTACGTGCCGGGTTTGGTCGAGGCCCCGCTCGACATCATGTACGCGTACCTGGAAGGGCAGCGCTACTTGAATGGGTACCTGGGGTTCCGCGTCGGTCGCCAATACGTGATCGATACACTCGGCTTTTGGTCGTTCGACGGCGCCGACGTGCTGTTCACCACGCCGGCCTACGTGGCCATCGAGGGTTACGCGGGTTTCGAGCAGCGCGGCGGGCTGCCCATGCTGTCGACGTCTCGTTTCGAGGGCGATGGCGTCTCGCGGGGCGATCGCTCGGGCCTCTCGCCGGGGCAGTCCCCCGCGTATCTGCAAGAGTCGAAGCTCGCCCCTGCCTACGGCTTCGCGATCGAGACGGCGGGGCTACATTACCTGCACAGCCGGCTCACTTATCGCAAAGTCATCAATCGCGATGCGGTGCTCGTGTCGCCGTTTGCGGATCCCGGGCAGGGGCTCACGTTCGTCGGCGGCGATCGCACCTCGAGTGAACGGCTCGGCTACTCGCTACGCGCCGACAAATCCGATTTGGGCGCCGCCATGGGCTCGGTCGTTTACGACCTCTACAATCAGCGCGTGAGCCAGTACAACGCGGGGCTCGACTGGTACACCACCGACCAAATCGTACTCGGCGGGAACCTCGAATACTTTTTGCCCACGTTCGACGCCGATTCGATCTTCAACTGGTTTGCGCACAGCGGCACCACCTCGGTTACGGGACGCGCGGACATGGCCTTCTCGCGCCAGTTCGAAGTGGCGGCCTCGGGCGGCATCAAGGTGTTTGCGACCGAGGGCAAAACCAGCACCTATTACGGGCCCGTGGGTGCCCTGCCGACTCCGAACCTGAATCAGACCGGTCGCAACTACGACTACTTGGGCACGCTCGGTGGCCGCTACCGATTTTGGGACAGCAGCATCGCGCTCAACACGATGGTGGAGGATGGCAAAGCCGGGCACCGCTACGGCGGCGATGTCACCGGCCGCAAGCGCTTCGACGGTGGCTACTACGATTCGCTGGTCGTGCTCTCCCTTTATGATTGGGACGACGCACTGCGCGCTGACCGCAGCGCGACGAGCTTTTCTTACGTGCTCGGCGGCGGTATTTCGCCCAATTTCCTGCTGTTTAGCAAAGGGCGCCTGGGCGTCGAGTGGGAACAGACGATGAATCACCTCGTCGGGCAGCGCTTTCGCATGCTCGCCACGCTCGACTTTACGGTGCTCCGATGAAGCAGCGCGCTCATGCCCGCAAGAAGCGGTCGGGCTCGCTCGCTGAGTCCTTTTGGCTCTTGGCATTGGGTTGCGCGCTCGCGCTCGCGCTCGGCTTGTGTGGGCAGAGCCCGGTCGCGCGCGCGCAAGGCGGGGCGGAGGCTAGCCGCTCCGCCGCGCCGCCGGAGAGTGAGAGCGGCGCTGCCGGAGCAGCTCCCGAGCTCGATGTGGCCACGAGTGATGCCGGGCCATTCGGGCCGCCGGCGGCTCCGCTTCCGCCGGCCCCTGTCGTGGATTCGGGAAACGCTTCGGTCGCGCGGCGCATGGCGCATGGGCTCGCGCCTGGAACGGACGGCAAACCCATCCCCGAATCGGATCGCCCACCGGGCTCCTTGCCGAACGATGCCGGCCCGAGCCCCGTGATCTTTCCGGTGCAAGACATCACCATTCGCTTCAATCATGCCCGGCACGTGAAGGAGCTGGGCATGAGCTGCACCACGTGCCACGAGCAAACCAAAACCAGCCACAACAGCGCTGATTCCATGCTGCCTAAGCCGACGCGTTGCGACGCGTGTCATGGCAGCAACCATCGCGATCTCACGCGCGTGCAGGCTGACCCAACCGCGCTGATGGGGCAGTGTGGGTTCTGTCACGTGGGCTATCGAGCGAAGGACGGCAACCGCGTGATGCCGCTCTCGCTGCCCAAGCCGAACCTACGATTCGACCACGCGCTACACGTCACGCGCAACATTGCTTGCGCGCAGTGCCACGGTGCGGTCGAGAATCTCGAGCTCGCGACGCGCGATCAGTTGCCGCGCATGCGCGGCTGTTTCAATTGTCATCAAGCGCCGTCTTCGGCTGCGGCGGGCAACGCCCGTTCGGAGTGTCGCACTTGCCACCTGACCGATCCCGGGGGGCGCATCAAAGTGAGCTTCGAGGCCGGCGCGCTCGAGCCGCCACGCTGGTTGCACGATGCCGGTCATGGTCCCGATTGGATCGAGCGGCACAAAATGATCGCGGGTGACGACAGCCGCTTTTGCGCCAACTGCCACAGCGAGAAGTACTGCGTCGATTGTCACGATGGCCGCGTGCGGCCGCGCCGCGTCCACCCGAATGACTGGCTCGATATGCATCCGGTGGCCGCCCGCGAAAATTCACCCAAGTGCACCAGTTGTCATCGCGAGCAGTCTTTTTGTCTGGGTTGCCACCAGCGGGCCGGTGTGGCGTTTTCCGGCCCGTTTGCCAACGCCTCCGAGCGCGGCCGCTTTCACCCGCCGAAGTCCGAATGGACCGACGGGCCGCGCACACCTCGGCATCACGCGTGGGAGGCCGAGCGCAACATCAGCGCCTGCGTGAGCTGTCACGTCGAGCGTGACTGCGCGATCTGCCACGCTACGGCCGCGGTCGGCGGGCGTGGGGCCGGCTTCCCCTCCGGAAACGGGCAAGGGGTGGACCCTCACCCTGTTGGGTTCAGGAGTCGTTGCGGTTCCGCGCTCCGACAGAACGCCCGGCCGTGCTTGGTATGCCACCAGCCTTCTGACCCGCTTTTGCAGGAATGCCGGTGATTTGCGTGCAGCTCCTCGCCAAAAACCGTGACGAGCCCGCAATCTGCTTGCGTGACAGTTCCGCGGACTGGTATTGCGAATGCCGCTCTCAAGGCTATTTTTACCACGCGCTGAAGGAGGCTCTTCATGAAGGAGCTTGTCCGGTATCTGTTCGAAAACCTGTACTTCGACTTCCAGGGAGACATCACCGTGGAGAAGGTGCGGGAATTCTTGCGCGAGGACGACAGCCGCGAAGCCCGTCAGCTGCTGTCGAAGATCATCGAAGAGAAGGGGGTCGACGACCTCCTCATTGCACTTGCGGACTGCCTGAAGGATCAGATCCGCACGGGCGTCAGCGAGCAGTCGATCCGCGATCAGCTGCACATTTACACCGACAGCTGAGTCGCCTCACGCGCGTTCGCGCGTTCGTTCCGGTGCTCGCGGCCGCGCTTTTGGCTTGTGCCTGTGACGTCGGGTCCCAGGATAACGAGCCCGGGCACGGCCCTGCGTTGCACATCGTCGCCAGCTACCCAGCGGATGGACAAGGCTTGCAAGCGGCTGACGGCAGTCCCTCGTGCGCCACACCGACGCCCGATTGCGCGGTACCGGTCAACGCGCCGATCGAGCTGCGTTTTGACCGCTTTTTGCTGCCGACGTCAGGCATCCCGCTCGGGCTACGCCTGTATTCCGGCGATCCGAAGACCAACGGCGTGGGGCTGTCGGGTTCGTACGACGTGCTGGAGCGGGTCGCGGTGTTTCGACACGTAGCGCCACTGCAGCCGAACGCGCTGTACACCGCGGAGGTTCTGCCAGCGCAGGATTCCAACCAGGGCTTCTGGGCGTTCGACGGCGCGCCGCTGGAAGTTGCAGGCTCAGTCCCGTTTCGATTTAGCTTCAAGACCGGTTCCGACGCCGAGGTGGTGGTGCCGCCGCTGCCCTCGGTGGACACTTGCGTCACGATCGCGCCTGCGTTCGCCAGCTGTAGTGGCATGTGCCACACGCGTCCCGCACCACCGATGGGGCTCGATCTGTCGGATCAATACGGCTTCTATTACAGCGCCGTCGCGCGTTCGGCGCACGAAGCCCAAACCGGAAACGATGCGCTCACTACACTCTCCTCTGCTGCGCGCTTCGGCGTCGAGATGCCGATCATCGATCCGAACTCTCCGGCCACGAGCTACCTGATCTACAAACTGCTCGCGAAAGCCGACAACTTCGTGCTCGCTCCCGATGAAACCTGCAACTCGGGTTTTCACGCGCCGGTGTCTGACGGCGCTTGTCAGAGTCCATCAGCAGACGAGCAGGTGCGCCTCCGTGAATGGTTCGTGCGCGGTGAGGCGATGCCTAAGAACCCGCCCAACGGCGTGGCCAGCGCACACGTGGATCACGCGACGTTGCAGCGCATCACGAGCTGGATCGCCGCCGGCGCAGCCTGCAATCCGCCCGCCACGCAGTAGTGCGATCCGTCTCATGTGGCGCGAGCGATCGATCGATCACTCGCGATTTTTATTACGCCACCTTCGTTGACGACCTTGTACGCGCATGCATAATTGATGCGGTTTGGGGGCATTCAACAGGTGGCAATAGAGTTGGCAACCTCACTTTCAGCAGTGCGTTGGCTGGAGCCGCTCGGCCGTGGGGCCACGAGCGTGGTTTGGCTAGGGGAGCAGGGCGGGGAGCGCTGCGTTTTGAAGCTGGGGCGGAGCGCAGCCGAGGCGCCTCGCTTCGCTGACGAGGCGGAACGGCTGCTGTTCGCCGCAGCGCCCGAATTCCCCCGGCTGCTCGGGGTTGGGCACGCGGGGCCGGGCCTGGGCAGCGAGCTCGGTGCGCGCGTCGAACCGGGGACACCCTACCTGCTCCTCTCGTGGGCGCCCGGGCAAGCAATGGAACCAATGAGCGAGCGAACGCGCGTGCAGCGCGAGCAGCTCGGGTTACAGATCGCGCGCGATGTAGGTGCGGCGCTGGCCGCGCTGCATGCCTCGGGTGCGGCGCACGGTGACGTCAAGCCAGGCAACGTGATCGTTGCCGAGGGGCGAGCGCGCTTGGTGGACTTTGGGCTCAGCGGTCCCGCGCAACAATCTCAACCGACTGGTGGCACGAGGCGCTACTTGGCGCCGGAAGTCTTCGGCGCAGTGACGAACGAGAAAGGGCTCGTCGAGGGGGATGCGCGCGCGCGTGATCTCTGGGCCCTCGGCGCGACGTTACTCGAATTGTGCCGACCCGAGACCGCGCTCGGAGCCGAGGCGGAACAGGAGGCGAATGCACTACCGGATTCGCCGCTGGCCTCGATTGCGCGAGCGCTATTGGTCAAGGCCCCGGGCGCGCGGCCCTCGGCGTATTGGGCATTTCGCCGGGCGTCGGCCGCACTTGGCCCTGATGGTGAGAGCGGCGTGGAACGACGACGCGAGAGCGTGCGGCGCGCTTATTTGTGCACGCGTCGCAGTGAGGTGCTGGCGCTGGCCCGCGATCCCGAAGCGACGATCGCGCTTTCCGGGCCTGCCGGCGACTGGTTGCGTGCCGCGCGCACGCTGGCTTCCGGGATCGCGAAATTGCGCGGTTCGCCGCGCGAATCGGCTGCCACGCCGGCTGAGCTCGATGCCGGTGGCCGAGCTCGCTTTCTGGTCGCGCTGGTGGGGCCGATCGCCGCGAGTTGGCCCGCGTTGCCCGAACTCGGTGAAGCGCAGCTTTTGGCGCGCTTGCTCGAACTATCGACGACCTGCGAGCCCGAGAGCTTGACGCTCGGCGCTCTCGAGCAGGGAGCGTTTGGTGTCGCGCCCGAAGCCGCGCCGGATGCAGTGTCGGTGGCGCTCGCGCTTCGTTCCTCGATGCCCGAACCCGCCTGGCTCGAGCGCGGCGAGGAGCTCGTGCGAACCGAGCACGGACCGCTCGGCTTGGCTTTGGCGCTCGCGCGCGCCTTTCGGCTACGCGGCGAGTTGGGGCGGGCACTGTCGCTCTTGGCTGAATTTCCGGAGCCCGAAGCGCGCTTGGTGAGCGCGGAACTGTCGCGGCGCGCGCGCGATCGCGGGCGTGCCGAAGCGCTGCTCGCGGAGTTATCCGACGTGCCACTCGATGCCGCGGCGCGCGAACGAATCGCGGCCATCGTGGCGCGCATCGCGCTCGACGCCGGCGACGCCCGCGGAGCTCAGGCCTTGCTCGAGCCGTTCGCGCCGGGCGGGTCGAGCTTGGAGGCGCGCGCCTTGGTCGAGTTGGCGCTCGGGCAACCTCGCCGCGCGCTGGACGCAGCGACGCGCGCGCGGTTGTACGCGACGGGCGACGAAGAACGAGCGCGCGCCGAAGCCGTGATCGGCATGCTGGCGCACGCCGCCGGCGACGCTGAACCGGCGTTGCGCGCGTTTCGCGCAGCGGCTGATTTTGCGGCTCGAGCGGGTGCCGTGCTCGAGGAAGCGACGTACCTCACTGGCCTCGCCGCGGCGGCCACGAACCTCGGTGAATTGGGCGAAGCGCTCGCCGCTGCGCACCGTTCACGGCTGCTATTCGAGGCCCTGGGGCGCACTGCGGATGCGGCTCGGGCGCTCCTCGTGACGGCGGTCGTGTACGAAAGTGCCGGTGCGGCAGTGGATGCTAGGGCGGCCGCACAAGAAACCATCACTCTCGCAAAAGCCTCCAGTGACGATCGCTGTCGCGCCTACGCGCACTTCGTATTGGCTGATCTCAGCGAACGGCCCGCTGATGCTTTGGAACACGCCGAACGGGCGCTCGGCTTGCTCAGCACTGCCGACGACCTCTTGCGGGCCGCGGCGCGCAAGAAAACGTTGGGCGCCGAGCTCGATGTGGCGCGCTTCGACGCCAGTGCCCGCAGCGAGGGCATGGCCGTGGACGCTCGGCTCGAATGGTGGGGGGCGCGCGCGGCCCATGAGTTGAAAGCGCGCGAACCGTCGCGCGCCGATGTGCCGGTCGCGGAGCTCGGGCGGCTCACCTCCGCCAATGCTTCACTCGTCGTGCGGGGGCGTGCGTTGCACTCGGGCGCGCTGCTTGCTGCGCGGCTCGGTGACTCGGATGCGGCG
>Ga0105245_10001268_pt1 | contig 22811 bp, 22 predicted proteins | sample KBSM54metaG_FD_81523 | JGI IMG/M metagenome (GOLD analysis project Ga0105245, IMG submission 81523) | Miscanthus rhizosphere microbial communities from Kellogg Biological Station, Michigan, USA - KBS M5-4 metaG | ecosystem: Host-associated > Plants > Roots > Rhizosphere > Soil | place...
AGGAGCCGGTCATGCCGACCGTGCACATCGGAACAGACGCCGATCCTCACACCGAGCATCATTCTGGCTGCTTCCGACTGAACGCGGTCGAGGACTCCTCCAATGGGACGCGCCTAGCGCTCGGCACGCCCCGTACAGCGACCGAGACCAAGGGGAGGCGCGGCGACCCCGCGGACCCTCACCGAGACGGTGGCTCGGATGCCGGGTTCTCGCCCTCGGGGACGGGGAGTCCGAGGGCCTCGGCGAAGGCGGCGGCCCAGTCGGCGTAGCCGAGGGCGCCGGGGTGGAAGCGGTCCTCGGCGTACTTGCCCTCCCAGGGCGGGCCGGTGTGGGCGCCGACGTCGGCGATCCGCAACCCCGCGTCGGCCGCGGCCGAGCGGATCACGGCGTCGATCCGTTCCCGGGACAGGCCGCCGGGAAGTGTCGCCACCACCGACCCCGGCGGCAGGCGGCCGAGGACCTCGCGCAGGTCGCGCTCGAGCTCCGACAGAGGCGTGCGCCGGATGACGTCGTTCGACCCGATGGCGCAGGTGACCAGGTCCGGCGAGGCATCCAACGCCTCCAGGCGGGGCACCTGCGTGGCCAGTAGCCCCGCCACCCGCTCTCCCGACTTCGACAGGTTCAGCACCCGCCACGGCCGCCCCGACGCGGCCGACAGCATCCGGTGGAGCTGGCCCACGTAGCCCTCGTCGGGGCTCGGCGCACCGATGCCCTGGGCCGTCGAGTCCCCGAGGACCACCCACAGCGGACCCGACGAGGCCAGGGCCAGGGCGTTGGCCTCGTCCCACGCCTTGGCGTACACCGCCACCTGGGCGTGCACCCGCCGCAGCCCGGGGATCGCCCCCCGGACCAGCATCCCCACGACCTTGGGCGGGCTCCAGCGCATCGACCTGTTACAACCGCCGGAACCGGTTGACCGACAGCGGGACGAAGACGGCCAGGATGGCCGCGATCCACACCAGCGAAAGCACCACCGGGCGGGCCGCCGGCCCCCCGAGGAACAGCGCCCGCAGGGCGTCGACCACGTGTGTCACCGGGTTGACCCGGGCGAACGCCTGGAGCCACCAGGGCATCGTCGCCACCGGCACGAAGATCGAGCTGGCAAAGGTCAACGGGAACACCCACACCAACCCCGACGACTGGGCCGACTCCACGCTCCCCAGCGACATCCCGATGGTGGCCGAGATCCACGAGAACGAGAGGGCGAAGAGCACCACCAGGCCCAGTCCGGCCACCGCCGGCACCGGCCCGTTGTGGAAGCGGAACCCGATCAGCAGCCCCACGCCCGCCATCAGCCCCACCACCAGGAAGTTCCGGATGGTGTCGGCCGCGGTCCGCCCGACCAGCACCGCCGAGCGGGCCATCGGCAGCGACCGGAGCCGGTCGACCATCCCCTTCGACAGGTCCTCGGCCAGCCCGATGCCGGTCTGCATGGCCCCGAAGGCGACCGTCTGCACGAAGATGCCCGGCATCAGGTAGTCGACGTAGCTCAGCCCGGGGATGCGGATGGCGCCGCCGAACACGTAGCCGAACAGGATCACGAACATCACCGGGGTGACGGTCGAGAACACGATCAGGCTGGGGATGCGGACGTAGTGGAGCAGGTTGCGGCGGGTGAGGATGAGGGCGTCGGCGAGGGCGGTGCCGGTCACGTGAAGGACTCGACCGGGTCGACCGGCTCGGCCGCGTGGCCGGTGAGGGTGAGGAAGACGTCGTCGAGCGTCGGGCGCCGCAACGAGAGGTCGGCGATGCCGATGCCGGCCGCGTCCAGCAGGCGGACGGCGTCGGCGACCACCGACCCACCCGCCACCACTGGCACCGACACCCGGCCCGCCTGGGGGTCGACGTGGGCCTCGCCCGAGGCGATGGCGGACAGGGCCGTCACCGCCGCCCCCACCGCCGACGCCGGCTCCACCGTCACGTCGACGACCTCGCCGCCGACCCGGGCCTTGAGGTCGTCGGGTGTGCCGTGGGCGATGACCCGGCCGTTGTCGATGACGGCGATGGCGTCGGCCAACCGGTCGGCCTCCTCCAGGTACTGGGTGGTCAGCAGCAGGGTCGTGCCCGCCTCCACCAGCTCGGCCATGATCTCCCACAGCCCGATCCGGCTGCGGGGGTCGAGGCCCGACGTGGGCTCGTCGAGGAACAGCACCTGGGGCCGCCCGACCAGGCTGGCGCCCAGGTCGAGGCGGCGGCGCATCCCCCCGGAGTAGGTGCCGACCCGGCGGTCGGCGACCGCCGCCAGGTCGAAGCGCTCGAGGACCTCCGCCGCCCGCCGCCCGGCCTCGGCCTTGCCCAGGTGGTAGAGGCGACCGACCAGCACCAGGTTCTCGCGGCCGGTGAGGGTCTCGTCGACGGCGGCGAACTGGCCGGCCAGCCCGATCACCGACCTGACCCGACCCGGGTCCTTCACCACGTCGAAGCCGGCCACGAGGGCCCGGCCCGCGTCGGGGCGGAGCAGGGTGGTGAGGATGCGGACGGCGGTGGTCTTGCCCGCCCCGTTGGGCCCGAGGAGGCCGAGGACGCTGCCCGCAGGGACGCTCAGGTCGATGCCGTCGAGGGCCCGGATGGCGCCGTACGACTTGCGCAGGCCCTCGACGAGGATGGCCGGACCGGGGGTCGACACAGCGGGAGGCATCTCGTCGCAAGGTATCCGTGACCACCGGAGTACTTGGACCGGGTTTGGCGGCAGAATGATCGGCGAGCCATGGCCGCATCTGTCGACGTCCGCCGGAGCGACGACCGCTTCCGCACCACGCTGGGCTGGCTCGACTCCCACCACTCGTTCAGCTTCTCCCGCCACTACGACCCGAGCAACGTCGGCCACGGGCTGCTGCTGGTCAACAACGACGACGTGGTCCGGGCTGGCACCGGCTTCAGCACCCACCCCCACCAGGACATGGAGATCGTCACCTGGGTGCTGGCGGGCGAGCTCGAGCACAAGGACTCGGTCGGCAACGCCGGCCTCATCTACCCCGGGCTGGCCCAGCGCATGAGCGCAGGCACGGGGATCTGGCACTCGGAGATGAACCCGTCCGCCGGCCACGACGTGCACTTCGTGCAGATGTGGGTCCGCCCCGACACCGAGCGCATCGACCCCGGCTACGAGCAGCTCGACGTCAACGCCGAGCTCGACCGGGGCGGGCTCGTCCCCATCGCGTCGGGCCGGGGCCACGACGCCGCCATCGCCATCCGCCAGCGGGGGGCGGTTTTGTGGGGCGGACGACTCCGGCCGGGGGAGACGGTGGTCGTCCCCGACGCCCGGTTCGCCCACGTGTTCGTGGCCGCCGGCCGGGTCCGCATGGAGGGCGAGGGCGCCGCGCCGGTCGAGCTCGGGGCCGGCGACGCGGTCCGTCTCACGGAGGCGGGCGCCCCCCGCCTGGTGGTCGACGGCGCCCCCGGAGGGGCCGAGGTGCTCGTCTGGGAGATGGGAGGGACGGGGTGACCACGATCCTGGTGGCGACGAGAGCGGGGCTGTACCGCATCCGGGAGTGGCCCGAGCTGCTCCACATCGAGCCCATCCTCGACGTGGCCGGCGACTACGTGCTGGTCGGGGGCCTCGGCGTGCAGGAGGGTTTCGACCAGACCGACGAGTACGTCGAGGTTCCCGGGGCCACGTGCCTGCTGTGGACCGGGCGGGAGCTGCTCGCCGGCACCCAGGGCGCCCACCTGGTGCGCGTCGGCATCGACGGCCGGGCCAACGAACCGGTCCGGTCGTTCGACGAGGTGGAGGGCCGGGAGTCCTGGTACCAGCCCCACGGCGGGCCGCCCGCGGCCCGCACCACCGCCGTCGACGGCGAGGGCCGGCTGTACGTGAACGTCCACGTCGGCGGCATCGTCCGCTCCGACGACGACGGCCGATCGTGGCGGCCCACCATCGACATCGACACCGACGTCCACCAGGTGGTGACGGTGCCCGGCCGGCCGGGCCTGGTGCTGGCCGCGACCGCCCGGGGCATGGCCGTCTCCGACGACTACGGAAGCAAGTGGAGGGTCGTCGACGACGGGCTCTTCGCCCCCTACGCCCGGGCGGTGGCGGTCGGGGACGACACCGTGTTCCTCTCCGCCTCCGAGGGCCCCGACGGGGCCAAGGCGGCCGTCTACCGCCGGCCCCTGGCCGGCACCCGCCGGTTCGGCAAGTGCCGGGGCGGGTTCCCCGAGCACCTCACCGGCAACGTCGACTCCGGATGCATCGCCGCCTCCGGCCGCCTCGTGGTGGTCGGCACGCCCGACGGTCGCATCCTGCGCTCGGAGGACGCCGGCCTCCGGTGGCAGCAGCTCACCACCGGCCTCCCGCCGGTGACGCGCATCTACCTCCTCGACGCCTGAGGGCGGATGGACGGGGGGCTTGACCCCATGGCGTACTCTGTTGGTGTACGACCGGACAGACCGGACGACACACTGCCAGCGTCCGCAGGTCGTTGCCTCACCGCTTCCTCCGCAGATCGCCAGGCCGACAGACGGAGGAAACACATCATGGCAACTGGAACCGTCAAGTGGTTCAGCGACGAGAAGGGCTTCGGCTTCATCTCGCCCGACGACCAGGGCAAGGACCTTTTCGTGCACCACTCGGGCATCACCGGCGGCGGCTTCCGCTCGCTGGCCGAGGGTGAGAAGGTCAACTACGACAGCGAGCCCGGCGACAAGGGCCCCAAGGCGGTCAACGTCTCCCGCATCTGACAGACGAAACGGCCCGGGTCACCGACGTCGGTGGCCCGGGCCCTTTCGCGTCCGGCTGCCGGGCCGAGTGTGCAGAAACGTGTGCTGGAGCCACGCAACTGCACAGTCGGCGGGCGCGGGCCGCGGCCGCCGCGGCTACTCCGTCAGCTCGGTCGGGGTCACCCGCACCGACCGCACCTGTCCTTGCCGGAACACGCCGACCGGCACCGGGCGGCCGATGCGGTCGCCCGTCATCAGCCGCTGCAGGCCGCCGACGTCGGCCACCGGCACGTCGTCGATCGACACGATGATGTCCTCCGGCCGCAGGCCGGCGGCCGCCGCCGGGCTGCCGGACACGATCGTCAACACCTCGATGCCCTTCTCCTGACCGGTCTCCCGGGCCGCTCGGGGGGGCAGGGGACGGGACCCGCCGGCGATGCCGAGGTAGGCCCGCCGCACTCGGCCCTCGGCCATGAGGGCGGCCATGATCGAGCGAGTGGTGGCGTTGACGGGGATGGCGAGGCCCAGGCCCTGGCCGATGCCGGGGCCGACCACGGCCGTGTTCACCCCCACCACGTGACCGCGGCCGTCGGCCAGGGCGCCCCCGGAGTTGCCCGGGTGGAGGGCGGCGTCGGTCTGGATGACGTTCTCCACCAGCCGGCCGCGGGGCCCGCCGACGGGGAACGAACGGCCCAGGGCGCTGACCACGCCCGCGCTGACCGACCCGGCGAAGCCGAGGGGGTTGCCGATGGCCACCACCAGCTGGCCGACGCGCAGGCGGTCGGCGTCGCCCAGGGTGGCCGGCACCACCCCCCGGCCCCCGAGCGGGGTCGAGGCCCGGATGACGGCCAGGTCGGACAGGCGGTCGGTGCCGATGACGTGGAACTCGGCCTCGCCACCGTCGGCGAAGACGGCCACCCCGCCGTCGGCCCGCTCCACCACGTGGGCCGACGTCAGGAGGAAGCCGTCGCCGGTGACGACCACGGCCGAGCCCGAGCCCTGCTGCTGGCGGCCGCCCGGCACCTTTCCCATCACCCGCAGGCTGGCCACCGACGGCAGCAGCCGCTCGGCGACGGTGGTGACGACGGTGGAGTAGGCGTCGAGGGCCTCGGCGTCGGTCGGGAGGCCGCCGCCCGGGTCCAGGTGGGCCATGGCCACGGCCCTACGCCGAGCCCTCTTCACGGGCCGCGTCGCGTCCGAAGCGCACCGTGACCGACAGCTCCTCCGCTCCCCGCACCACGCCCAGGGCGAGGGACGACGTCTCGTCGAGGCCGTCGAGGATCCCGTGGAGGTCGTCGACGGTGGCGATCGGACGCCCGTCCGCCTCCACGATGAGGTCGCCGCCCCGCAGCCCGGCCCGGCCCGCGGGGGAGTCCTCCTGGACCTCCCGGACGAGGAGCCCGTCGCGGTCGGGCAGGCCCACCGACCGCCGCAGCTGGCGGGCGGCCCGCCCCGGCACCAGGCCCACGCCGAGGTAGAGGCGGGAGGTCGACTCGCCCCGGGAGAGCCCCTCGACCCGGGCCCGCAGGTCGGCGTCGGCGGGAAGGGCCAGGTAGAAGCCCTCGCCCAGGCGGTTGGTGTTGATGCCGAGGAAGCGGCCGGAGGCGTCGACGACCGGTCCCCCCGACGAGCCCTTGGCCATGGGGGCGGTGTGCTCGACGCTGCCCGTGACCCGCCGCCCCCTCGGGCCCCGGAACGACCGGCCCACCGACGACACCTGGCCCAGGGTGACCCGCAGGCCGCGGCCGCCCGGGTTGGCCAGGGCGAAGACGACCGCGCCCACGGCCGGGTCGCCGTCGCCCCACTCGACCGGGGGCGCCCCCGCGGTGTCGGCCGCCAGCACGGCCAAGTCGCCGTCGACGTCGACGCCGGCCACGGTGGCGGTGACGGTGCGGCCGTCGGCGAAGCTCAGCGGCACCTCGTGATCGTGGATGTTGTGGGCGTTGGTGAGGACGAGTCCGTCGCCGATCACCACTCCCGACCCCCGACCCCAGCCGTGGCCGATGCCGACCACCGACCCGCCGACCGTCTCGGCCACCGACTCGGTGGCTGCCTGCAACTCTTCGATCACGCTCATCGACCATCGCTCCTGGGTAGTGGCTTGTCGATTGCAAGTTACTATCGGCTAGGGAGTTTGGCAAGATGGAGGGCGATGGGCGAGCGGACGACGTCGAAGGCGCTGGAGGAGGCGGTGGCGCGCGTCGGCGACCGCTGGACGCTGCTCCTCGTGTCCGCCCTCCTCGACGGTCCCCGCCGCTTCAACGACCTGGTCGACGACGTCGGCGGCATCGCCCCCAACGTCCTCAGCCAGCGCCTGCGCCAGCTGGAGCAGCACGGCATCGTCGTGGCCACGCCGTACTCCATCCGCCCGCCCCGGTTCGTCTACCAGCTCACCGGCTCGGGCCTGGAGCTGGCCGGCGTGCTCCGCCTGCTGGCCCAGTGGGGCGCGGGCCAGGGGCCGAGCAGTGAGGCCGGCGGCGCGGCCGGCGGCGGCGAACCGCTGCGTCACCCGGCCTGCGGCACCCCGATGGAGGCCCGGTGGTACTGCCCCACGTGCGCGGCGGTGGTCGACGACGAAACGGCCAGTGACGAAACGGTGCGTTTCCTGTAAGAAGTCGCGATGAACGCGACAGGTGGACCGTCGAAGAAGGGGTACTGGGTCGGGGGCGCCCTCATCGTGGTGGCGAGCGTGGGCGCCATCGTCTGGTTCGCCCTCGGCTTCCTGAGCTTCAGCCACACGATCGACGACTTCCAGCGGGTGCCGGTCAACGGCCGGGGCGAGGTCACCTTCGACAAGGCCGGGGGGTACGTCATCTACTACGAAGGCCCCGGCGCCAGCGACGGCGACCTGCCGGCGGGCCAGGCCCAGCTGACGCCCGTTGCGGGGGGCGACCCGTTGCCGGTGGAGTCCTACGGCAGCGGCCTCAGCTACGACGTCAACGACCGGTCCGGCCGGGCCATCCTCACCGCCGACATCGAGGAGCCGGGGACCTACCTGCTGGAGTCGGAGTCCGAGGGCAACGGCGACCTGGCCGTCGGCCGCAGCGTGGCCGGAACCCTCGTGACCGCGGTCGTCGGCGCCATGGCCCTCGGGGGGCTCGGGTTCGTCGCCGGCGTGATCGTCATCATCGTCACCGCCGTCCGCCGCCGGGGCGCGGGACCCAAGAACGCCCCGTGGATACCGCCCCCGCCCGGGTCACCGGCGATGCCGCCCCCTCCGCCGCCCCCACCGCCGCCCCCACCGCCACCGCCGCCGGCCTCGCTGTAGGCCGTCAGGGGCCGACCTGGAACGAGGCTCGGGCGCTGAACGAGCCGCCCTCGGTCCAGCTGCCGATCACGACGTAGGTGCCGGCCGGCACCTGGACGCAGGCGGGTCCGGCGCAGTTGGTCTGGTCCCAGGTGAAGGTGCCGGGAAACGACTGGCCGGGGTCGGCCTTGATCGGCAAGGCGTAGTCGGCGGTGTAGGCGAACCCGCTCACGTCGTGGCCGGCCTGGTCCTGCACCGCGAACCGCACCCGGGCCGGGACCAGGCAGGCGGTGCTCGACCGGTTTTGGAGGACGGACGAGCCGGTGACCCTCTCGCCCACGGCGAAGGCGGCCTTCGAGGTGGTCACCGTCACCGCCACGTAGGCCGGCGGGCAGGCGGTGAGCGAGGGGTCGGGGCCCGGCGGCCCGATCGGGACCGTCTGGACGGGGCTGCCCTGGCTCCCGCCGTCGTCGGGCGGCACAGTCGTCTGCGGGGCGCGGGTGTCGGCAGTCACCGACGTCGGGGGCGTCGGGGCCGCGATCTCGTCGTCGGGAGGGGACGGGGCGGGGCCGATGGCGACTTCCCCGAGGGTGGCGCCGCCGAGGTCCACTGCCACCGCCCGGGTCGGGATCGAGCCCGGCGCCAGGGGCGACACGAAGAAGTTCTGGTCGAGGCCCAGGTCGGCGCCGACGGGTTGGAGATCGGCGGAGACGCCGTCGGCGACGTCGAGGCGCACGCCGGCCACGTCCTTGCGAATGGGGCCGCTGACGAACGTCGAGTCGAGCCCCGTGCTGAGCTTGGCCGCGATGGCCCTGTCGGGACCGCCCGCGGGGAGGCAATCGGCGCTCGTGCGACCCTTGTACTCGACGTCGAGGCACAGGCCCGTGTCGCTCGGGCGGACCGACAGTCGCCAGTGGCCACCGCCGACGTCCCCCTCGGCCACGACCTTGGCCGCCGTCCCGCCGGCCGCCGGCACCGACGACCCGTGGCCCGGACGGGAGGCGGTGTCCACCACCTGGGCGTGGTCGGGGAGGAGCGCGGCCACGCCGAGGGAGAGCGCCACCACCCCCACCAACGCCGCCGCGGCCCGGCCCTGCCCACGCCGTCGCCGTCGGCGCCCGGCCCGGGCCACGATGGCGGCCAACGGCTCGGGGACGATCGAGGTGTCCTCGGGAAGCCGGGCCAGGGCCTGCTCGGGGTCAGTCATGCAGCGTCGCCTCCTCCGGCTCGGGTTCGTGCAGGAGCGCCCGCAGGTGACGGCGGGCGGTGGTGAGCGTGGCCGCGGCCGTCCCCGGTGCGATCCCCATGGCGTCGGCCACCTGCCGCTGGGACAGGTCGAGGACGTAGCGCAGTGCGATCGCCTGGCGCTGGCGCAGGGGGAGGGTTCGCACCGCCTGCCACAGCTCGGGCGTCAGCGACGGCGGTGCTCCGGCCGAGCCCGGGGTGGCCGCCAGTCGGCGCTCCACGGCCGCCCGCCGCCAGCGCCGGCGGATGAGGTTGACGCCCACGGTGTGGGCCCACGCCTCCGGGCTGTCCATGGCGCCGACCCGGGCCCACCGCTCCAGCGCCCGGGTGCAGGCCTCGGCCGCCGCCTCCCGGCCCACGTCGGCGTCGCCCGCGACGACGGCCAGCGCCGCCACCAGCCGAGGCGCCGATCCCCGGTACCACGCCTCGAACCCCTCCACCCCCTTGAGAGCTTCGGGGCCCGGGTTCTGATTAGTCGGTGGACCGTCGATGGCACATCCTCCCGCGCCCCGGAGCCGGTGGGGACCGACCTCGGACGCGACCGTGCCCCCCGGGGGGAGGGGGCACGGTCTCCAGCGGCTGCGACGTAGTGGTGCGACGAGTGTTGCGGCCTCCGCCTCAGGCGGCGGCGACGACCTCGGCCGGCTCGAGGGCCAGCGCCAGGACCTCCCTGACGTCCTCCACCAGGTGGAAGGTCATGACGTCCTTGACCGCCTGGGGGACGTCGTCGAGGTCGGGTCCGTTGCGCATCGGGAGGATGACCTCCAAGAGGCCGGCCCTCGCCGCGGCCAGCACCTTCTGCTTGACCCCACCGATGGGCAGCACCCGTCCCTGCAGGGTGACCTCGCCCGTCATCCCCACGCTCGACCGCAGCGGCCGCCCCGTCATGAGGCTGACCAGGGCCGAGACCATGGTGATGCCGGCCGACGGGCCGTCCTTGGGGATGGCGCCGGCGGGCACGTGCAGGTGGACCCGGTCGGCCACCGGAATCCCGAGCTCGGCCGCGTGCGACCGCACGTACGACAGGGCGATCTGGGCCGACTCCTTCATGACGTCGCCCAGCTGGCCGGTGAGGGTCAGCGCCCCGCCACCGTGGTTGTCGTCGCCCGAAGGCAGCGCGGTGGCCTCGATGAAGAGGACGTCGCCACCCATGCCGGTGACGGCCAGCCCGGTGGCCACGCCCGGCACCGCGGTGCGGTCGGCGGCCTCGAAGAAGAACTTCTGCCGGCCGAGCCACGTCTTCACGTCGCCCTCGTCGACGACGATCGGGGGCGTGACGTCGCCGCCGGCCACCTTGGTGGCCACCTTGCGCAGCGTCTTGCCCAGCTCCCGCTCCAGGTTCCTGACCCCGGCCTCCCGGGTGTAGCCGGAGACGATCGACCGCAGGGCGTCGTCGGTGACCTCGACCTCACCGGTCGGGGCCAGCCCGTTGCGCTCCAGCTGGCGGCCCAACAGGTGGTCGCGGGCGATGGTGACCTTCTCGTCGTCGGTGTAGCCGTCGAGGGGGATGATCTCCATCCGGTCGAGCAGGGGACCGGGGATGGTGTCGAGCACGTTGGCGGTGGCGATGAAGAGCACGTCGGACAGGTCGAGGTCGACCTCGAGGTAGTGGTCGCGGAAGGTGTGGTTCTGGGCCGGGTCGAGCACCTCGAGCAGGGCCGACGACGGGTTGCCCCGCCAGTCGCTGCCCAGCTTGTCGACCTCGTCGAGCAGGAAGACCGGGTTCATGGTGCCCGCTTCCCGGAGGGCGCGGACGATGCGGCCGGGCTGCGCCCCGACGTAGGTGCGACGGTGGCCACGGATCTCGGCCTCGTCGGACACGCCGCCCAGGGACACCCGGACGAACTTGCGCCCGAGGGCGCGGGCCACCGACTCGCCGAGCGAGGTCTTGCCCACACCCGGGGGGCCGACGAGGGCGATGATCGCCCCCGAGCTGCGCCCGACCACCGCGCCCAGGCCCCGGTCGGCCCGCAGCTTGCGGACGGCCAGGTACTCCACGATGCGGTCCTTGACGTCGTTCAGGCCGGTGTGGTCGTCGTCGAGGATGACGCGGGCGTCGGCGACGTCGAGGTGGTCGTCGGACTTGGTGCCCCATGGCAGCTCGGTGACGGTGTCGAGCCAGCCCCGGATCCAGCCGTGCTCGGGGTTCTGCTCGCTGGTGCGCTCGAGGCGACCGAGCTCCTTGTCGACCGCCTTGCGGACGTGCTCGGGCACGTGCTCGCCGGCGACCTTGGCCCGGTACTCCTCGATGACGTCCTCACCGTCGCCGGTCTCACCCAGCTCCTTGCGGATGGCGGCCATCTGCTGACGGAGGATGAACTCCCGCTGGGTCCTCTCCATGCCCTCGTTGACGTCGTTGTGGATGCGCTCCTTCAGGGTGATGTCGGCCAGGACGTCGTGCATCCAGGCCAGCACCTTCTCCAGCCGCTGCTCGACGTCGACGGTCTCGAGGACCTCGACCTTCTGCTCGAGGGTGAGCTCGGGGGCGTAGCCGGCCGTGTCGGCCATCTGCCCGGGGTCGGAGATGCCCCGCAGGTGCTCGTTGAGGTGGCTGACGCCCTTCTTGTCGAAGATGGTCTCGACGATCGCCCGGTACTCGCGAGCCAGCTCGTGGGCGCGGGGCCCGAAGGGCGGGACGGCGACGGGGTCGGCCTGCACCAGCAGCGCGGTCCCGCCGGTGGCCACACCGGCGCCGACCGTGGCCCGCTCGATGCCACGGATGATGAGACCCCGGATGCCGCCGGGCAGGTCGCCCGCGTTCTCGATCTTGCCGATGGTTCCGGTGCGGGCGTACCTGCCGTCGACGAACGGCACCAGGAGCAGGCGACCGTCGCCCCGCTCGGCGGCGGCCACCGCGGCCTTGGCCTCGTCGGTGTCGGCCGTGAGGGTGACCACCATCCCGGGCAGGATCACGCCCGTGGTCAGGGGCATCAGGGGAAGGGTCGTGATCTGCAGCTCAGGCATGTGGTGACCTCGAGTTTAGAAACAGGTATGTATCGGAACACGGGTGAGCGCCCTCCGATTCCCCGGGGGAGCGGGAGGCCGGCGAAAATCTGACCGAATTCATCGGAAATCCACAGGTTGCACCCCTTCCATTCCCCAGCGGTTTTCCGTACAGTGGGTCTCGTCCGGTGCCGAGCACGCCGGGTGAGAGCGAAGCGGAGGGCGCAAGCCGGATGCGGAGCAGGATCCCGGTGGGGCAGCAGCGGACGCAGGCGAACCGGAAGCCGGCCTGCCCTTACGGGCGGCAGGCGGAAGGGGAGCCGAGCGAAATGCGGTCCCGAGAAGCGCGAAGGGTCTCGGCCCTACGAGCTACTCGGGGCCGTTTCGCGTCCGCCCCCTCGTCCGACCGGTGACGTTTCGCGGGGCCAGGGCGCCGGAAACGGTCACCAGTTGCCTGGGCGGGGGCGGCGGGGGCTGCGGACGAGCCGGTGCCAGACTTCGCGGCCATGGATCGTTGGGCCAGCTTCGACTGTTACGGCACGCTCATCGACTGGAACGGAGGCATCGCCGCCGTCCTCTCCCGGCTGTGGCCGGAGGAGGGCGTCGAGGAGCTGCTGGCCTGCTACCACGCGGTCGAGCCGGTGGTGCAGCGCGACGGGTCGCTCACGTACCGGCGGGTGCTCGAACGGTCGTTGCGGGCCGTGGCCGCGGTCCGGGACCTGCCCCTGGCCGACGGCGACGCCTCCGCCCTGGCCGACTCGCTGCCGGACTGGCTCCCGTTCCCGGAGGTCACCGAGGCCCTGGCCCGGCTTCGGGCCGATGGCTGGAAGCTCGCCATCCTGTCCAACACCGACGCCGAGTACCTCGACGCGTCCATCGCCCGGCTGGGTGTCGCCATCGACGAGCGGGTGGTGGCCTCGGAGATCGGGTCCTACAAGCCCGGCCATCGCCATTGGGACGAGCTCGAGCGGCGCACCGGGCTCGCCCCCGACGCCTACGTCCACGTGGCGGCCAGCCTGTTCCACGACATCGAGCCCTGCGCCGGCCTCGGGATCACCACCGTGTGGATCAACCGGCTGGGGGAGTCCAGCCCCGTTCCCCGGGCCGGCGAGCTTCCCGACCTCCGCCTCCTCCCGCCCACCCTCGCCTCGCTCGCGTAACGCGTGCCACCCTCGGACGGACCGAACGAGGTCCGAGACGAGGAGGAACCGTGGAGCTGACCCCGAAGCAGGAAGAGCTGTGTCACCAGACGACCTGGGACTTCTCCGACCTGCGGGCGCTGTTCATCAACTGCACGCTGAAGCGCTCGCCCGAGCTGTCGCACACCCAGGGCCTGGCCGACATCTCCATGGAGATCATGCGCCGCCAAGGGGTGACGGTCGAGCTGGTGCGGGCGGTCGACCACGACATCCCCGTCGGCGTCTACCCGGACATGACCGAGCACGGCTTCGACGTGGACGAGTGGCCGGCCATCTTCGAGCAGGTCAAGGCGGCGCACATCCTGGTCCTGTGCAGCTCGATCTGGTTGGGTGAGAAGTCGTCGGTGTGCACCAAGGTGGTCGAACGCCTGTACGGCAACTCCCACCTGCTCAACGACGCCGGCCAGTACGCCTACTACGGGCGGGTCGGCGGCTGCCTGATCACGGGCAACGAGGACGGCGTCAAGCACTGCGCCATGAACATCCTCTACTCCCTCCAGCACCTGGGCTACGTGATCCCGCCCCAGGCCGACGCCGGTTGGATCGGGGAGGCGGGCCCGGGCCCGTCCTACCTCGACCCCGGCTCGGGCGGCCCGGAGAACGACTTCACCAACCGCAACACCACCTTCATGACCTGGAACCTGCTCCACCTGGCCCGGATGCTCACCGACAGTGGTGGAATCCCGGCCCACGGCAACCAACGCTCGGCGTGGGATGCCGGATGCCGGTTCGACTTCCCCAACCCCGAGCACCGGTGACCGCCCGGGAGCGCCGCCGGTGAAGCAATAGCCACGACTTCACAACAAATCATCAAGTTTTTCTCAAATCTTGCCGACGCCGGGCGGCATGAGCACATCGTGGTACCGCCGCCAAGTCAAGGGCTCCCTCGTCGCCGCCCTTGCCATCGCCATCGCCCTCCTCGTCGCGGTCGCCGGGCAGGCCCCTGCCTATGCCGCGGCCACGGTGACGCTCTGGAACCAGGCGTCCGGGTCCGGCTTCCCGGTCGGGGTCCAGATCTTCGACACGGTCACCCTGAGTGGTGGCGTGAACCCCACGGGAACGGTGACCTTCACCCTGTTCGGCCCCGACAACGCCACGTGCACGGGGACGCCCATCTTCACCACGTCCACCGCCGTCGCCGACAACGGCTACTACGTGTCGAGCCGGTACGCCACCTCCTTGGCCGGCACCTACTCGTGGATCGCGGTGTACGGCGGCGACGACGGCAACACCCCGTCCGTGCCCAACTCCTGCGGCGCGCCGAACACCCAGGTCTCCGTGGCCAAGCGCTCCGTCCAGTTCAGCGGAATCGCCACCTGGGCCTCGCCCGCGGCCACCGACACCGCCACCCTCGGCACCGGCGCCGGGCCTTCGGGGCCGACCGGCACCATCACCCACAAGCTCTACGGGCCGAACAACTCGACCTGTGCCGGAAGCCCCGTCTTCGTCACCACCCGCACGGTGACCGGCAGCGGCAGCTACACCTCGGCCTCGTACTTCCCCGGCAGCAGCAGCGGCACGTTCCAGTGGATCGTGGTCTACAGCGGGGACGCCAACAACAACGCCTCGGCGACGACCTGCTCCGACACCAACAACGACTTCAACGTCACCCTGGCCACCACCGTCGTGGCCGCCCCGTCGTCGGTCGCACGGGGTGGCACCATGACGGTGACCTGGTCCGGGATCTCCTCGCCCACGTCGTCCGACTGGGTGGGTCTCTACCGCACCGGAACCGCCGACGGCGGCTCGGTCACCGCCTGGAAGTACACCAACGGCACCGCCGGCGGTTCGGTCACCCTGAAGTTCCCGTGGGGCGCCGCCGCCGGGACCTACGAGGTTCGGTTGATGGCCAACAACACCACCGTCCGCCTCGCCACCAGCCAGCCGATCACGCTGACCTGGTGACGGCCGCCACCCGCGGGTAGTCCCCCCACGCCGGGTCGGGGGACGCCCCCCGGCCCGCCCACCGCCGGTCCTTGAGGCGGAGGAAGGGTCGCTCGACGGCGACGTAGGACACGGTGGCCACCCCGATCGACACGCCGACCACCACCGCCGAGCGGACCGCCACCGGGAGGGACAGGAGGTGGGGCAGGAGGACGGCGTAGACGGGCAGGTGCCACAGATAGAGCCCGTAGGAGACCATCCCCAGGCCGGCCAGCGGCTTGCGGGCCAGGACCGTGATGAGCGGGGAACGAGGGTCGGAGCCGACCACATGGGCGATCACCAGCAGCGCCGCCGCCGGGACGACCACGTAGCCGGCGGTGAGCATGAACGAGTGGTACGGCGGCATGGCCACCAGGGCGCCCAGCACCGCCATCGCCCCCACGGCCACGGGCAGGCCCACCCGGGGCCGCCGGCGGGCGAGGAGGAAGGCGGCGGCACAACCCAGCAGGAGGCCGTCGAGGCGGGTGTCGGTGCCCATCTGCAACCGCTCGGGTGACGCGCCGGCGGCGAAGAGCCCGATGCGGAGGAGGGTGGATCCCGCGGCCCCACCCACCGTGACCAGGACGGCCGTCCTCGGCTTCAGGCGTGACACAGCCAGGAAGAGCAACGGCCAGAGGAGGTAGAAGTGCTCCTCCACGGCCAAGGTCCACACGTGGGACAGGGCGCCGAAGGAGCGACCCCCGATCTGGGCCCAGTTGCCGGCGTAGAGGGCGGCGAAGGCAGCCGGGCCCCGGTAGCTCTGGTGCTCGACCAACCCGAACCAGGCCACCACCGCGGCCAGCATCACGGCCAGCGCCGGGAGCAGGCGGCACGCCCGGCGGGCCCAGAACCGGGCCAGGCGCACCGTGCCGGTCCCGGCCCGCTCTTCGATCAGCCGGGTTGTGATGAGGAAGCCGGACAGCGCGAAGAAGACACCCACGCCGACCGCCCCTCCACCCACTCCGACGGGCTGACCCAGGTGGCGGACCATCACCAGGGCGACCGCCAGCCCCCGCAGGCCGTCGAGCGCGGGCTGGTAACCGAGGCGGGGTCGGGTCGCGGCCATGCCGGCCCGCCAACCTAGCGGTCGGGCGGCCGATCCATGGATGCCGGCTCCGACCTCCCCGGACGTGGGACACGTGAACGTCAGAAACCGTTCTTCCGCCCGCTCGCCATCCTTCTTCGGCCCGACACGAAATCGATTTCCTGCGTTTCCATGCCGGTGCTCGGATCTCGGCGACTTCCCTGAAAGTCACCCGCTGGGGCGGGTTGCCGTACATCACCGCCCCATCGCAGGGCGCCTTTCGAGAGGAGTAGTCGAGTCGTGTCGATTCGTAGGAGCACGCGGCCAAAAAGCGCCGGCGTGCCTGTGGAGGTGCCCAGCAGTGCTCGGGACCGGAGAATGGGAGGCAGGCCGAGCCGGTCCGTCAGCAGCCTGGCGACGCTGGCGATCGTCGTGCTGGGAGGTGTCGCCGGCGAGGGGACGGCGGCGGCCGCGGCCCAGACGAGCCTGTACAACCAGGCGTCCGCCTCCGGCTACCAGGTCGGAGTCAACATCTTCGATTCCGCCCAGCTGAGCGGGGGCGTGAACCCGACGGGGTCGATCACCTTCACCCTGTTCGGCCCGGACAACGCCACCTGCGCCGGTTCGCCGATCTTCACCACGACGACCACGGTGAACGGGAACGGCTACTACACGTCGAGTCGCTTCACCACCAAGGCGGCGGGGACGTACCGGTGGATCGCGGTCTACGGGGGCGATCTCCTCAACGGCGCTTCGTCGTCCGTGTGCTCCGACCCGAACGCAGCCGTGTCGGTGGCCAAGCGGGCGTCGTCGCTGAGCGCCTCGGCCGGGTTGACCTCGCCCTCGACGACCGAGACGGCGGTGCTCACCAGCGGGGTCGGGCCGAACGGGCCCACCGGCACCATGACCTACAAGCTGTACGGCCCGGACGACTCGACCTGTGCCCGCGCCCCGCTCTACACGACCACCCGGTCGGTCGTCGGGAACGGGACGTACCAGTCGGCCGCCTATTCCGTCACCACCGCCGGCACCTACCAATGGGTGGCGATGTACGGGGGCGACGCCAACAACGCGGGCGCGGGCTCGACGTGCTCCGACGCGGCCAGCCGGTTCTCGTTCGCCGGCGGAGGCATTGCGGGGACGGCCGTCTCGGGTTCGCCGACCGCGGTCGCCCGGGGCGGAACGGTCACCGCGTCCTGGTCGGCCGTCGCCCTGCCCACCAGCACCGACTGGATCGGCCTGTACCGGTCGGGAACGGCCGACGGCGGCGCCGTCGTCGTCTGGAAGTACACGACCGGGGCCGCCAGCGGCTCGGTGGCGCTGAAGTTCCCGTGGGCGACGACGGCGGGGACGTTCGAGCTTCGCTTGATGGCCAACGGCACCACCCGGCGGCTGGCCACCAGCGCCCCGATCACCATGGTCTGGTAGCCGGAAGGGCTCCCCGCCTACCGGGCCGGCCGGCCCGGTGGGCGGTTGGGCCCGTCGACGGGCGCCCTTCGTGAGACAAATCCTGGGATCTCGACGTCTCCCCTGATAGAAACCCCGAGGGGCGGGCCGCCGTTCGACCATCGCGCCGCTGCGGAGCGCTTTCCAGAGAGGAGTGATCGACTCGTGTCGATCGATTGGAGCAGGCGGCCGGACCATGGTCACGGTACGCAGGTGACACTCTCCGGGCGTCGAGGTCACCGAGCCTCGAGCGGGTCGCACCGATCCGTCCGGCGGCTGGCGACGCTGGCGGTCGTCGTCCTCGGCGCAGTCGCCGGTGAGGGCACGGCGGCGGCCGTGGCGCAGACGAGTCTGTACAACCAGGCTTCTGCCTCCGGCTACCCGGTGGGCATCAACATCTTCGACACCGTCACCCTGGGTGGGGGCGTGAACCCGACGGGGGCGATCACCTTCGCCCTGTACGGGCCGAACACCACCGTGTGCGCGCTGCCGATCTTCACCACCAGGACCACGGTCGACGGCAACGGCTACTACACGTCGAGCCGTTTCACCACCAAGTTGGCGGGGACGTACCGGTGGATCGCGGTCTACGGGGGCGATCTCCGCAACGTGGCCGCGTCGTCGGTCTGCTCCGACCCCAACGCGGCCGTGTCGGTGGCCAAGCGGGCGACGTCGCTGAGCGCCTCGGCCGGGTGGACCGCGCCCTCGACGACCGAGACCGCCGTGCTCAGGAACGGGGCCGGGCCGAGCGGGCCCACCGGCACCATGACCTACGAGCTGTACGGCCCGGACGACTCCACCTGTGCCCGCGCCCCGCTGTACACGACCACCCGGGCGGTCTCCGGGAACGGGTCGTACGAGTCAGAGGCGTACACCGTCACCACCGCCGGCACCTACCAATGGGTCGCCATATACGACGGCGACGCCAACAACGTGGGCGCGGGGTCGATGTGCTCCGAGACCGCCAGCGGGTTCATCGCCCCGGGCACAGCCAGCTCCAGGACGGCCTACGCGGAGACGGTTGTCTCGGCGTCGCCGACCACGGTCGCCCGGGGAGGAAGGGTGACCGTGTCCTGGACGGCGATCGGCACCCCCACCAGCACCGACTGGATCGGGCTGTACCGGACGGGAACGGCCGACGGCGGCGCCGTCGTCGCCTGGAAGTACACCACCGGCACGGCCAGCGGCTCGGTCTCCGTGAAGTTTCCCTGGACCGCGACCGCGGGGACCTACGAGGTGCGCCTGATGGCCAAGAACACCACCCGGCGCCTGGCCACCAGCGCGCCCATCACCCTGGTCTGGTAGTCGGCGCCGGCCTGCCCGCCTACCGGGCCAGCCGGCCGGCCCGGTAGGCGGGCGGCCACGAGTCGGAGTCGACCATGTCGACCACGTCGTCGAGCGCGAGGGAACGACCGGCCAGACGGGCCCGCTCCGCCGCCGCCGAGCCCATCGACGAGGCGAGCTCGGCCAACACCCGTCGCTCGAGCTCGACCTCGTCCGGCCAGGCCGGGGTGCCGAGCGACGCCCGGATGCTCTCGGCCGCGCCCACCAGCCGGGCGGCGACGTCCCGCGCCCGGCGCTCGACCGCGACGTCGGCCAGCTCGAGCAGGCAGGCCGCGGCCAGGCGCCGGTCCCCCAGGCGATGGAAGGCCCGCAGCGCCTCCTCCAGGCGGAGGCGAGCGCGGGCGAAGTCGCGGCGCCGGCGGGCGACCCGGCCGAGGTCGGCCGCGGAGCGGGCCAGGCCGTGCTCGTCGTTCACCAGGCCCCGGAGCTGGACGCATTCCTCGTACCAGACCGCCGCCTCCGACAGCTCGCCCGTCGTCTCCGCGATCCAACCCAGGTTGGTGGCGGAGACGGCGACGCTCCACGGGTCGTCGAGGGCTCGGAACCGGCGCAGCGCCTCCATGAAGCGCTCGGCGGCCAACTCGTTGTCGTCGTGGCGGAGGGCGATGACGCCCAGGCAGTTGAGGCCGTGGCCTGCGCCCCGGTCGTCGCCGGCCGCGGCCGACAGGGCCGTCGCCGTCTCGAACAGGGCTGCGGCGGTGTCGTAGTCGGCCCTGTCCTCGGCCACGATCCCCCGGGCGAGGGTGGCCGCGGCCAGGGCCGGAGTCGGCCCGAGGGCGGCGGCCACCGTGCGGGCTTCGTCGAGCGCGGCCTCGGCTGCGTCGAACTCACCCTGGAGCCGGGCCAGGAGGCCCAATCCGGTCAGGGCCCGAGCCCCGGCCTCGGTGCCGGTTCCGGCCTGGTCGAGCGCCGCCCGCAGCCACTGCCGACCCTCTGACAGCCGACCCCGCGAGAAGAAGCGGGAGAGGTCGGCGGCCATGGCCAGGGCCCGGTCGGCGTCGTGGTCGAGCGCCCAGGCGAAGGCAGCGGCGAGATTGGGGTACTCGAGGTCGAGCGTCCGGAGCCACCGGGCCTGGTCGCGGTGGCCCGTGATCATGGGCTCGGCCGCCCGGGCCAGGTCGGCGAAATAGGCGAAGTGCCGGCGCTGGAGCTCGTCGAGCTCGCCCCGTTCCGCGAGCCGGGCCAGGGCGTAGCGGCGCACCGTCTGCAGGCACGCGAACCGGGACTCACCCTCCGGGGTCGGCACGGCTTGGACGAGGCTCTTGCCCTCCAGTTCGGTGAGCCCGAGGAGGACGTCGCCGTCGTCGACGCAGACGGCCTCGGCCGCGGCCAGGCTGCATCCGCCGGCGAAGACGCCGAGGCGGGCCAGCAGCGACCGGGTCGCCGGTTCGAGGAGCTGCCAGCTCCAGTCGAGGGTGGAGCCGAGGCGACCCCGGGCGACGGCGGGCACGCCCGTGTCGGTGGGCAGCTCGAGGCGGTCGCGCAGGCTGCGGGCGATGTCGGACGGGGAAAGGATGCGGCTGGCCGCGGCCGTCAGGTTGATCGCCAGCGGCAACCCGTCGAGGTGGGCGCAGATCTCCACGACCGGGCGCCGGTTGGCCTCGGTGAGGGCGAACGTGGGCCGGACGACGCGTGACCGATCGACGAAGACGCGGACGGCGGGATACTCCCCGGCGTCGTCGAGGGTTTCCGACAATGGGTCCGGAAACGCCAGCGGTTTGATCCGATGAACCGCTTCCTGAGAAAGGTTGAGTGCCTCCCGGCTCGTCACGAGCATGCGGACGCACCTGGTTTCCCGCATTAGCCGGTCGACAAGCGTGGACGCGCCGAGGACGTGCTCGAAGTTGTCGAGCACGAGGAGGAGGGACTGGTCGCGGACGCCGTCGACCACGACGTCCGCCGGCGACCGGCCCCCCGGCTCCCCGAGGCCGAGGCGGTGCACCAGCAGCGTCGCCACCGCGTCCGCATGGGCGACGTCGGCGAGGGCGACGTAGCAGGCGCCGTGGCGGAAGTCCCCGGCCACCTGCCAGGCCACCTCCACCGCCAGGCTGGTCTTGCCGATCCCGGGGGCGCCGACGATCGTGACGCCCCGAGCCTCGCTCCGTAGCAACCCGACGACCTCGGAAATGTCCTGGTCACGGCCGATGAGCTGCCGGTCGGGCACGGGCAGGCGGACCCGCCCGGACGGGCGCCGCGTCACCCGCAAGAGCTCGTCCCGGGGGGTGGCCGCCACCTCCGCCAGGCGGGTGAGGAACTGCGCCGTGGGTCGGCGGGAGCCCCGCTCGATCTTGGCCACGTACGACACGTCGTAGCCCAGCGCCTCCGCCAGGCGCTCCTGGGTCCAGCGCTGGGTGTGACGCCAGTCCCGCAGCCACTGCCCGATCGCATCCCCGTCGTCCGGCCTCGCCAGCCCGTCGGGGGTCATGCCGGCCCGGTCCCGGGTTTGTCCGGGTTTGTCCCTTCTGACCCGGAACGCCAATCGCTTCCATGCAGGCATGGGACCGCACCCGCAGCAGACAGGTGACGGAACACCCCAAATGCAGTCGGTCGCCATTGCCATGCGTCGAACGGCAGTATCGACTCTTTTTGCTCTTCCCGGGTGGCGGGACGCGGCCCGATCGAACTGGAGGCACCGCGCCAACGGTGCCTCCGGTTCGGGCCCGTCCCGCACTCGCCGGACGGGCCGCGGGAGGGCGCTTCGGGAGCACGCCTCGTCGCCGATCGTACTCGGCGGCGCGGTGAGCGCCGCCTCCCTTCCGGCCCCTGAGGCCGGGAGGGAGGTGACTCCTTGGAACTCGCACCTTCCTCGAGACGGTCCAGTCGGCGGCTTCGGCAGCGCCTTCCGATCCACTTCGCAGTGGCGGCGGCGACCGTGCTCGCCAGCCTGGCGGTGGCGGCGCCGGCCGGCGCATGGCCGATGTGCGGCTGGTGATCCCACCCGCTACCGGGGCCGTGTCGAGCAGTCGTCAAACGTCCGCCTTTCAGCAGCATGCCCATCGCATGCCCGCCGGTCGCTAGGCGAGTAGAGGCTCCCCATGGCCTCTCGGGGGTTTCTCAGCCCCGCCGGATGATACCCGGCTCCGCCCGGCCCCGGCCCGGCTCGGTGGGTGGTACCCGGCACGACGGAGGGGACCTGGTCGGCGTTGGCCGCCGGTCAGGTCCTCGCCTGGGTTTCGGCCCCCTGAAGGGAATCAGCCGAAGCCGACCACGCCGTAGGTGCTGCACAGGCCGTAGGCGGTGATCAGGATGAAGGAGGCCACGACCACCACCCCCACCACCCTGCGCCAGCCTCGCAGGGGTCGCAGCGACCCGACCGGCACCGGCATGTACCACCCGGGGAGGGGATGGGCCCGCCCGCCGTCGCCGCCGAGGTCGATCGGCACCGCGTCGGCCGTCACCTCGGTGTCGAGGTCGGCGGCCAGGGCGAGGGCGGTCAGCTCCTCGTCGGTGACGGCCTCGTCCACCCCGCCCAGGCTACGTGGTCAGGGGGCCAATCGGTGGGCGACCTCGATGGCCACCGCGGCACAGTCGCCCGGCGCCTGCCCGGCGGGGATGGCGGCGATCATCGCCCGGAGCACGGCGGCCATGGACTCCTGGTGGCCGTGGTCGGACATGCGCCGCTGCGCATCCACCGCGAAGTCGGCGATGCGGTTGGGGAGCTGCGTGCACCGGGTCTGGAGCGTCCCCAACAGGTCGCGGTACTCACCGACGTGACTCGAACGCTCGTCCATCGCGGCCCGGGCCGCCGCCGCAACCGGCTCCTCCGTCGTCGGGGTCGCGC
>Ga0105245_10001269_pt1 | contig 22805 bp, 10 predicted proteins | sample KBSM54metaG_FD_81523 | JGI IMG/M metagenome (GOLD analysis project Ga0105245, IMG submission 81523) | Miscanthus rhizosphere microbial communities from Kellogg Biological Station, Michigan, USA - KBS M5-4 metaG | ecosystem: Host-associated > Plants > Roots > Rhizosphere > Soil | place...
CACCGCGCGAGACGTGCTGCTCGCCGCGATGAACGACGCCAGCGGAAAGAACGTGAAACTGTCCTACCTGATCATCGATGGCGTGGTCAAGATATCGACCGACGACGAGCTTTCGCGGTACGAGGTAACTCGAATTTACAATGTGCGAGACATCCTTGACCTGCGCGCGATGCAAGATCTGCGCAAGCTCACTGCACCCGACGTGCGGGATGGGCCAGAGATCACCGCATTTGACAAGGCCGTCGAGGTTGGAGACTCGCTCGATGCACTTGTCAATTTGATCCAAGAGAACATCGATCCAACAAGTTGGCGCGACGCTGGCGGATCGGTCGGCGGAATTCGCGGGTTTGATGGTTTGTTGGCGGTTACGCAAACGTTGCCGAATCAGGAAAAGGTGATGCAGTTGATTGAGCAGCTTCGCAAGAAGTGAAGTATCAAAAAGAGAGATCGACTAATCTGCTCGAAAGGGCGGCGTGGAACGACGTTTGTGAGATTAAGAGAAAATATTGCCGAATTGTTCGAGCCAATCTTGCGAAGAAATTGTTCTCGTTCCAATTCATCGCACGGCGGTCTTAGATGTGCCCCTTGCCGAAGCGTGTGCGAAGGTATTCGAAATTAACCTGCGTTCCGTCTTTTCGAAGCGCGGGCGTTTTTGGATGAGGCTTCAATGGGCGGAAACTCTTCATTAAACGTTCACATTTGCCTTGCTATCGTCAGCATGGAGGACGCTGCCCTGCCTTCGTAATTGCTGGGGCAGTGCAATTGATTTCGCACCTGGACCAGACACTGCCAAATTAGAATTCTGATCACCGGACACACACGCACGTGATGCCACGTTCCGGTACCCTCCGCAGCCTTGTACAGTCATGTTAATTACAGAATTTCGGGAGTACTCGATGATCCTGAAGGAACAAAAGCGCCTTCGTGCAGGCAAACTGCGCAATGCGGTGATTGCGCCGATCCCCTGCCGTTTTCGGTCTAATTCATCGCAGAAATTGCGAACTTGCATTGATCCGCTGGAGCAGCGCATTTTGCTTGCGGCGACCGATGTCGTCATCAACGAGATCATGTACAACTCGGCGACAGCGGAGACGGCGGATGAGTATGTTGAACTTTATAACAAGGGTACGGCAGCCATCGATCTGACAGGTTGGAATTTCAGTAAGGGAATCGACTACACGTTTGGCGCTCGCACACTCGGCGCGGGCCAGTATGTTGTCGTAGCGGCAAATCTTGCCCGCTTTGCCCAGAAGTATCCAGCCGTCACAAACGTCGTAGGCAACTGGACGGGCCAACTCTCGAACAACGCCGACACACTTGAACTGAATAACAACCTCGGGCAGCAGATCGATCAGGTTGATTACGCCAGCGACGGCGAATGGGCGGCGCGCCGACAGGGTCCGCTCGATGTGAATCATCGTGGCTGGATTTGGAGTTCAGGGGCGAACGGCCTGGGCAAGTCGCTTGAGTTGATCAATCCGAACATGCCGAATAACAAGGGTCAAAACTGGGGAGCAAGCGTCCCTGACAATGGCACGCCCGGCGCGGCCAACAGCATTGCATCAACGAATATCGCTCCGATCATCGAGAACCTGACGCATTTTCCCATCGTGCCGAAATCCACACAGATTGTGACGATCACGGCCAAGGTCACTGACGAATTGACGACAGGGCTCAACGTCTCGCTTTTCTATCGCGACGACGGAGCGGCGTCGTTTAGCATCGCCCAGATGTTCGATGATGGCGCGCATGGCGATGGCATCGCCAACGACGGAGTTTTCGGCGCAAGCCTCCCGGCGCGTCCGAACAATACTGTCGTGGAGTTCTACGTGAAGGCAACGGATTCCACCGCGCATGCCCGCACGTGGCCTGGTCCGACCGACGCCAGCGACACACAGGCCGCCAATGCGCTCTACCAGGTGGACGATACGTCTTACACCGGGTCGCAGCCGATCTTCAAATTGATCATGACCGAAGCCGAGCGCGCGGAACTGGCGCAAATCGGCGCGCCCGGATCGCCTGACCAAGCCAGTAACGCGGCGATGAACGGGACATTCGTAAGCACGGACGGCGTGGAATCCAACGTGCGATACCAGGTCGGCATTCGAAACCGCGGCGGCGGCAGCCGAGACGCGAATCCCAATAATTACCGGATTAACTTCGGCAACTTTAATACCTGGCACAATGCGGTAGATCTGAATTTGAATTCAATCTTCTCAGCCGACGAGGTGATTGGCGCCGCTTTGGCCGCCCGCGCCGGGGTGCCGGGACAATGGACCACTCCGGTTCAGGTACGGGTGAACAACAACAATCTTGCCACCGCCACGCAGGGAATGTTCGGCTCATACTCCTATGTGGAAGCGGAAGACCGCAACTTCGTTTCAAGCCACTTCCCAACCGATAGCAAGGGCAATTACTATCGTGGCGTCGATTCGGGGCACAACGCCAAACTGCAATATAGCACCGACATCAACACCTATCACACCCTCTATCCCAAACAGACGAATAAGGAACTGAACGACTACACGGATATCGTCAACCTGACGAAGGTGCTGGACTCGACGCAGACGCCGGATGCAAACTTCGCAGCGGCGGTGAATTCGCTGATCGACGTTAAAGAATGGATGCGATACTTCGCGTTCAATGTGCTGGTGGGTAACGGCGAGACGTCGCTGGGGACGGGATACGGTGACGACTTTGGTCTTTACCATGGCGTAATCAACCCGAAGTTCCAACTGGTCGCCCATGATCTCGATACGATTCTTGGATTTGGTGATACGGCAGTTCCGCAGAACCGAACGATCTTCATCGCCACGAATTCGGCGAGTATCAAACGGCTGCTGCAGTTCCCCGATTTCGCTCCAATGTTCTTTCAAACGCTGAAGGACATGGCCACGACGGTCTTCACGCAGGCCGAGCTAAGCCGTGTCATTCATCACGCATCCGACGGTTATATCGATAAGGCGACGCTTGATGCGTTGGTGGCTGACGGTGTGGCGCGGGCGCAGAATGCCTTGACGCAAATTCCGCAGACATTGGCGGTAACCGGGACGCCAACTAAGGTGAACGGATACGCCCAGGTGACGAATGCGGCTCAACTCAGCGCGATGGCGCTAAGCGGTACCGCCAATGCATTGCTGACCAAGTCGATCCGTGTGAACGGAAAGGTCGCGACGTATTCGCCTTACCAGGGTGCGTGGACGATCACCAATACTTCAAACACGCTTGGCCTGGTGGGTGGCCTAAACCGCGTACTGGTGCAGGAACTTGACGCTTCCAGCAAGGAAGTTGCGCGGACTTTCGTAGACGTGTGGTACACCACCCCGGCGGGAACAGCGATCGCGGCGGGCGCAGTGGGTGGCGTTTGGACGCCTGCGGGCGGGCCTTACAAGGTTGCGGGAAATATTACGGTCAACGCGGGGCAGAGTCTGACAATTCAGCCGGGAACTAGCGTCTATTTTGCCAACGGCGCGAGACTGACCGTCAATGGTTTGCTGACAGCGATAGGTACCGATACCCAGCGCATCCGCTTCACACATGATCCGGCATTAAACAGCACGGCGTCGACCTGGGGTGGAATCTATTTCGCAAACACCGTGCAAAACAACAAGCTTGGTTTCTCGGATATTGAATTTGCCGGTGTTGGTGGACCGGATACGCAAATCGCCGCGTCCAAGGCTGATCTTGACCACGACACCTGGTCAAGCCCAAACGCCGGCCAGCGAATTGTCGATATCACCGGAGCGAGTTCGTTTTCGTTGACCAATTCGGTCATCGGCACGCTTTCAGGCGAGGAACCGGTGCATTTTCTGGGCAGCATTTCGGCTGGCGGCCAGGCACTGATTCAGGGGAACGTATTTGGCACTACGACAGGGCACAACGACATTATCGACTTCACCGGCCCGAATCGTCCCGGGCCGATCTTCCAGATTCTCGACAACGTCTTCACCGGCACTGGCACCGGCGGAACTCTTGCTGACGATATTCTCGATGTTGACGGCACCGACGCCCACATTGAAGGCAATGTCTTCATGAACGTACCGGGGTCCGGCATCAGCGACACCAACAGCGCGATCTCCGGCGGACTCGACAGTACGAACCACTCCGAAGTCGTCTCGACGCGAAACTTCTTCTACAATGTCGACCACGCGTTTCTGATGAAGGAAGGTAACTCGATCGTGTCAGTGAACGACACGATGGTGCACGTGCTCACCGGCGTCTTCAACTTCGACGAGCCTGGTTTTGCGGCCAGTCCCGGCTTAAGTGGATACGCTGACGGTGATGTCTTCTATGACATTCCCGTTGACGCCAGCGGAAATCCAGTGATCGTACAGAACCCGCCGACAGGTGGATTCACACTGCGGCATGCGATCACACCTTCGGCCAATCCGCTCACCGGCCTGGGAAATCTGAATCTGAATCCGGCGCTGCTCAATACCGCGAGCGTGCTCGATCCTCGGATCGACTTTGCGCTGCGACCAATCAGCGCCGCTATCGGAACCGGGCCAAATGGCGCGGACATGGGCGCGGCGATCCCCTCTGGCGCGACCATCTCCGGCGAGCCTGCAGGTACGACCGCGGCAACCGGCGCAACACTCACTGTCGGCGGCCCCGCGATCTACGCCTATCAGTGGCGGCTCGATGGCGGCGCATGGAGCGCCATCGTCAACGTTACCAATCCGGCGACGCCTGGCGCGGTCATTCCGCCAATCGTGCTTTCGGGCCTTTCGAATGGTTCTCATACGGTTTCGGTTGTGGCGCAAAACGACGCGGGCATCTGGCAAAGCCAGACTTCACCCACGGTTTCAAAAACGTGGACAGTCAATTCCGCTCTCGGAGGACAAGTTCAAATTAATGAGGTGTTGGCGGATAACCAGACGGTGCTGGCCAATGGAGGAACGCATCCGGATGTCATCGAACTCTACAACAGCGGCAATGCAGCGCTTGATCTTTCGGGCTGGGGCATCAGCGATAATCCGACGAGTTTACGTAAATTCGTATTCGCATCAGGCACGACGATCGGCGCGGGGCAATATCTGCTCCTCTTTGCCGACAGCTCAAGTGTGGCTCCAGGCATCCATCTGGGCTTTTCCCTCAGCGCCGATGGCGAAGGCGTATATCTTTCAAATACGCCCGCAGCGGGCAGCACGCTGGTCGATTCAGTGACTTTTGGCACGCAGCTTACGGATTTTTCCATCGGGCGTCTTGCCGATGGCGTAACCTGGGGACTAACCCAGCCGACTTTGGGCGCGGCCAACGTCAAAGCGTTTGTGGGAGATCCAACGAAACTGAAGCTCAATGAGTGGCAGGCGGCGGGCGTAGCTCCCTTCGCGGCTGATTTTGTCGAGCTGTACAATCCTGATCCGCTCCCGGTTGATCTGACCGGCTTGACGATCACGGATCGAGCGGTTGGCTGGCCGACAAAACATGCATTCGTGCCTTTAAGTTTTGTGCCTGGCAGCGGATTCCTGAAGTTGACAGCCGACGGCGACACTGCGTCGGGCGCTAACCATCTCAGTTTCAAGATCGACCACGACCGCGGCGAACTGGCGATCTTTGATTCTCATCAATCGCTGATCGACTTCGTCTTTTACGGCCCCCAGAGCACGGGCGTCTCCGAGGGACTTTCGCCTGACGGATCGTCAAATTACACCTTCTTCAACCAGGTGACTCCAGGGCTTTCCAACCCGGCGACGCTTACCCAGCAGGTCACGGTCAACTTGAGCAAAGTGGATTCGGTCTGGAAATACAATCAGACCACTGCCCCGACCGGCACCGCCTGGACGCAGCTCGGGTTTAACGACACCGGGCCGGAGTGGCAGTCTGGGGCCGGCCTGATTTATCACGAGACAGCCACACTCCCCTGGCCGAAGAATACAGAGCTGGCCGATGCATCGCATCCGTACAGCAGCACCAAGATTCCCTACTATTTCCGTCGAACGTTTAATGTCGCCGACCCGACCAGTTTCAGCTCGCTTAAGCTGCGATTCCTGATCGATGACGGTGCGGTGTTCTACCTTAATGGGCAGGAAATTTACCGCGATAACATGCCCAGTGGCACCATCACTCCCACGACGCAGGCGTCAAGCAATATCAGCGACGCCACCACAATATCGTCTACGATCGATATTCCCGTCGGCCTGCTGGTCGCGGGGAACAATGTTCTGGCCGTCGAAGTGCATCAAAACTTCAATGGCGGCACGACGAGCTCTGACGTCGTCTTCGGCATGACGCTCGACGGCATTCAGCAGGTTGCGACCGCGCCTTCCGCACCGCTGCGGATCACTGAAGTCATGTACAACCCGCCGGGCAATTCGGATGTTAATGGCGATGAGAACGAATTTGTCGAGCTGCAAAACGTAGGATCAGCAGCCATCAATCTCGTTGGCTACAAGTTTACCGGAGGAATCGACTTCACTTTCGACAATCAGACTCTCGCGCCGGGCGCAAAAACAGTCGTAGTAAAAAACATGGCGGCGTTTTTGGCGCGTTATGGAAATTCAATCTCGGTGGCGGGCGAATATCGCGATTCGCTGGATAACAACGGCGAACTAATCCGGCTGGACGATAACCTTGGCGTACTCGTGCAGGAATTCAGCTATTCCAGCGCATGGTATCCTTCTACCAATGCCGGCGGCTCATCCCTTGTTATCAATAATCCCAATGCTCCGCTTGCTTCATGGAACGCGGCGGCGTCCTGGCATCCTTCAACGGCATTGCTCGGCACGCCCGGGATTGATGAAGCCATTACGCCGGTGCAACATGCGGTTGTCGTCAATGAAGTGCTGACTCATTCTACCGGTGCGGGCGATTGGATCGAACTGAAGAATACGACAGGCGCGCCGATCAATATCGGCGGCTGGTATCTGAGCGATACCGGCGACAACCTGCTCAAATATCGCATTCCCGATGGCACAATTATTCAGGCCAACGGCTTGCTCGTGTTTGATGAATCGACAAGTTTTGGCGCGCCTTCGCAGGGAGCCAACGTCTTTTCACTCGATTCCGCGGGTGACCAGGTTTACCTTTCCTCCTCGACGACTCCAGGCGTACTGGGCGCTTACCGCGATGGCGTGCAGTTCGGTCCCGCCGATCTCAACGTGACGATGGGGCGCTTTGTGACATCGACCGGACGGGCGGACTTTGTCGCCCTGTCGCAGGCGACGAAAGGCGCGGAAAATGCCTATCCGCTCGTCGGCCCGATCGTCATCTCGGAGATCCAGTATCACCCCAGCGGGAATTCCAGCGAATTCATCGAATTGCACAACGGCGGCAATACGCCAGTCGATATCGGTGGTTGGCAACTCGGAAACGGTATCGATTTCACATTCCCCGACGGCACAACGATTCAGCCGGGTGCCTACCTAATCGTGGTGCCCACCGATGCCGGCGAGTTCCGTCAGCTTTACAACCTTCCAACATCAGTCGGTGTTGTCGGCCCGTATCTAGGAACCCTCGCCAATGACGGCGACATCATTGAGCTATCGAGACCCGCCGTGCTGGACGCGGGCGTACCCGGCCCCGCGCCGACGCTGTTGGTGGATCGCGTGGCGTATGGAACATCGTCGCCTTGGGTTTCTTCGCCAGACGGAACAGGCCCCTCTCTCGCCCGCAGCGGGCAGTCGCTTTACGGCGACGACGCAGCCAACTGGGTCGCCGACAGCGGTACCGCCGCAGGCTCGCCCGGCGCAGGCACCAGCACCGCGCCACCGACAGTCGCGGGCTCACTTTCCTATGTCGAAGGCAACCGTATTCGATTCGTCTTCAGTACCAATGTCGCCGGACAACTCGATGCTAATGACCTGGTGCTTCACAACAATACGACCGGCCAAACAATCGACCCCGCGACGCTCACACTGACCTATGACGCAGTAACGCGAACGGCTACCTGGACCAGTGCTACATCCTTTACTGACGGCAATTACACCGCCACCCTGTCAGCAGGCGGCATCAGTGACGCAAATTCCCGTCCCCTCGACGGCGATGGCAACGGCAGCGGCGGCGACAATTATGTGTTGAGCTTTTTCGTACTGCCCGGTGATGCCAACCGCGATCGTATCGTCGACTTCGCCGATCTTGTTAAGGTTGCGCAAAATTACGGGGGGCCTGCCCCGTTTGGCTGGGCGAGCGGAGATTTTAACGGCGACGGATCGGTTGGGTTTGCGGACCTGGTGTCTGTAGCGCAGCGCTACGGCCAATCACTCCCGGCACCAGCAGCGGCGCCGGTCGCAGCATCAGCGGTTGTATCAGCGGCACCAGCAATGGCCAGCGTTGCTAAAATTGCATCGCCTTCCGTAGCGAGTTTGCCCGTCTCGGGTTCCAAACTCAAAGCACGGTCGAAGACGACCGCCAAGCCAACTCCCTCAACACCGCAGGCTGCACAAAGGTCGATTAACAACCGATCCAGGCCACCCGCGACTATTGGACACTCTCCATTAAGTCCGTTCGGGTCGAAGCGGATAACCGACCGGCTTGACTTCGCGAGTTGAGCCCGCACTGATTACGGCGAGCTTTTATGTAAGTCACCGACACATCAACTGGAGGGCCAATCAGCGGCTTGACATGATCGGTGCGCTTTCCCCTTTCCAAACTCGGCGTTCTATTGAGTCGCGGTCATTCGGCAAAACTATGAAAGAATATTGTGCAACTCGTGAAAGGCAATTAGATACACTCGACTACCTCGGGCGACCCCTGGTTCCGCGATCCCCCGGTCACCCAATGCGCACTGTAGGAGGTCAAAATTCATAACTGTTTGTAATTAGAGGAAATAGCAGCGTCCGGACCCGAACCGGGGACCTTTGGCTTATGAATCCCCAGAAAAACGCGGTTTTCAGCCTCGGAAACGCAGTCCTTGTGACATGAAGGTACGCCTTGGCGCATGGAAAAACAAGGGGGACCTGTGTCGCGACACAGGTTTTGGAATGTCGATGCAAACATTCAATTTTCAACCGCAGTGCTGACTAAGAAACTGCTCATTAACCGCGCCGACCGTCACATCTGTCGTCCGACAGATTCAGGCGAATGACCGACTCAATAGCGATCACTGATTGCTCACCTAAGCCAATATCCGAGCACAGTGCCAATTAAACCTGCCGAAAGCTTGGCAAGATCCGGACTGTCCCTCATGAACAAGAGCGCGAACGAACATCCCAATACAAGAAGCGAAACCACAACTTGCATTAATGCCTTCCGCTCCGCCTCCTTTTGTTTGCTCGTCTTAGGATCAGGCTCTCCTAACACGGTCTGACTCCGCCGACCGCGAAGCACGCCTTGGCCTGTCATCGCTGGGCTTCGGCTTGGGCTTGACGGTGAATGGATGCTTCATCCTCGGACTCGATGGCCATGGCCCGGAGATCTTTGAGGAAGTGCTCGAGTTTGCAGTTGAGCATCATCTCGTTGACGTTCAGATCACCGTCCTGACAGACTTTCCCGGTCCTCCTCTCTACGACCGCCTGCAGCGTGAAGGGCGCATTATCGAAGACATACGCCTGGGCCTATGGAGCCTCTTCGACGTCAACTTCGAGCTCGGCGACTTTTCGCCGAGATTTTAACTCCTGACTTTATCTGACCTTATAGACGTATCATTAAACGTAGAGAATCGTCGTGTTCTGGTCGGCACACGCTGAGATTCCTATTTCATTGATACGGCCTATGGCCCAGATTCTGTGCCCGCCTGTCGATCAACTCCAGGGACAGCCTGAGTTTATTGAGGCTGTTCCACGAACTGGCTGCCGTTAATTCCCGCCCAGACCTCAAAGGGTATTTGTTTGGCCTTGCAATGCCGGCAGGCGTAGTAACGGCGGGGAACAGCGATATGCCCCACGCTGCTCAGGATGTTCTTGTCCTTGCACCGTTTGAACGAGGCGGTTTTGCCGCAGGAGCAGGGCCAGCTGCAGACCCCTTTTTGGGACCCCCTCGTGGGACGCGGCGGCGGCGGTCAGCATCGTTCGAAGATGCTCGAACCCCTTCTCATGCAGCGCCGATTCGACGCAGGCCATCCCCTGTCCCTGCGGAGCGGTCTTCACCGCCTGCATCAAACTTCGCATCACCAACACCGCCGATTCAGCCGCCAAAAGCTCCTGCGGCGATAAACTGTCAAAATCCAAGCCCATCTGATCCTCCATGTAGGGGTTTGGGAGGATTATGCCAGATTCGCCACAATCGCGCGCTACACCCGTGGGACCTATATAATCTCTTAATGTCTTGCGAACGTAACAAGCTTCTGAGAGCATAGGTTGAAGGTCTATAGTGTCGCGCAAAACGCGCACAGGAGATGTTTGAATGTCGACTAAAACGGGTGCCCCGGGCGCAGAGGGCGGCGAAGGTGAAAGCCAACTGTCCGAGTTGATGCCGCTGGTGTATGAAGAGCTCAAAGCCATTGCCAGCCGATATCTCGCTGCGGAAAACGTTAACCACACTTTGCAGACGACAGCGCTGGTTAACGAGGCGTACCTTCGGATGTGCGATTCCCGGAACCTCAAAGCGACCAGCCGAAACAGATTTTTTGCCGCCGCCGCCAACATCATGCGGCGCGTGCTCATCGATCATGCTCGCACGAAAAAGCGTCAGAAGCGCGGGGGCGGGGTGGAAAAGGTGACATTGAGTTCGGTCGACGTCGCCGACCAGGAAAATACACTCGACTTGCTCGCTTTGGACGCCGCGCTGGAGAAACTCACCGTGCTCAGCAGCCGTGCCGCTCAAGTCGTCGAAATGCGTTTTTTCGGAGGGATGACCGTCGAAGAAACAGCCGACGCCTTGGGCGTAGCTCCAAGAACCGTGGATGGCGATTGGGTATTTGCACGGGCATGGCTCCGGCGCGAACTCGGCGGGGACACAAAACCCTGATTGATTCGAGACGGGAGATCAATCCGATCAGAAACGCTGGACGATCAAATCCGGCCAAATAAATTGCTGCTAATTAAACGCTCATTCAATCATTGACTATTTTAACATGTCCTTTTGCAATATCGGCAGGGAGATGCAATGAAATATGAGTTGTTTAGGGTGGTGGGTTTGCTACTTGCTTCGTGGCAAGCACAAAGTCAGCCCATCACAACAATTGCCTTGAGCGGGCAGGCGGCGGCGGGAACAGTCGCTGGGGTGAATTATTCGGGGTTCTCTCTCAAACCGTCGATTTCGGCCAATGGAACAGTTGCTTTTATTGGCGATCTCACCGGATCGTCCATCGATGGAAGTAATGATCGGGCTCTTTGGATCGGTGGTGCGGGATCGCTCAATATCGTTGCGCGAAAGGGCGCGCCGGCCTCGGGAAGCGGGGGCACTTATGCCGATTTTCCGATCACTCCGGCCGTTAATAACTCGGGACAGATCGGATTTATCGCGAAGCTATCCCCTGGCGGGGCAGGTGTGTTCCGGGGGTCGGCGGCAGGCGTGCAAGGGGTGGCTTGGACGGGTCTGGACGGCGGGTCGTTCGAGACATTCGAGGAATTCCCCGGGTTTGTAACAATGAACAATTCGGGTGTGGTGGCATTCAACGCCACGACCAGTTTTTTTGGAATTCTTACCTCCGCGGGAATTTATGCTGGTGGCCCCGGAAGCGTATCAGCGATCGCTTCGGCGGGCGATACTGGCCCCGGTACTTCGGCTGCATTTCTGGGATTTTTCGCTCCTTCAATGAACATCACCGGTCGAACGACATTTTCCGCTTTAACCAGTAGCGATGGAGAAAATCAGGATGGTGATGGCATCTGGGCGGGTCCGTATAATTCGATCTCGCCTGTGGCTGTCGAAGGAGCATCAGCGCCCGGCACCAACTCAACCTACGCTGGCGGCCGCCTTGATATTCAGACCGGTGCGGTGGAACGCCTTGGCTTTCTTGGCGGCTCATTGAACGCCGCTGGAGACATCGCGTTTTTCGGGCTGATCAATAGTCCGACCGATGATCGGGCGATTTGGGTGAAAAAGGGAAATGTTGTTTCGCTTGTGGCACGGGTCGGGTCGACAGCGCCGGGATTTCCCGTCGGAACCACGTTCAGTGACTTCAAAGCGCCTGTGGCAGAGGTTCCACACGATCCAACATTGAACAATAAGGGAAAAATCGCGATGTTCGCCGTCGTCCAGGGCGGCGGGACGACACAGGCCGACAGTGAGGGAATCTGGCTTGGAGACGAACATGGATTAACCCTGTTGGAACGCACCGGGCAACACGCCCCGGGGACCTCTTCAGCGTTATTTACTCATTTTCAATATCCCTCATTGAATGGTGCCGGCGAGACTGCTTTTTTAGCGGAAATCGGAGGCCAGGGAATCGCCGATGGCACCACCGGCCTCTGGGCGACGGATATTGCTGGCCACACTTTATTACTGGCGCTGGCGGGAAATTCAATCACAGTGGGCGCAAATGACCATCGGCTGATTGCACAGATCATTGGATATTTTGGCAACAACAATCAGGATGGCGCTCCCGAAGGCTTGAATGACAGGGGACAGGTTGCCTTCACCGCGATATTCGCCGATGGCAGTAGCGGCGTTTTCGTGGAAAGCATTCCTTACCCCTGCGACGCCAATGGAGATCAACGGGTCGATCGGGCGGACCTCGGAATTCTATTGGCCCACATGAACGAGCACGGATTGAGCGTTCCGGGCGATTTCAATTATGACGGCATCGTCGACTTTCGCGATTTTCAACTCATCGAACAATACTTTGGGACAGGGCGAGACCAAGCGCCCGGACCTCTGGCTTCGATTGATGCGGTGCCAGAGCCGGTTGGCATCCAGGCGATGTCAACGTTGGCGGTGATTTTGCTTTGCGGGCGCCGGCGACGAAGCTGAACGAGATTACGGCGTTGTTCTGGAATGTAAAAACTCCTCAACTGAGCGTGGAGCGTTTGGCGAACCCACTTTGCCGATGTTATCGATGGCGCGCTGGCGAAGGGCGGTGTACTCTTTGATTAAATTCTGCCGACCTAACTTGGTGGCAAGGTCCAGGGCGTCCTGGGCAGCGGTCAGTGATCGACCGTAGTTTCCGCACTCCAATTCAAATTGCGCTTGAAAGGCCAATGCGGCGGGATCTGGCTTTTGGCGCGTTGCGTCGAGCCATTGTGAGAGCATGACTCTGGCATCGGCTTCGAGACCCAGGTAAAGGCAGTTTTTGATAATCGTGCGCCGATTTGAAGAGCCGGTATGGAGGATGGCATTGACTTTGATCGCTGGCCAGACCGTTTCCTTTTGAAAATCCGCTACAGCCTTGGGAATCTGGTCACGCGGCATTCTGCTGATCGCCGGCCCTTGCACGCCGAGGATCCACGAATATGCGATTGGGGTGGTATCCGGATAGGTAATCAAGGTGGGCGTGTTTATCGCGCGGCGGAGATAGTAGAGGGCATGCTCGACATCGCCTCTGACGGCATAGCGCTCGCCCACGCGAAGATCCAATTCTGCAAGAGGAATAATATCTGCCACCTGCTTTAAGGCCTCGAACCGCTTTTCCTCGGAATCCAGGAAAAGATTAAGAGGATTCTCGAATTGCCCAATGAGCGAGAAGCCTGTCGTCATGATCTTGCGTGTTGCCAATGGAAATCGAATGTCGGAAATCTCCGGAGATTTATCACTATTCCCTTCATTCGCCAGGGAAATGACGCTGCTCGAAAGTTTAATGACGTCTGAGAACCCCGCGTCATTGGGATTGAGCTCTTCAATCTGCTTGATAATGTCGAGGACAACGATGACTCGTTGGCGAGTCGAAGGTTCCAGGCGATTTTTGACTTTCGCGAAAGCTTCTTCGCTTTCGCGAGTCTTCCGCTGGATCGAGAATATAATGGCGTTGCTTACCCCAATCATCGCATCCTGGGGATACAGCAACTGCCAGTCGTGGCAGACCTGAAGCGCCTCATCCATTTTGCCCATGAGGAGAAGTGTTCCGACGAGAGACGGGTAGCAATCGTAGAGGAATCGATCTTCCGCCAGCGCGGTGCGGAAATGCGTGCTTGCATCTTCAAGTTCCATGCTGAGCAAACCGAGGATGTATTCGCGATTCGCAGAGGAAAGGGCAGGGCCGTCTTGCCCCGCCATCGCCTGCTGAAACAGTTTGGCGGCTTGATCACTGTTGGTGAGCCACGCGGCGGTGCCTTTCCAGAACAATACGTCCGGTCGGTTTGCGCTTTGGGGGTAAGCGTCCAAAAGCGCATCAAGCTCACGATTCGCGCCGACTCGGTCATCGGCGCTGTACATGGAGCGGATGAGTCTGAGCTTTACTTCAATTGGGTGCGCCGTGCCTGCCTCGATCGCCTTTTGATAAGAGCTGATTGCGGTCGACCATTCACCCCGCTGCATCGCGAGCTCACCAAGCTGTAAGCGCGATTCATCCAGAGCCCGGCTGTTATCCGCTTCGGCGGTGCGGGCTCGGATTGCCCACAGGGTGGTCGTGATGATGCCGCCGATCAGCACTACCGCGGTTAATGCCAGCACCCCCACCAGAGCACGATTGCGCCGGGCAAACCGCGCCATCTGGTACCAGGTGCTCTGAGGCCTGGCGAAGATCGTCTGGTGAAGCAAATGTCGCCGGATATCCATCGCCAATTCGCCTGCGCTGCTGTAGCGATGTCTGACATCCTTGGCCAGCGCCTTGAGCAAAATGGTCTCGATGTCGCCGCGCAGATGCCTATCGATCGTACTGGGTCTCTGTGGCTCGGTTTCAGCGATCACCTTCAGCACCTGCACGAAATCCTTCCCCTCGATCGGGTAAGGCATTTTCCCGGTCAGCAGTTGAAACGCGCACACGCCGATCGAATACACATCCGACCGCGTCCCGATCTGCGCGCTATCGCCGCGCGCCTGCTCGGGGCTCATATAGGCGGGTGTTCCGAGCACCGAGCCGGGAATCGTTTGTGTCATTAGATGATCAGCTTCAACGCTTCTGGAGATGCCAAAGTCAAGAATTTTCGGCTGTGCGTGCCGGTCGACCAGGATGTTCGATGGTTTGAGATCGCGATGAATAATGCCCCGTTCGTTCGCATGCTGGACGCCATCGCAAATCTTGGCAATGAGCTCAAGACGCTGCTCCGTCGAAAGCTTGTGCTCGTCGGCATACTGGTCCATCTCTTTGCCCTGGATCAACTCCATGGCAAAATAGGGTTCGTCATCGTTCATTCCCGCTTCGTAAATATGCGCGATCGCCGGATGATTGAGCTTTCCAAGAGCCTGAGCTTCCATCGCCAGGCGTTTTCTCTGGTCGCGTGAGATCAGTCCAGGGCGCAGAAATTTGAGCGCCACCGTGCGCTTGGGATTCTTCTGCTCGGCTTCGTAAACATCTCCCATCCCGCCGTGGCCGATGTGCTTGCCGATCTCATAATTCCCGAACGTCCCGCTGCGCGGCTCGAACTCGACGGAACCACCCTGCATGACGACGTTTAAAATCGCCTGATCGGAAACGATCGGCGCATCCAACGCGCGATTGTCCCGGTCGGCCGTCAGCAGCTCCTGAATCTCGGCTTTGAGCAGGTGATCATCACCACAGACGTGGTTTATGTATGCCTCGCGCTCGTTTTCACCCAGCGTCTGCACGTGAAGAAAGATTTCACGCACTTTCTCAAATCGTTCTGAGTCCATTTTAGCGGAATATATCTTTTGCAATTTCACAATTCCAGTTGCAAATAAGTTGCTTATAAGAAAGTAGCAGGCGACGATCACACGATTCGGATTATCATGTTTCCGATCTGCAATTGGGAATTGGTCTCTGCGCGCATGGTCTTGCCGGAAGCAACGCGGCTGCTGTCGCCGCTGGTCCGGCGGACGATCCATTCCATCCCGCAGATATTCCGCAGGCCAAGTATTTTGGGATCAGTCGGACTTTGGACGACTTCGGCGATGTTCGTTGAAGCAAAGGATGAACCCAAGAGCGCGCCAAGAAGCGGCCGGCCTTGTTCGATGGTAACGATTCCGCCATCAGGCAATTGGATGCAAATCTGGGCGGGCCTGTCGCTTGCGGACGTTTGGACGAACTGCGGCGCAGGGCGGACTGTCGCTGAGAATGACATTGGAGTCGCAACAACGGCGGGCGCAACTGAGCTTGGAACCGAAACGGGAAGGGGTTTTGGATCTACGCTGACCGGCTGCGAAAATGGCTTGAGTGCCGGTGGATGTGGTTGCAGCGCTGTCGCTGGTCTTATTTGGGGAGGGGCTAAGACCGCGGGGACGACAGCGGCCACGTGACTGACCGATTGTGCTTGAGCCGGTGCGGTCGCTGCCGTAATGGGTGAGTTCCCATCGCTGATTGCGGCATTCACTCGCAGAATGATCGCGCCAACGTGCCGCTCTTCGCCGCTTGCGATCGGCGTCGTCTGGCTCGTGGCCACATCTTCGATCATCACCCGTCCTTGTTCGAATTTGTATCGGTATACTTCGGCTGGAGCCTGGCGAATAATCACATCGCACAATTCCCGATTGCTGCCAACGCGAACCGGCTTGGGTCCAAGATTTATCAACCGCACGTCGCGCGGTCCCCAGATCACCTCAAGCCAGGCTCTGGACATGACCAGGTCCACATACGCGATCATGAGTCCGATGCATGCACCAAGTATCGGGGCGCCTCCCATGCGCGCCAGTGAATAGGAGTAAAGACTCAAAAGATTGAAAACGATCCCGCCTGCAACGCCGCCGATCGCGCCACCGATCGCCGCTCGGTTTGGACGCAGATTAGGCACGATTTTCGAAATACCCAGCGCCAGCAGCACGCCCAGAATTGCCCAGCCAAGAATGTTCAAGAGCGTATCGACAATTCGGTTTTCGATTCCCGTGATGTGGTAAAGAATCAGCGCGATGCCGCCGGCGGCAATTCCGCTCGCCAATCCACCGCCAATCCCCCAGCGCAGTTGCAGCGGATTTAATACTTCTTTTCCCAGGTATAAGTTTTGGCCGACGATGAGGCAGAGCGTCAGGCCGACGGCGATCAATCCTGTCCAAAGCGATACGGAAAAGAGCATGCTCATAAAGCCCGAATCACCACGCGTGGTGCCGATGAGCGCGCCTAATTCCTTCTGAACGCCTTGAAAGGCGAGATCAATACCGTTGGAACTGGTCGTCTTTACGCGGTTAACGTCCTTAGTGAGCTCATAGAGCGTATCCTGCCGCGCATCTTCGGTCCCAACGGCGATCAAAACGATATTCATCTGTCGCAAAGTCTCAGCTGCTTTGGCTGCGAAAAACATGTTGTCTGGTTCACCATCGGTGAAAAGCACCACCGCACGGGACCCGTTTACCTTGCTGAGGTTTTCCGCTGTTTCACTGAGACCGGCGTCCATTGCCGTACCGCCACTGGCAGCCAGCGAGTCCAGCGCGGTTTCCAGCAATGGAAGGGATCGCGTGGGTGCTTGAACTTCCATTGCTGCGTTGTTGAAAGACGTTACGCCGACATTGATATTTTTTGCGATGAGGTCGCGGACGAATCGTTTTCCTGCCGCGCGGACGGCATCGAGCCGCGAACCATTGCCGACGGACTCGTTCATGCTGCCGGAGGTATCGATCAGCAAAACGACGGTTCCACACGTGGGAGCTCCGCCGGGTGCCGTGCGCAGACTGAGTGCCAGCCATGCTTCACCAAAGAGCGACGCAAGAAAGCAACCTGCTGCGCCGAAGACCGCAAACAGCACGGCCTTTCGGTATTTCGGAGTGATAAGGTTGAAACCCGGAAGGGTGTTGATATCGAGTGTCATATTGGCCTCAGATTCGATTAATGCGTCGAAACGATTGCGGTGGGTCGCAGCCCGCGAAGGAGCGGGCCGCCCTCAAGAACAATGGCGATAACCGCGACAATTGCCGCGGAAAAAATCGCGCCTTCTTTTGCCCCAGCGCCGCTTAGGCCGAGAAGAACTCCAACGAAAGCGCCGAGCAGGGTGAAAGCCGTCAAGCAACTGAGGGCTGTGCGGCGTGCGGGGCCGGCCGCTCTGCCAGGGGTGACAAGGAGGAGTAACGGGATCGCTCCAAAAACGCATGCGGAGATGGGCGCTGCTCGATCAAGTGTGGCGGATGTGTGCGAGCAGATCGCTCCGGCGCAAGCACCCAGGAGCGCTACGACACTGACAACAACAACGATTGCCGCAAGAATCCCTTTCGGCGGTGTTGAGCCATTTGGGGTGAGCGTCTGGAGGTGGGAGGGAACATCTATATTTCCACCTTGAATTGATGCCAAAGCCGATTTGGCGACGCGCAGCGGATTGCCATTTCCATCAAACTGGCAATTGTCGACCCGGCACTGCGAGTCATCGCCGACATCAATTCCCACTCCGAGATTTAGCCTCACCTTACAAGCCCGCAGAGCGGGGCGCGCGCGACCCCGAATGGTGATCCCGGTTCCATCGCCATATAAGACATCGCATCGGTCAAGCGTTCCAGTTGATTGGGAATCAAAGAGCACATTATGTGTGCGTGCGCCGGCGATTCGGCAGCGACGAAGAACCGGGGATGAAGCATGCGTAACGGCGACATTGACGGCATAATTATTGCGAAAATCACATAATTCATAGACTCCAAGGCCGCCATCGCTTACGAGAAGGCCAATTCCGGCCGATGCGCTGATGCGAGTAAGGCGCACACTCGGATCGCCCCCCGTCGTGACGGTAATCCCTGTTCGGCCTGCATTAAGGACTTCACAGGATTCGATGCGTCCGGTTGCCCCATTACAAACGAGGATTCCATCGCCTCTGGGAGACTGAATTCGCACATTGGCAATCAACGGATCGCTACCGACGCCTCGAATCCGGATGGCGGTCGATACCTTCGAACAGTCGATTTGGCAATTGTTCACTTCAGGCCTGCCACCTTCGATTTCGATGGCGGGACGGTCGTTAAGCATTGGGCCTGTATGACCTGGGATAATAGAGATATGAAATCCGCTGAAGGTCGCGTGGGCGGACCGAATGACAACACACGGCGCAGAAGATGAGATTAGCGTGGAAATTCCATGGGCCTCGCTGGCGATAATTCGCAGGGGGCGATCGATCACGATCGGTCCCTGATGACTACCGCCACGAACACGGATGGTCGCGCCATTAGGCGCCGCGCTCAAAGCATCGGAAAGGGAGGCGTAATCGCAACCGGGGCCAACACTTACCTCAGCCGTTGCGACGATGTTGTCGTCAGCAGGGGCAGTGTGCACTCGGCGGAGGAACGGAACCCGGGCAAACACTCTCTCATGCAGCGCAGCCATTGCCGCCAAGAGTTGACGAATACTGCTTGTACCACTGCTATTGATATTGAGCGTCTCGATTCCGGCGGTTGTAGAAAGCGCCGCGTCCCACGATTCAACCGCCCAGCGCGCGGCCGACGCATTTATAAATAGCCCGACTTCGATCCGGCTGGCGAGTTGGTTGACGAGCATTGCCCGTGGTACATCCGGTTTGGCGAGCAGCGTCTGGGGAATTCTGAAGTCAATTGCAGCGGCAAGCAGGTTGATCGACCCTTCAGAGTCAGGTGTATTGCCGCATAGGTCGGACAGCAGTGCTTTGCAGATTCGGCGATCCGTTGCATCGACAACGCCTTGCTGGCTGACGATCTGGGCGAGCATCGCTTTGCATGTGGGGTTCAAATTCTTCATGATAATCCTCGACTCTCCGGTTCACTTCTCAGGATATTGGCGGCAAAATGCTGGCGCTGGCGCAGGTCGTGTGCGATTCGCTGATGGTTGGAGTGGGGTTTATGGCGGGTAGGGCCGCGGCAAGAAACGTTTCTACGGTTGCTGCAGGAGTTTACGGGCAAGGGATGCTTCCTTGCTGGAAGAGTCGAGGCGGATGACTTCCTGCCATTGAGCGATGGCTTCATCGTGACGCCTCGTGCCGTCAAGAGCGATTCCCATCATCAAGTGACAGCTCAGATCATTCGGTTTAATCGACTGAGCCCGTTGAAGCAGCACAAGCGCCTCGGAAAACCTTCCGAGCAAATCGCTGGCGGTCCCTCCAAGAAGAAGCAGTTGGAAATCATCGGGATGAGATTTGAGACCCAAGCCGACGGTATCCACCACCTCTTGATACTGTTTGGACTCCAGAAGAATTGAAGCCAGGCACTCCGCCGCAAGTGCTTCATTGGGATAGTCTTGCATCGCCTTGCGATAGGCATCAATGGCGTCATCGGTGTGTCCAAGCTTCTGGGACGCCAAACCAATTCCAACCATGCTGGAGAGATCGGGCGCGATGCGGACGGCATGTCGATAGCTTTCCAAAGCCTCGTTGAACCGTCCCGAGAGTACTTGTGCCGAGCCTTTCATCCGCCAATAAACAGCGGTGCCCTTTGCCTGGGGTTCAACGGATTCCAACTGGGTCAGAGCACCGGAATAATCGCCAGAAGCAATCATTTGGTCGGCAGTTTTGAGGACGGCGAGAACGCGCTGAGTTTCGCGGTCGACCGGTTCTTTGGGAAGCGCCTGAACGACCGAGCTTTGCTGGTTTAGCAGCCGACGGACTTCTTTGACGGGGACGGCGAAGTTTAGATTCTGGCCTTCGGCTAGACCTGAACTGATGACACCAACAACGCGCCCATCTGATGAGAGAAGGGGACCGCCGCTGGAGCCGTGGCTGACGGCCGCGTTGGTTTGAATGACTTGCCCGTGACCATCGAGATCGCGAATGGCGCTGACCAGACCGTTGCTTAGCGTACTGGTCATTCCCTTAGGGTTTCCGATTGCGAAGACGGTCGTTCCAACGGCAGGAGGTTGTTCAGCAGCGAGCGTAAGGCATGGCAATCCGGTCGCTTGCACCTTAAGAATGCATAGGTCTACGTTCTGATCGAATGCTACGCTGCCTATGACGGGGAGGGTGCGGTTATCGGAGAAGTGCGCGGTTGCTCGGGATGCGCCGGCTGGTACGTGGTGGTTGGTGACGATTAGACCGTCTGGAGTTACGACAAAACCGCTTCCGGTCGCAGTCAGGGCACCTGTGTCGTCGAAAAGCTCAATTTGGACGACAGAAGGTGCGCAGGCCGCAAAGAGTTGGTCAGGTGTGAACGAGTTTGGCACTGAAGAGGCATGGTTTGGGGCGGTTGTGCTCATCCCTGCGGAGGCTGGCGAGCGGAGGATAAAGAATCCGATGATTGCGACAACGGCCGCCGATCCGCCAACAGTCGCGGAAATCAAGCGGCGTTTGCCGTTTTGTGCGAGGGCGGGGATGTTGGCGAGTGGGGACTGAATGGCGCATGCCTTTCGCGTTTGCCAAGCGCTCTGAACGGCTTTGGCGAGGGCGCAAATAATGGCGACTTTGATTAGTAATCCCTTTCCGATGGAAGAGGGATCAACTATTGCATCTTTGAGAAGAAGCGAAACGTAGACCCCTAAGCCGACAATCGCTGCAATGAAAGGTTGAAATCGGGACCAGATGTACAGACCAAAGAATAGGAGTGCGGAACCAAAAACAATTGCGTATGTCAACGGCGGGATACCGCCTTCCTGTAGCGCGAGCAGCACGAGGCCGCCGATCAACTGAAGAATGGCCACGGCCAAAAGCGCGCCAGAGGTCTGTTTTGCTCCGTTACGAGGGAGACTTGGGGGTGTGGGATGGAGCGGGATGGCTTGGAGGATAGGCGGTGGCGCAACGATCACTTGAGCCTTGGGAGCGGTAGCGTAATAAGGCGGTGTGGGAGCCTGGGGGAGTTTGGGCGGTGCTGGCGCTGGATGATTGACGGGTGATGGGGCGTTTGCAACGGCTTGGGCGCAGAGAGTGCTGGAAAGCACTTGCATTCCATTTGCCTGCGATTTGAGGATGGCCGAGCGTTCGTCGGGGGCTTCGATGACGTAGGTGCTTACGCTTCCATTGGCGGGACTAAATGCCTTGATGGTCCATTTCATGATAGTGCTCCTTTTCGAGAGGGGGTCATCCCATTCACCGTCCGGCTGACATCCGGACGGTAAATGGATTGACTGACACTATTCATGGCGATGGATGGTGCATTTTAACGCTAATTTTGCTTCTTCTTCGGAACCAGGGCTTCGGTGGGGTTTTGCCTCTTTTTGACTTCGTTGCCCTTGGAGGGTTTGGCCTGTTCGGTCGTGCCCGCAGGGAGAAGGCCTCGGTGTTCCATGGATTGAGCGTATCGTTTGTTTACCGCGGTGCCCTGCACATCGATGGCGGGCTTGTTCAAGTTGACGCCTTTTTTCTCCAGTTTTGCGCCATCGCTTCGGTTCTGTGAGCGGCCTTCAAGGGCCGTCGCCTGTTTCCCCGTGGCATGGGAATCGATATGGCCCATGTCCACGGCGGTCGAGAATCGACCGGGATTGGGACCGATCTGGGAATAGATTTCGGGCTGTTTGCGAAGGGGGACGGGGTCCTGTCCTTCTTTGAAGCGAATTCCTTCGCGCCAGTTATGGTAGCCGCCCGCGCCGTCGCTCAATACTTCGAGCTTGGTGGTTTTACCGCCTGGGTTGATCTCTTTGGCGACTTGTTTCCTTGTGGCGGCGAGTTCTGCACCATCATTTCGTTTCTTTTTCTTTTCGCTGTTTTCGGACATTTTAAGCTCCTTAGTAGGGGTTAGCTTTGTTGATGTATGATTACGATCGTTGCATCGTCGCCGCTGCCTTCGCGGGAGAGCTCGGTGAGTTGCATCTGGAGATTGGTTTCGATTTGCTCTTTGGACGATTCGAGACTGGCCATGCGTTGTTTGAGCCAGATATGGAAGTTTTCATTGTCGGCGAAGGACATGCCGACGCCGTCGGTGGAGAGGGTGACCATTTTGGGGGGAGTTTGGTGAAAAGGGACGTATGCGACACGGAAATCGGCCCAGGCGCACGGAGCACACAGAGAAGTGGAATCGGTTCCGATGAGGCGGTCGTCGCCTGGGATGGGCGATTGTGGCGTCGCGCCGGCAGC
>Ga0105245_10001271_pt1 | contig 22781 bp, 21 predicted proteins | sample KBSM54metaG_FD_81523 | JGI IMG/M metagenome (GOLD analysis project Ga0105245, IMG submission 81523) | Miscanthus rhizosphere microbial communities from Kellogg Biological Station, Michigan, USA - KBS M5-4 metaG | ecosystem: Host-associated > Plants > Roots > Rhizosphere > Soil | place...
CGAACAGCGCATAGATCAGCACCTGGCTCGTCATGTTGACGTAGAACTCGTTGCCGATGATCCACGGCAGGATCAGCAGGATCGCCGCGCAGACCGCGAGCGCGGCCACGGAACGGCGGGTCATATCTGCACCCGCCCGAACAGGCCCTGCGGCAGGAACACCAGCACCAGCACCATCGGCAGGAACAGCACGAAGTAGGCGAGGTCGGGCGCGAGCGCGATGCCGAAGTTATAGAGAAAGCCGACGATGAAGCTGCCGACGAACGCACCCAGCAATGAGCCCGCGCCGCCGAGGATCACGACGATCAGCGCCAGCGGCAGCATGTCGAAATCGAGTCCAGGATAGACCGACAGGATCGGCGCACCGATAAAGCCGGCGAAGCCGGCCAGTGCGGCGCCGAGGCAGAACACGATGGTGAAGAGCTGCGAGACGCGGATGCCGACGACACGCGCCATCTGCGGATCGTCGACAGCGGCGCGGATCATGGCGCCGAGCCGCGTGCGCTCGAGCAGGATCCAGAGCACGGCCGCGACGATGCAGGCGATGATGATGATCACCAGTCGGTAGATCGGAAACACGAGCGCGCCGAAGCGGGCGACGCCGGTGAGACGCTCGGGCGTATGCACCGTGATCGGATCGCCGGTCCAGACCATCAGGCAGAAGTCGGCGATCATGAAGGCGATGCCGAGCGTCACCAGCACCTGGGCTAGTTGCGCGCCGGCCAGCTTGCGCAACAGGAAGCGCTCGACAACACCGCCGAACGCCGCAACGGCCACCGCCGCTGCCAGCGCCGCCAGCCAGAACGGGATGCTGATGTGGAAGAACGGCGAGGCGCCGGCCAGCGTCGCGCCGACATAGGCGCCGAGCATGAACAGCGATCCATGCGTCAGGTTCGGGATGCGCATCAGCCCGAAGATCAGCGAGAATCCAGACGACAGCAGGAACAGCAATCCACCGAGCGTGATGCTGTTCACGGCCAGGATCAGCGTTTGATTCATAGCTGCCCGTCATGGCCCGGCTTGTCCCGGCCATCCCGATGATGAAGGTGGTGTGCCCGCCTGAACGGGATCACCGGGACTCGCGCCTTCAGCGCGGCCCGGTGATGACGAGGGAAATGCCGCATCTAGTCGTCGAGCGTCAGCTCTTCATCGGCGGGTAGTCGCGCGAATAGACGGGCTGCTGCAGGAACCACTTCGGATCGTAGGTCCAGAACTGGCTGACGTTCGGATAGACCTTGACGATCTTGTTGACGATCTTGCCGTTCACCTTGTCGGCGCGACGGATGTAGTCGGTGATCACCACATTGCCTGCTTCGTCGAAGCTGATCGGGCCGCGCGGCGTATTGGTCAGTTTCACCGCACGCACCGCCTTGATGAAGGCATCCGGGTCGTCGAGCTTGCCGCCGGTCTTCTCCAGCGCCTGCTCGAGGATCTGGCCGTTGACGTAGAAGGCGGCGTTGTAGAGCCCGATGCCGACGTCGGCGCCGTAATATTTGCGGATCGACGCGAGGAAACGCTTGTTGTCGTCGGTGTCGATGTCGAGCGAGTACGGGATCGACGAATACATGCCGATCGCCTCGTCGCCGAAACGGCCAATGATGGTGTCATCGGCGAAGGTCGAGCCGCTGACGACGGGCTGCTTCAGCCCGACGTCCTTATACTGCTTCATGAAGCGCAGCGGATTGGCACCGGTGAGACCGGCCGCGACCACGTCGCAGTCCGATATCTGCGAGATGAAGGGCGTGTAGTCGGGCGTCGCCAGCGGCGACCAGATCTTCCTTACGACCTTGCCACCGCCCTCCTCGAACGGACGCTGGAAGCCGCCGACCTGCTCGTAGCCGAAGGCGAAGTCGTCGCACACCGTCACCGCATTCTTGAGCTTGAGCTCCTTCAGCGTGAAGTCGGCCATCGGATACAAGCACTGCGCCGCGCTGTTCGATGTGCGCACGATGTAGGGATTGGCCTTGCGCTGGGTGACATCCTCGGCGCCGGCGTAGCCGAACGTCGGCATCTTGTTCTGCGCGAGATAGTCGACGATCGCGAGATGCTCGAAGGCCGCGAACGGGCCCATGATCATGTTGACCTTGTCGCGCTCGACAAGCTCGCTCGCCTTGGTCTTGGCGCCGGCCGGATTGCCACCGGAGTCGGCAACCACCAGCTCGATCTTGCGGCCGGCGAGCGTGAAGTTCTTGTCCTTGAGGAAGGTGGTGATGCCTTCCTCACAGTGAATGCCGCCGGCCGCGAGCGGCCCGGTCTTCACGGTGAGCACGCCGACCTTGATCGGGGCGGCCTGCGCGATCGACGGCATCGGAAAAGCCGATGCACCGGCCGCGGCGGCGGTGCCGGCAAGGAATTTGCGACGATTGAGCTTGAGCGACATTGGGCGGTTTCCTCCGGGTTTGCCGTCATTGCGGCGAATTTCGTTGCTGGCGACTGCGTCCGGCCTTTTGGCCGGCGATTATGAGCACACACGCATCCTCGCCCGGACCGCAATTACATGGTGGAATTGGGTAATTCGCAACTGGTTATTTCAACGCGGGCACGCACAGCGAAATGGCCGGGGAAGACCCGGCCATCGCACGTTCCAGTCCGTGTTTTTGAGAGCTATTCAGCTGCAATCCGCAACGCGCCGGTGGGATTTTGCGAAGCCCTCACCTCATCCGAATAGGCCTGCAGCCATCCGATCGACGTTGGGCCGATGAAATCGCCACCACGGGCGCCCTGGTAGGTCTCCGGATTGTCGACACCCGGAGGAACGAGGCCCTCGGCGTGAGCGCGGACCGCACGCAGGATGCGGCGCCGCGTGCGCCCGACCATCAGGTCGCTGATGGCGAGATTCTCGAACGAATGATCGACAATCCCGCCCATGCTTTCGGTGATCGCCTGGTCCTGCGTGTGCACGCCGGTGATGCCGCTGAAGTTGGTGTTCTGCGCCTGCGCATCGCGATCCATCAGATAATCGTTCTCGCGATTGGCCTTCAGGCGCCAGCGCCCGTACCAGTCCGTCGTGTTCGGCAGATAATCGGCGGGCGTCACCGGCACCATGCCCGGGATCGTGCTGCCGTCCTTCATCTTGCGCAGGCCCGGCGTGTTCTTCTTCCACATGCAGTGGACGAACATGGTGTGCGTGTCGTCCATCGGCACCCACGCGCGCGCGATGACGTGGTCGCGGAAGTTGCCGTCCGGCGGAATCGTCCAGAACGGGAACATGAAGTGGGCGAAGCGCCAGTAGATCTCGTTCGGGCCGCCCGGGCGATAGGCCGCGTACATCGTGCCCCAGTCGGTGTCGGCGACATGATACTCGGGGGCGCGATTGATCAGTGCGTAGCGGCCGTTGTGCGCCTGGTCGACCTGATCGGGAAAGGCGCTGCCCATGTGCAGGAAGCCGAGATGCGAGGTGTCGATATCGCCTTCGAGCGCCTGCAGATAATTGCACTCGCGCTGCACCATAAATTGCGCGCGCTCGGTGTCGTCGGCGATCATCACCGACTCGAAGCACGGCAGCGGCGGCAATTCCTTGCGCGTGCCCATGTAGGTCCAGATCAGGCCGTAGCGCTCGACCGCCGGATAGGCCTTGGCCTTCACCTTGTTCTCGAAGGCTTGATGCTTGGGCACGTTCGGCATGTCCATGCAGTTGCCTTCGACATCGAACTTCCAGCCGTGATAGGCGCAGCGCAGCCCGTCCTTGTCATTGCGGCCGAAGAACAGCGACGCGCAGCGATGCGGGCAGCGATGATCCATCACGCCGACGCGGCCCTTGCCGTCGCGGAATGCGATCAACTTCTCGCCGAGCAGCATCAGCCGCACCGGCGGACCGTCGGCCTTGAGCTCGGTCGACAGCACTGCAGGGACCCAGTACTCGCGCATGAAGTTGCCCATCGGCGTGCCGGGGCCGACGCGGGTGAGAAGTTCGTTGTCGCTGATCGTCATGACCGTTCTCCGAAGTCGAAATCCGAAAAGCCTCAGGCCTGCGCGAACTCGAAATCGCTTGGCTTCACCGCGCGCGTACGCCAGCGGTAAATACTGGCATAGGTCGGCCAGTTCGTCGTGATCTTACCGCTCCCGGGGTCTTTGTAATAGGTGAAGCAATCAGGCCGTGCCTGAATAGTTTGTGACAGCATGACCTGCTGCTCGGCGTTGAACTGCTTCTGCACGTCCGGCCGCACATTCATGAAGCGCGCCCGCTTTTTCTGCAGCGTCCTGATGGCGCTGACAATGTAGCGGGCCTGACACTCGAGCATGAAGATGATCGAGGAAATGGCGTTGGTGTTCGGCCCGTACAGCATGAAGAAGTTGGGGAAACCTGTGACGGTAATGCCGAGATAGGCTTCCGCGCCGTTACGCCAGGCTTCGTTGAGATCGCGGCCGGCGAGCCCCTTGATCTTCATGGGTGTGAGATAGGTCGTCGGCGTGAAGCCGGTGCCGTAGATGATCACGTCCACCTTGCGATGCTTGCCGTCTTTGGTCGCAAGCCCATCGGCGTCGATGCGCTCGATCGGCGCGTCCACGACCTCGACATTCGGCCGGGTCATGGTGTCGAGCCAGACGTCGGAGACGAGTTGGCGTTTGCAGCCGATCGGATAGTTCGGCGTGAGCTTCTTGCGCAACACCGGATCCTTGATCTTGTCCTCGAGCATCTTGAGGTAGCCGGCCTCGGCGCGCAGCCGCAGGGCCGGCCGGAAACGGCGGCGGAAGATGAACTTCTCGAAGGCGAGATAGATCTTCAGCCGCGCCAGCCAGCGCAGGCCGCGGTGGCTTTGCAGCCACGTGTCCCACTTGCTGTTGCCGGGAAAAATCGTCTTCGGCAGCACGTACTGCGGCGTGCGTTGATAAAGATAGAGTTGCCCGACCTCCTGCGCGATCTTCGGGATGAATTGCACGCCGCTGGCGCCATTGCCGACCACCGCGACCGTCTTGCCGCGCAGCGAAATGTCGTGACGCCAGCTCGATGAATGGAACGACGGGCCCTTGAAGGTGTCGCGGCCGGGGACATTGGGAATGTTGGCGGTGTTGAACAGTCCGACTGCCGACACCAGAACAGGCGTCGTGAACTTTTGGCCGTTCGCCGTCTCGACCGCCCAATTACCGGTGGCTTCGTTGAACGTGGCGTTGCGCACCTCAGTGTTGAACTGCACGTGCGGGATGATGCCGAACCGGTCGACCACCGACTTCTGGTATTTCCAGATCTCCGCCTGCGGCGCGAAGTTCTCCGACCAGTCACGATTGCGGTCGAAGGAGAATGAATAGTATCGCGAGACGACGTCGCAGGCCGCGCCCGGATAGCTGTTGTCGCGCCACACACCGCCGATGTCGCTGGCGCGCTCGAGAATGACGAAGTCATTCATGCCGCTGTTCTTGAGCTCGATTGCGAGCGCCATGCCTCCGAAGCCACAACCGATGATGATGACGGGAACGTGCCTACTGTCGTTGCTCATTGCTGACTGCATCCAGTGTTGTTCATTGCGGCTCGATTTTCGCTTCCTTGGCCACGCGGCCATAGAATTCATAGTCGCGCCTGATCTTGTTGCCAAAGGCTTCGGGCGTTCCGCCGACAAGCTCGAGGTTGCCCTTGCGGATGAAGTCCTTCACCTCATCCTCGGCAAGCACGCGGTTGAAGGCATCATTGAGGCGCAGGATGGTTTCGCGCGGCGTGTCGCGCGGCGCCATGATGCCTTGCCAGCCGACAAGGTCGTAACCTGGAATGGTCTCGGCGATGGGCGGGATTTCCTTGAGGTCGCCAGAGGCGCGGTCCTTGCTGGTGATCCCGATGGCGCGCAGCCTGCCCTCCTTCACCGCGCCCGCAGACGAGCTGGTGAAATCGAATGCGGTGGCGATCTCGCCGCGCTCGAGCGCGGCGAGCGCCTGGGCGTTGCCTGGATAAGCGACCATCAGCATCGGCCCGGCATTTGCCTGCAGCAGGTAACAGCTCACGGTCGAGAGCGCGACAGCGCCGGCGTTGCAGCCGACGGTGCCGGGCGCCGCGCGTACCTTGGCGATGACGTCGGCGGCGGACTTGAACTCGCTCTTCGGGTTGACGAGCAGCAGGAACGCCCCGGCATTGAGCTGGATCACCGGCGCGAGCGCATCGTACTCGAGCGAATGCTTCTGGAAGTAGGGATTGGTCACGACCGCCGGCACGCCGAAGAACAGCGTCGTGCCGTCGCCCGGGCTGCGCGCGACGTACTCGATGGCGATGTTGCCGCCGGCGCCCGGCTTGTATTCGACGATGGTCGTCTGGTTGAGATGGATGCTGGCCTTGTTGGCGAGCAGGTGGGCAATAACACCACCGGGTCCGCCGGGCGGTCCCGGCACCACGATGCGTACCGTCTTGCCGCCGCCCAAAGACTGCGCCGCGGCAGGCGCCGTGAGCGCCGCACAGCCGAGCGTCGCGAGCATCGCCAAGCAGCGAAAATTCATGGCGATTTCCGTCCCCATTCGCGGCTTAAGTTATTGCCTTGATTGGGCTGAACACTACCATGGGGCAACCGCGACGCCAGCGCCGGGCCGTTGCAGAACTGCGCTACCACCATGCGTCGATTGACGATCTTGCGGCCGCCGTGTCCTAACTGTTTTGGGCGAATGCCCAACGCCAACACCGGTCGAGCCTCGTCCGGAGGTGTTGGCGAAAGAAGGAAAAGCAGGAACACCCATGCGACTCGGTTTTTTCACGATGCCGATGCATCCGCCGCATCGGAATTGGGTAGAAACGCTCAAGGAAGACCGGCAGTCGTTCATCCTCGCCGACAAGCTCGGATTCTACGACGCGTTCTGTGGCGAGCACATTGCCGACGAGATCGAGAACGTCACCAACAGTTTCCAGTTTCTCGCGACGCTGATTCACGAAACCAAGACGATCAAGCTCGGCACCGGCACGGCCAACCTGTCGCAGACGCACCCCGTGTTGATCGCGGCGCACGCGGCGATGTTCGACCACCTGTCGGAAGGACGGTTCATTCTCGGCATGAGCGCGGGGGCGCTACCCGCCGACGCCGAGCTGCTCGGCACGCTCGGCGAAGACCGCAGCCGCATTTTCCATGAAGCGCTCGACGCGATCCTCGCCCTGTGGACGCGTGACCCGCCCTACAACTTCGATCAGCCCGACAACCGCTTCAAGATTTCCAGCGCCAAGATGGGCCGGCGCGAGTTCGGCCTCGGCATGGTGGCAAAGCCCTACCAGAAGCCTTTCCCCGAACTGGTTGGCACCGTGGTGGCGCCGAGTTCATCGAGCGCGACGTGGTATGGCGAGAAGGGTTTGCACCCCCTCTCCGCCAACTTCCTGCTGCCGCGCTGGGTGCGCACGCACTGGGAAGCCTATGTGAAGGGCTGCGAAAAGGGTCCGGAAAAAGCCGACCGCAACAACTGGCGGGTGGCGCGCACGATCTTCGTCGCCGACGACGACAAGACCGCCCATCGCTACGCGCGAGAGAGCCAGGCGAGCCCGTACCGCTTCTACTATTTCAACCTGATGCGAAAATTCCGCGTGGCCAGACGGATGTACGTGTTCAAGGAGCACGAGCAGCAGGACGAGGCCGAGATCACCGAGGACTTTGTGCTCGACCGGCTGCTTACGTTCGGGTCGGTCAACAAGGTTGTCGACGAACTGCTCGCGTTCCACGACGAAGTCGGCCCGTTCGGCGAGATCGTCTATGCCGGCATGGACTGGGTCGATCCGGCGTTGACCAAGCGCTCGATGGAGTTGATGGCGACCGAAGTGATGCCGCGCGTCAATGCGGCGCTGGCGTCGTCGGGCAAGTCCACGCGCGCGGTGGCCGGCTAGCAACAGCCATGGCGACACGCATCCTCACCTGCGCGCTGACCGGCGGAGCGCCGATCCAGAACAATCCGGCCGTCCCGGTGACGCCGAAGGACATCGCGCAGCAAGCGATCGACGCCGGCAAGGCGGGCGCGGCCATCGCGCACATCCACGTGCGCGACCCGAAGACCAGCCGCTCGAGCATGGAGCTCGATCTCTACCGCGAAGTGGTCGAGCGCATCCGCGACAGCGGCAGCGACATTGTCATCAACCTCACGACGGGAACGGGCGCACAGTTCGTCCCCGGCAAGGACGACCCGAAAGTCGCCGGCCCCGGCACCGAGTACGAAACTCCCGAAGTGCGGGCGCGTCATATCAAGGCGCTCAAGCCCGACGTCTGCAGCCTCGATTTCTGCACGATGTGGTTTCGCACCCGCGCCTTCATCAACTCACCGGCGCATATCACCGAGATCGCCAACACTGCGCGCGCGGCCGGTGTCATTCCCGAGTTCGAAATCTTCGACTCCGGCGATATCAACCTTGCCAAGGCAATGGTCGCGGAAGGCGCAATCAGCGCGCCGTTCTTCTGGCAGCTCGTGATGGGCGTGAACTATGGATCCGCCGCGACGCCGGAGACGATGATCTATCTGCGCGACCTGTTGCCGGAGGGCTCGATCTGGGCGGCTTTCGGCATCGGCCCGCACGCCTACCCGATGCTGGCGCAAGCGTTGCTGCTCGGGGGACACGTCCGCATTGGTCTGGAAGACAACTACTACCTGGAGAAGGGCGTCAAAGCACCGCACAACGCCGCGTTGGTCGAAAAAGCGGTGTCGATCATGCGTTCGCTCGGCCACGAACCTGCGACGTCAGCCGAGGCGCGCGATATCCTCGGTATTATGCGACGGAACATTTAGCCGTCTGGTGCGTCATCAAAGGGGACCAGGGAGCGGGCATGGTTCGACGGATCATTCTCACGATCGGATTTGCCGCCCTTGCAGCCAGCGCTTTGGCGCAGCAATCGGGCGTGCCGATCGGACTCCCCGACACGCGCCGCATCGAAGCCTTCTCCAACGGTGATATCCGCCACTCGAGCTCCGCCGACGTCTATTTCATGGTGGTGCAGGCGACCGACAACGCCGGCCAATTCTGGCTCCAGTGCGAGAAGCGCGGCCAGTTCACGGTCGCCGTTGCCATGATCGGCGCCACTGACAAGCTGCAACGGTCTCAAGTCGTCACCATCCGGCCGGACGACGGTGCGGTGCGGAAGCTTGATCTGATCGTGTTCGAAAACTTCGTCGCCATTGCGACACGCTTCGAAGGCAGGGCGGACGAGAACGCCAGCGTGTTCATGGAAACCCTGAATTCTGCCAAACAGACTTTCACCATCGGCTACGCTGGTGTGAGCCACGACTTCGAAGTGAGCCACCTTTCAGCGCCGCGCGCGCGTTTTCAGGCGCTGTGCACCCGACAAGGCCCCTAAGGTGGAATAAACTCCCTTCGCCTTGAGAGGGAGTTTCCAATGTCACTGAAGCCCATCGATTACGCCGAGGCCTCGGCCGAGGTGCGCGCGGTGTTCGACGACATCAAGAAGACGCGCAACGTCCCCGACGTCAACAATTTCTGGAAGTACCTCGCGCACGATCCCGCGGGCCTGAAACGCACCTGGGAAAGCGTGAAGCAGATCATGGCGCCGGGCGCGCTCGATGTGCTCACCAAGGAAATGATCTACCTCGCGGTGAGCGTTACCAACGGCTGTGGCTACTGCATTGCGAGCCATGGCGCGGCCTCGCGCAAGGCCGGGATGACCGAAGCCATGTTCGGCGAGCTTATGGCGGTGGTCGGCATGGCCAATGAGACCAACCGATTGGCGAACGGCTACCGCGTCCCGATCGATGCGGCATTCGGCGGCCCCTGACGGGCGAACCCGAGCCATGCATGCGCTGCAAATGGCATCTTGCGGCGGGTCGCGCTAATATCGACTCATGACCACTGCCCCGCGACAGATGAGGCTTGGCCTGTTCTTCGAGGGCATCGGGCATCATGTCGCCGCCTGGCGCGACCCCGACGTCGATCCCTACGCCAAGCTCAGCATCAAGCACTACATGGACATCGCGCGCACGGCCGAGCGCGGCAAGTTCGACCTGCTGTTCACCGCCGACACCAACGCGACCTTCGGCTCCGATGACGTCGAGGCCTGGAGCCGGCAGACCGCGGCAACGCGGCTCGAGCCCCTCACCCTGCTCGGCGCGCTATCGGCCGTGACGGAGCACATCGGCCTCGTCGCCACCATGACGACGACCTACTACGAGCCGTTCACGATCGCGCGCTTCTTCGCCTCGCTCGACCACATCAGCGGCGGCCGCGCCGGGTGGAACCTCGTCACGTCACTAGCCGCTGCCGAGGCCTACAACTTCGGCAAAGACGTCCACACCTCCCACGCCGACCGCTATGCCCGCGCCAAGGAATTCGCGCAGGTCGTGCTCGGGTTGTGGGACTCGTGGGAAGAAAATGCGCTGGTTGCGGACAAGGACGCCGGCCTCTATTTCGATCCGGCCAAGCTGCATTTCCTCAATCACAAGGGAAAGCACTTCTCGGTGCGTGGTCCGCTGATGATGCAGCGCACGCCGCAAGGCCGCCCGGTGATCGTGCAGGCCGGCCAGTCCGACGATGGCCGCGACCTCGCGGCAGAGACCGCCGAAGTCATCTTCACGGTGCAGCAGGACCTTGAGCAGGGCCGCGCCTTCTACAACGACATCAAGCGCCGCGCCGCCGCCTACGGTCGCTCGCCCGACGACGTGAAGGTGCTGCCGGGCGTGATGACCGTCGTCGGCCGCACCAAGGCGGAAGCCGAAGACAAATACGAGAAGCTGCAATCGCTCATTCATCCCGACTTCGGCATCAAGCAGATGTCGAGCTACTTCGGCATGGATATGTCGAAGTTTCCGATCGACGGGCCGGTGCCGGAACCGAACTACGCCGACGCCGAGCGCGGGCGGCTGAAGGTGATGGTGGATCTGGCGCGGCGCGAGAACCTCACGATCCGCCAGCTCATGAAACGCGTGATCGGGCAGCGTGCGCACCGCACCGTATGCGGTTCGCCGACCGAGATCGCGGATGCGCTCGAGAGCTGGTTCGCGGGCGGCGCGTGCGACGGCTTCAACGTGCTGCCGCTGACCTTCCCGAAGGGGCTCGAGGATTTCGTGGATCTCGTGATCCCGGAACTGCAGCGCCGCGGCCTGTTCCGCACCGCGTACGAGGGCAAGACCCTGCGCGAAAATCTCGGGCTGCCGGTGCCGGCGAACCGCTACCAGCGCCAGCGTTCCGCCACCGCCGCAGAATAAGATTGTCTTTTCGCAAAGCGTCGCGGACTGCGCTCGACGACGCTTCCTTTTTTGATTTCGCGAAGCGTCGCGGACTGCGCTCGACGACGCTTCGCGCCTAGCGCCGCTTCATTGTCGGATCGAGCGCAACGCGCATCGACTCGCCGAGCGCGTTGAACGCCAGCGCCGTGAGCAGGATGGCAAAGCCGGGCGCGTACATCTGCGCCAGCGCGATCTCGATGTAATTGTAGGCCCGCGCCAGCATGCCGCCCCAGCTCGCCGCCGGCGGCTGCACGCCAAGCGAGAGGAAGCTCAGGCTCGCTTCGGCGAGCAGCGCGATCGCCAGCATCAGCGTGACTTGCACAATCACCGGCTGGATGGCGTTCGGCACGATGTGCTTGATGATGATGTGGGTCGTGCTGGCGCCGAAGCCGCGGGCGGCATCGACATAGAGCGCATTCTTGACGGTGAGCGTCTGCGCGCGCACGAGGCGCGCCAGGAACGGCGCAAACACAAAGCCGACCGACAGCATGGCATTGGTGAGCCCGATGCCGAGTGCGCCGGTGACCGCGATGGCGAGCACGATCGGCGGGAACGACAGCAGCGCGTCGATGAAGCGGCTCGCCACCTCGTCGAACCAGCCGCCGACAAAGCCGATGATCAGGCCGATCGGAACGCCGAGCGCGATGGCGACGCTGACCGCGAGCAACGAGGCGTAGAGCGAGTTGGGTGCGCCCCAGATCAGGCGGCTCAGCACGTCACGCCCAAGATCGTCGGTGCCGAGCCAGTAGTGCGTATCGGGCGGCAGCAGCAGATTGGCGACATTCTGCTCGAGCGGCGAATAGGGGGCGATCACGGGCGCGAACAGCGAGACAATCACAAGCATCGTCAGGTAGCCGATCGCGAGCACCGCCCGCACGTCCGAGCGCATCCAGCGCCACAGCCGCGAAAGCGGCGAGCGCGGCCTCACCGGGCCCTGGTTGACGATCGCGGTCATGCTTGGGCCGCCCGCGGATCGAGCAAGGCGCTGAGCACATCGACGGTGAGGTTGATGAGGATCACGATCACGACCAGCACCAGGACAACGCCCTGCACCACTGGAAAGTCCTTATTGATCGCCGAATAAGCGACGAGCTGGCCGGCGCCCGGCACCGCGAACACTGCCTCGATCACCACCGCGCCGGAGAACAGCCGATTCACCTGTAGTCCCAGGATCGTCAGCATCGTGACGCTGACGTTGCGCAGCCCATGCTTCCACAGCATGGCGATCGGGCTCAGCCCCTTGGCGCGCAGGGTCCGGTAGTACTGGGAGCTCAGCACCTCGATCAGCGCGCTCCGCACCTGGCGCGCCAACTCGGCGATGACGCCAACGGCGAGCGCCACCGCCGGCAAGGTCGCGTGCAGGATGGCAAGCCTCGGGTCGACGGTGATCGGCCGCGCGCCGGTTGCCGGGAACCAGTGGAAGATCAGCGAGAAATTCGCGACCAGCAGGATGGCGAGCCAGAAGCTCGGGAGCGCGACGCCGAGCGAGGCAATGCTGGTCACGAAAGTGTCGACGCGCGAGCCAACGCGGGTCGCCGCCAGCACGCCGAGCGGAATGCCGATCGCGCCCGCGATCAACAGCGCATAGGTCGCAATCAGGATGGTGTTAGGCAGCCGCTGTTTGATCAAATCGAGCACCGGAGCACTCGACAGGAGCGACTTGCCGAAGTCGCCCGTCACCGTGTGCCCAAGCCAGACGCCGTATTGCACGATGAGCGGCTTGTCGAAGCCGTAGATCTGACGAATCTCCGCGATCCGCTCCTTCGACGCATAGTCGCCGGCCAGCGTCACCGCCGGGTCGCCGGGCACGAGATGCAGCAGCAAGAACACGACGAAGGTCGCGAACACGATGATCGGCACCAGTTGCCACAGGCGGCGGCCGATCAGGAACGGAAGGCGATGCATGGGCTCACGCCATCAAGCTGTTGCGCGTCATGCCCGCGAGGCGCGGGCATGACGCCGATTCAACCTGTCAGGCCTCAGGCCTGCAGCCAGACCTCGGTGAACTTCGCGACGGCCAGCAGGCTGTCGTGGAAGTTCTGCACCTTCGGATTGTGCACGGCGCACGCCGGCGAGATGAACTGGACCATCTGCAGCGCGTTATCGAGCACGAACTTCTGCAGCTCGGCGAACGCAGCCTTGCGCTTCGCCTGATCCTGTTCCTCCATCGTCTTGTCGAGCAGCTCGCGGAAGCCCGGCAGCTCGATGCCGCTCGCATTACGCAGCGCGGTCTTGCCGAACAGCGCTTCGTACAACTGGCTCGGATCGGGATAGGCCGATGACGGGCTGATGAACATCGCCCCCTTCTTCTCGATCATGAAGGCCTGCACCGCCTGCTGCGGCGCAAGCGGCGTCAGCTTGACGCGGATGCCGACCTTGGCGAGCTGCGAGATGATGACTTCTTGGCGCTGCATGGCGAGTTGGTCGGCCCAGCCATAGGTCTCGATCTCGATGCCGTTCGGATGGCCGGCCTCAGCCAGCAACGCCTTCGCCTTGTCGGGATCGTAGTTGTACATGTTCTGCGTCGAGGGATCGCAAGCCCAGTGCTCTTTCGGCAGGATCGCGCTCGAGGGTTGGCCGAGGCCGACCGCGACGATCTTGTTGATCTCGTCGCGATTGATTGCGTAGTTCAGCGCCTGGCGCACCTTGACGTTGTCGAGCGGCGGACGCCCGTAGTTGAGGAATGCGCCATAGAGCACCAGCGACGGCGCCGCGATCGCCTTCACGTTCGAAGAGCGGTCGGCGATCGCCTTCTGCGGCGCCTGCAGGTTGACGCCGAGATCGACTTCGCCCGCCACCACGGCGCGCACGATGGTGTTCAGCTCGTTGATGATCTTGATGTTGATCCCGTCGAGATACGGCAGGCCCTGCTTCCAGTAACTGTCGTTGCGCGCGAGCACAAAGCTGTCGTTGTCCTGCCAGCTCACGAACTTGAATGGCCCAGTGCCGACCGGCGTACGGTCGACGTTGCCATTCGGCGCGTCCTTGACCGATTTCGGCGACACCATGCAGCCGACGCGGTTGGTCAGGATGTTGGGCATCCCCGCGTTCGCGCGGTTGAGCTTGAGCGTGACCTGGGTCGGGCTGTTGACCTCGACCGAGTCGAGCGTGGCGAGGTCAGCCTTCACGTTTGAACGCTGGTCGGTCTTGTAACGCTCGAGGTTGAACTTCACGGCTTCACCGTTGAAATCGGTGCCGTCGTGGAACTTCGCGCCTTCAACCAGATCCAGCACCAGCGTCTTGGAGTCGGTGAACTTCCAGGACTTGGCGAGGCCCGGCTTCAGGTTCAGCGTCTGCGGCTCGAAGTCGATGAGCGCGTCGAACACCGCGTACAGCACTTCGAAATCGGGCAGATTGCGGCCCGTCATCGGATCGACCGCGGCCGGATTGTAGGGCATCGCCAGACGGAGCGTGCCGCCCTTGCGCGGCGCACCTTGCGCCAGCGTACCGGCAGGCAGCAGCACCGCACCGGCGGCGGCTGCGGTGCCTTGCAGGATCTTGCGGCGATCAACCGTCGTGTAGTCGTTCAACATCGTTTCACTCCCGTGATGTTCTGTACTGAATTTGTTGGGTCCGCATTAGAATAGCCTGCGCCGTTGGCCGATGCACCAGCGCGCACTGTCATATGGCCGCCCTACCCCCGCGCCGCCGGCGGCGCCTCGGCAAAGTGGCAGGCGACAAAACGCCCGGGGGCGATCTCCCGCCACTCGGGCTCGCGTTGGGCACATTCGGGGCGGGCGATGGGACAGCGCGTATGGAAGCGGCAGCCCGGCGGGGGCGCCAGAGCGCTGGGAATTTCGCCCTTGAGGATGATGCGTTGCTTGTTGCGCAGCCTGGCCGGCACCGGTTCCGGCTCGGCGGACAGCAGCGCCAGGGTATAGGGGTGAAGCGGCGTCGCCATGATCGCACCGGCCGGGCCGAGCTCCACGATCTTGCCGAAATACATCACCGCCACGCGGTCGCTGACATGGGCGACCACACGCAGGTCGTGGCTGATGAACATGTAGGTGAGCGCGAACTCGCGCTGCAGGTCAGCGAACAGGTTGAGCATGTCGGCCTGGATCGACACGTCGAGCGCCGCCACAACTTCGTCGCACACGATCAGCTTGGGCTCGAGCACGAGCGCGCGCGCGATATTGGCGCGCTGCTTCTGGCCGCCGGAGATTTCGTGCGGATAGCGATACGCCAGCTCCGGCGCCAGCGCCACGCGATCGAGCATCGCCAGGGCACGCTGGCGACGCTCCTGGGAACTCCCGATGCCCGCGACGTCGAGCGGTTCGCGCACGCTTTCGAGGATGGTCTGACGCGGATCGAGCGCCGCATTCGGATCCTGGAAGATGATCTGGAAGCTGCGGCGGTGCCTGCGCAGGTCGCCCGCCGACAACGCAAATGGGTCTTCGCCGAAGTGCCGGACCTGGCCCGCCGTCGGCGGGGTGAGGCAGACGACGCAGCGCCCGAGCGTCGACTTGCCCGAGCCCGACTCCCCGATCACACCAAAGGTCTCGCCCTCGCTGACTTTCAGGCTGACATTCTCGACGGCCTTCACCTTCTGTCCGCGGCGGCGGCCAGGAAAGGTGATGTCGAGATTGTCGACGGTGAGAATGTCGGTCATGTCGCCGCCCCGGGAAGCGTCAACTCGGCATGACGGCGGCACCGCACGTGACGCGCGCCCTGGGCGCTCAGCACCTGTGGCTCGAGACAGGGCGGCTGAACGTAGGTGCAGCGCGGGCTGAACCGGCAACCGGACGGCATCTCATTGATCGAGGGCACGCGCCCCGGAATCGACGGCAGTTTCGATTTGCGCTGGCGCGGTTGCGGCAGCGAGCCGAGCAGGCCGGCGGTGTAGGGATGCAGGGGCCGGGAGAGAATGTCGTCGACCGGGCCGTCCTCGACCACCTGCCCTGCGTACATCGTGAGCATGCGCGCGCAGGTCTCCGCCACCAGGCCGAGATTGTGGGTGATAAAGAGCAAGGCCGTACCGGTGCGGCCGCTGAGCTCGATCAGCAGGTCCATGATCTGCGCCTGGATGGTGACATCGAGCGCGGTGGTCGGTTCGTCGGCGATCAGCAGGCGCGGCTCGCAGACAAGCGCCATCGCGATCATGACGCGCTGGCGCATTCCGCCCGACAGGCTCATCGGATACATCGAGACAACGTTGCGGGGCGACGGAATCCCGACCGCGCCGAGCGCATCGGCCGCGCGATCGAGCGCTTCCTTGCGCGACACGGAGAAGTGGGTCCGCACTGTTTCGGTAATCTGATCGCCGACGGTGAACACCGGGTCGAGCGCGCTCATCGGCTCCTGGAAGATCATGCCGATGCGGCGCCCGCGCACCTTGCGCATGGCGGCCTCGCCGAGCGGGACGAGATCGCGGCCCTCGAACAGGATCTGGCCAGTGCGGGCGCAGCCGCGCCGCGGCAGCAGGCTGAGGATCGACAGCGCCGTCAGCGACTTGCCGCAGCCGCTCTCGCCCACGATGCCGACGATCTCGCCAGGCGCGACGTCGAACGAGACGTTGTTGAGCATCTGCGCCCAGCGCTCGCCGTCGTGGAAGGCGACCGACAGGTCTCGCACCGACAGCAGCGGCTGCTGGCCCGGTTGGGCAGCGGCCCGTCCACTGTCTGCTGCGATCACGCTGCTGCTCACGCACGAACTCCCGCCACCGCGTTTACGGGCGCAGTCCGGTCATGGAGCATACCGATGGCGGGATGTAAATGCAGAGGCCCGAGGTGGTGCGCCGCAACGGCGCCGCCGACCGCGGCCTGCAAGGTTCAGGATATAGGCTAGTTGCGCGCGTCGGCGAACAGCGAGTCGATGTCGTTCTGCGACAGCGCGGTGCCGTCGCTCTCGGCCACTTCCACCGGCACGTCGCCCTTGCGGCGGCCCTGACCGTCGGGGAAGCCCTCGATCTTGAAGCGCCGGTCGGGGCCATAGTAGGTCGGCGTCTCCACGAAGGCGCGCGAGTCGAAGGCGACCCACAGCAGCCGCTCGTGCAAATTCTTCGGCGACAACGGCTTCATGATGATCATGTTCGCGCCGGCGTCGCGCGACGCTTTGATGGTGCTGACGCGCCCGTCGCTGGTCATGAACAGGATGGGAATTTTTCGGTAGGGCGACGCGGTGTCGGTTCGCAAACCGCGCACGAAGCGCATCCCGCCACCCGGTGGCAGCATCGAGTCACACAACATGACGTCGACCTTGCTGGTCGTCAGCGCTTCGATCGCCGTGCTCCAATCGCGCGATTGCACGATCTTGTCGGCGCCGAAACCCTTGAGCATCGAGAACAGCAGCGACGAGAAATAGGAGTTCGAGTCCGCAATCAGGAACGAAATGCCACGCAATGTTTTTGGTGGATTGCTCACGCGGCCTCCCCGCCTATCGCCAGCCGGCGCCCCAACGCGCAGCTTGCGAGTACCCGTAAGCCTGCCACGCAATGCTTATCATTGCGCCAACGCCGGAGCCCGGTAGGGGCCTGCGCAATCGCAACGATCTGTTGGGGTTTACGAGAGGTTAACCGGAGGCCCATGGGACCGCTCACGCATCACAGCGATTAGAATTCCGCGATCATCTCATCGTCCGAACGCTGCAGGGGCTGCTCCAGCATGGCGTCGACGGTCAATTCGTCGGGTGAACTGTCGAGGTGGGTAAGGATCCGGTCGCGCAATTCCGCGATGGAGATCGCGCCGATAACCTTGTGCTTGGGATGGTCCTCGCCACCGTCGTGGGCCCAGCTGCCCGTCATCGACGACCCGGTGCGATCCAGCGCATCGCAGATCGCGGCAAATTCCTGGTTCAGGCGGTCGAAGTCCTGCAGCGCCACCACCAGCTCGCGGTCGGTCTGCCCGGGGAGCGTAAGAACGAGTTCCGTTACCTTGGATGAAGTCTGTTCGAACTTGGAGATCGTCTCGCGCAGCATCGCCGCCAGCGTGCCGAGGAACGCCGCAAGATCATCCGCGGGTTCTTCGAGCGCACTGTCGACTGTCGCCGACAATCGATCAAGTTCGCCTGCCGTCACGTAAGCTTTCCGATTACCTGTTCGATCTTTTCGCGCAGCGTCGCAGTGGTGAAAGGTTTGACCAGATAGTTGTTAACGCCGGCCTGTGCGGCCTTGACCACCAGCTCCCGGTCGCCGCGACCGGTGAGCAGGATGAACGGCAGCTTGCGGATCGCGGCGTGCCCGCGCACGGCGCGCAGCAGCGCGAGGCCGTCCATCTCGGGCATGTTGTAATCCGAGATAATCAGGTCGATCGGCTGCAACGTCGCGGTCTGGAATGCGCCGACGCCGTTCTCCGCCTCATGCACGAGAGTAATGCCGAGCTCCTCGAGCGTCATGCGGGTCATCTGCCGCACGCTGTTCTGGTCATCGACGATCAGGACTTTCAACGTGGATGCTAAGGGCATTTTGCTTCTCTTCTTTTCGCGGCCGTTGGGTTCAGGGATTGGGCTCGTTTTGGCTCAGTGCCGAACTGTAGAGGCTTCGAGTTTCGCTGCCGCCACCGCGGCGGGCGGAACGCCCGCCATCTCGTAAAGCTTCTCCGTATCGAGAATGAAGGCGACACGACCGTTGCCGAGGATCGTTGCGGCGGAGATTCCGGGAATGGAGCCGTAACTTTCCTCGATGCTCTTGATAACAACCTGCTGGTGGCCGCAAAGTTCATCCACGCGCAGGCCGAAGCGAATGTCCTCGCCCGCCTCGGTGATGATCACCACACCACCCTCGCTGTCGCTCGCCTTGACGTCGAGCAGGTCGCCGAGATCGACGATCGGCAGCAACTCGCCGCGCAGCTTCAGCATACCGCGCGTCCCGACCAGATCGTGGATGTCGGAGCGCGGCGGCCGCAGGCATTCGACCATCGCCGACATCGGCACGACGTAGGTTTCGCGGCCGACGCGGATCACCATGCCGTCCATGACGGCCAGGGTGAGCGGCAAAGCAAGCTGGATCGTCATGCCGCGGCCGCGCTCGGACTTGAGCGAGATGCGGCCGCCGATGTCCTGAATATTGCGGCGGACGACGTCCATGCCAACGCCGCGGCCGGAAATGTCGGAGACGGTTTCCGCCGTCGAGAACCCCGGCATGAAGACAAGGTTGTTGATTTCGTCTTCCGTGAGAGTGGCGTCGGCAGCGACAAGGCCTTTCTCGCGCGCTTTCTTGAGCACGCGGTCGGAATTGATGCCGGCGCCGTCGTCCGAGATCTCGATCACGATGCGGCCGCCGCGATGGCTGGCCGACAGACGGATCGTGCCTTCCTCGTTCTTGCCGGCGCTGATGCGGTCGGCGGGCGATTCGATGCCGTGATCCATCGAATTGCGGATGATGTGGGTAAGCGGATCGCTCAGCTGCTCGACGATCGAACGATCGACTTCGGTGTTTTCACCGGCCATTTCCAGCCGCACCTTCTTGGCGGTCTTGACCGACAACTCGCGCACCAGACGCGGCATGCGCTGGAACACCGCGCCGACGGGCTGGGCGCGCATCGACATCACCCCATCCTTGAGCTCGCGGGTGTGATGAACGACTTCGTCGAGCGTCTGTTGCAGGCGGGCGCTGACGTGTTCCGGCAGTTCGTGCACGATCTGCCCGAGCATCGCCTGGGCAATAACCAGCTCGCCGACCATGTTGACCACGCGATCGATCTTCTCGAGTTCGACGCGCGTGGTCGTGGCTGCGGCCTTCTGCGGCTTTCCTTCACCGGCTGGAGCATCTGCCTTGCCGGCGGCTTTCGGCTTGTCGCCGGCGGGCGCAAGGGACGGCGCATTGTCAACGACCGGCAGCGGGGCTGCCTCGATGACAAGCGGCGGAGGCGGCGGAGCCGTATTGACGATCGAGAATTCGCAATCGTCAGCGACGAAATCAAAGACGCCTTCGATCTCGGCCTGCGGACGGGTGGTCTTCAGCTTGCCGGTCCAGGAAACGCAAGGCTTGTCGACCGCGATTGCGGACATGTCAGGCAGCGCGCCGACGTCGGCAGTCAGCTCGAGCTCGCCCAACTGGCGCAGCTCGCGAATGATGTTGAGCGGGTCGCTGCCCTTCTTCAGCATCTCCGGGCCGGGCTTGAAGGTGATCTCGTACACGACCGGATCGCCGATGCCTTCGTCCAGGTCGATCTGGACCGGCGTGAACGCGATGTCGAAGTCGGCCGCCGCATGGCCGTCACCCGCGACGACTTCGTCATCGCTGCCGCCCATCAGCGCCTGCAGTCCAGTGCGGCACTCGCTACCATGGTCCGCCGGCGGCGTTTCACCGGCCCGCGACATGTTGACGAGGTCGGTCAGCACATCGCTCGAGGCGAGCATCAGGTCGACATTGTCGGGGGTGACCGCAAGCTTGTCGCTGCGCATGGCGTCGAGCACGGTCTCGAACACGTGCGCAAAGCCGACGAGCGTCTCGAACCCGAAGATTCCCGCCCCGCCCTTGACCGAGTGCACCGCGCGGAACACCGCGTTGATGGTGTCCTCGGACTGGGTGCCTTCGCGAATCTCGGTCAGCCCGTTCTCGATCTGCTGCAGCAGGTCGCCGCACTCGTCGAAGAACGTCTGCTTGAGTTGCTCAAAGCTCGACATCGGTTACCTCAACCCTGAGGGATCACTTTGTTGACGGTGGCGAGCAGGCGATCGGGATCGAATGGCTTCACCATCCATCCGGTGGCGCCGGCTTCGCGGGCGAGATTCTTCTTGTCCCCATCGCTTTCGGTTGTCAGCACGAGAATCGGCAGCTTCTTCAGATCAGGCTTGCCGCGCAGGTGTCGCACAACTTCGTAGCCGTTCATCCGCGGCATATTGATATCGGTGATCACGAGATCGACGGTCTCGCGATCCATCATCTCGACCCCCTCCTGGCCGTCCACGGCCTGGAGCACCTCGAAGCCAGCGCCGACCAGCGTCATGCGCAGCATGTCGCGGATGGTTTTGGAATCGTCGATCGTCAGAATTCGTTTAGCCATGGCAGCGTTTTCGCTTTGAACGGGAACTTGCGGGGCGGGAGCGACGGCCTCCGGCTGAACCGGCGGCGCATCAGGGATGGACGGCGGCGCAGCGGCGGGAGACGCCGCGACTGGGGCGGCCTCGACAGCATCCTGCGGACAGGCAAGTCCTAGATCCGCAAACGCGCTGGTGAATGCCTCGGACGCATTGAGCACGGCGATCTTGTGACCGCTCTTGGATGCCGACAGCAGCACCTGGATACACGGCAGCGACAGGATTTCGACGTCGGACGCATCGATGCACGTTCCGCCGGGCGCTGACTGCATGCGCTCGCGCATCTTCGCCAGCAATCCTTCGGCAGCGGCGAGGTCGAGGACCGGGCCCAGCTTCAGCACATCGGCGGTTGAACTGCTCATGGTCGTATCCGGTTCAGAGAGCGGTCGTCAGCTGACCTTGCGCGCCTGCGGGGATTCAGAGGTGACGGTGCCGCAGTTTTCGAGGATCGCGTCGGCCACGTGCGAGAGCGAATACTGCTTGCCAACGGCGCCTTTCTCGAACGCGACGCGCGGCATGCCGTAGATGAGCGAGGTTGCTTCGTCCTGGCCGATGGTGGTGGCGCCGGCGCGACGAAATTCAACCATGCCTTCCGCGCCGTCCTTGCCCATGCCGGTGAGAATGACGCCGACGCCCTTCGAGCCCAGAACCTTGGCACCGGACCGGAACAGCACGTCGACCGAGGGCCGATGTCCCGAGACGGGCGGAGCGTCGTGGAGCGCGCAGGCAAAGCCGCCGCCCTTGCGAACGATTTCGAGATGATGTGAGCCGGGCGCGATATAGACATGACCTTGCTCGACGACGTCGCCATGCTGGGCTTCTGACACTGTCATCGGGCACTCGCGATTGAGACGGCTCGCGAAGGCCGCGGTGAAGCGCGGCGGCATGTGCTGCGTGATCAGGACCGGCGGGCAGTCCTCCGGCAGTCCCATCAGCACGACCTTGAGCGCTTCGACGCCGCCGGTGGAGGCGCCGATCAGGACGACCTTGTCGCCCGAGGAAACGAACTTGTGCTGCTTCGGACGCGGCGCGGGCGCCGGCCGGTGCGCGGACACCTTGGTGCGCGCCGCCGTCTTGACCTTCAGCCGCAGGTCGTCGGCGATGGCGGCGAGCTCCTGCGCGACGTTGTTCACGGGCTTCGCGATGAAATCGACCGCGCCGATTTCGAGGGCTTCGAGCGTGACCTCCGCCCCGGCCTGGGTCAGGGTCGAGATCATCACCACCGGCATCGGGCGCAGCGTCATAATCTTGCGCAGGAACGACACGCCATCCATGTGCGGCATCTCGACGTCGAGGGTGAGCACATCCGGATTCAGTGCCTTGATGCGGTCGCGCGCGACCAGCGGATCGGGCGCAGTCCCGACGACCTCGATCTCGGGGTCTTCAGCAAGCAGCGACGACAGCAATTGCCGCATGACAGCGGAGTCGTCCACGACCAGAACTCGAACTGGAGTTGTCATCAGATCGCCTCCATCTATTCGAACAGTTCGATTTCGCCGCCGGTCTTGCGAGCCTTCAGGCGGCCTGCGTATTCGGTTTCCTCACGCGCAACGGCAGTGGTCTCGGTGCCTCCCAGCAAGCGGCGTACGACGCGACCGGTCGAGGGGTAGTAGTGGATCCGCCGCGGATGCTGTCCGAAGAGATCCTGCGCCGCGATTGGGAGACCTTCGTTCTCCAGATAGCGGACG
>Ga0105245_10001274_pt1 | contig 22731 bp, 26 predicted proteins | sample KBSM54metaG_FD_81523 | JGI IMG/M metagenome (GOLD analysis project Ga0105245, IMG submission 81523) | Miscanthus rhizosphere microbial communities from Kellogg Biological Station, Michigan, USA - KBS M5-4 metaG | ecosystem: Host-associated > Plants > Roots > Rhizosphere > Soil | place...
CCCCCCAGGAAGTGGCCGAGCTCCTCGCCGGCCTCCCCCAGCAACTCCAGCAAGCCGCCGACTCGACACCGCAGCCCCACGAGCTGACGCCCGAGGAAGTCAACAAGATCGTGGACGACCTGTTGCGGCAGCTCGGGGCCAAGCCCTGATGGTGCGGCGCCCCCACTCCCAGGAAGGAGAACGTCAGATGCGCAGACCTTCGAACGTCGCCGTCGGCATCGGCGCCATCGCCGCGGTGAGCCTGGCTCTCTTGGTGCCCACCGGTGCCGGCGCGGCACAGACCACCACCACCACGAAGGCCCCCACGCTGGTGCAGGCCGTGTGCGGCAAGCTGCCCAACCTGCTGCAGAACGTCACCGACGCCCTGCCCCAGGCCGACGCCGCCCTCGTCACCGCCCGCAAGAACGTCGACGACCGGCGGGCGGCCATGACCGCGGCCATGACCGAGCTGGCCGCGGCCGTCGTCGGCCACCTCAACGCCCTCGACGGGGGCGGCAGCACCACCGCCACCGGCAGCATCCTCAAGGGCAAGCAGGCCCAGTACGTCGACACGGTGGTGGCCTGGAGCAAGGCCCGCACCCAACTCTTCGACGGCGAGCAGCAACTGGTGTTCGGCGAGCTGCAGAAGACCCTCATCGACAGCGTCAAAGGCAACGCGTGCCCCTGACCGCCGATCGAACCGGTGACACGAACCGGGGCCCGGACGCCGAGAATCGTCACCAGTTGGCGGCCCCGGCGAGGCGGGTCCTCACCCGGTCAGCGGGGCCGAGGCCTCACACCTGGCACTGCTCGCAGAGGAACGACGAGCGGCCGTTGACCTTCACCCGCACGATGGTGCTGCGACAGCGGCGGCAGGCCTGGCCGGCCCGGTCGTAGACCTTGTGCTCCTTCTGGTACTCCCCGATCGCCCCGAACAGGTCGCGGTACTGCTCGTCGGCCAGGGACGAGCCCCGGTGCTTGATCGCGTCCTGGAGGGTCTCGACCATCGCCCGGTAGAGACGGCGGACCTCCTGCGACGACAGGGTCTCCGACGACCGGTCGTAGCGCAGCCCGGCCGCCCACAGGATCTCGTCGCTGTAGATGTTGCCGATGCCGGCCACGAACTTCTGGTCCATGAGCAGGGCTTTGAGCTTGCTCTTGCGGGCGGTGAGCAGGTCGCCGAAGCGCACCCACGACATCATGTCGTCGACCGGGTCGAACCCGAGGTGGGCCAGCTCCGGCACCTGGTCGGCCAGCTCCGCGGGCGTGGTGACGAACAGCTCGCCGAACGTGCGGGGGTCGACGAAGCGCAGCAGCCCCCCCTGGGTGAAGGTGATGACGGCGTGGGTGTGCTTGGGATCGGGGTCGCGGACCCCGCCCTTGCCCCGCAGGAGCTGCCCGCTCATCCCCAGGTGCACGACGAGGACGTCGCCGCCCTCCAGCCGCACCAGCAGGTACTTGCCCCGGCGCTCGACGGCCGTGATCTTGTGGCCTTCGAGGCGGGCCACGAAGTCGGCGTTGTCGGGATGGCGGCGGATCGTCCGCTCGCCGTCGACCACGACCGACTTGATGCGCCGGCCGACGACCTCCTTCTCCAGGTCGCGCTTGAGGGTCTCGACCTCGGGCAGCTCAGGCATCGACCTGGTCCTCCGAGACCGCCATCGGCTCGACCTCGACCGGCTCCGACACGCTGCGCCACGCCATCCGGGCCGCGGCCTGCTCGGCCTGCTTCTTCGACCGGCCCTCCCCCACCCCGTGGGCGAGGCCCCCGACGGACACGCGGGCGGTGAACCGCTTGGCGTGGTCGGGACCCTCGGACGTCACGTCGTAGGACGGCAGCTGGTCGTAGCGGCGGGCGGCCAGCTCCTGGAGGCGGGTCTTGAAGTCGTGCCCGCCGGGGCCGGCGGCGGCCTCGGTCATGCGCTCGCCCAGCAGGTCCATGACCAGGATCGAGGCGTCGTCCCACCCGCCGTCGAGGTAGACGGCGCCGATGACCGCCTCCATGGCGTCGGACAGGATCGAGGGCTTCTCCCGCCCCCCGGAGGAGTCCTCGCCCTTGCCCAGGCGCACCGCCTCGCCCAGGCGCAGCTCGGCCGCGGCCTCGGCCAGGACGCCCGCGTTCACGACCGCCGCCCGCACCTGGGCCAGGTGGCCCTCGGGCAGGTCGGGGTAGGTGCGGTAGAGGTAGGCGGTGACGACCAGGCCGAGGACGCTGTCACCCAGGAACTCGAGCCGTTCGTTGGAGAGCTCACCCGGGCTCTCCGCGCACCAGGAGCGGTGGCAGAGCGCCCGCGCCAGCAGCGAGGGGTCGTCGAACGGCCTTCCGAGCCGCTCAATGAGGGCGTCGAGCTGGTCGCGGTGGCTCAGGACTGCGCCGCGCCGCCGGCGCGCTCGACCACGTAATCGACCGCGTCACGAACGGTCTTGAGGTCCTCGAGATCCTCGTCCTCGATGCGGAAGCCGGCGGAGCGCTCCGTCATCTCCTCTTCGATGGCCTCCACCAGCTCGATCAGGGCCAGCGAGTCGGCGTCGAGGTCGTCGGTGAACGACGCCCCCTCGCTGATGGCGGACGGCTCGATCTCGAGGATGTCGGCCAGCCGCTCACGGATCAGGGTGAACACGGCCTGGCGGTCGAAAGGAGCCCCGTTGGAGGTCCCTTCGTCGGATGTGGGGGGGACGGCAGGCACGGCCGTGCGGCTCCTGACTGGCGGACTGGAACCGTCCGATGGTACCGGTTCTCGAGCTTGTGCGCTTGTGAACGGATGACCCGATTCAGGCCTTCGCCACCGACTCCCGGATGCGCCCGACCATGTCGGCGGTGACCATCTCCCGGGCCAGCCCGACGGCGTTGAAGATCGCCCGGCGGGACGACGAGCCGTGGCTGATGATGCACACACCGTCGACGCCCAGGAGCATGGCGCCCCCGTAGGACTCGGGGTCGAGCTCGGCCCGGAGGGGCAGGAGGAGGGGCAGCAGCACGTTGGTGGCCCGCCTCGCCTCCTCGGTGGACGTCATCACCCGGAGCAGGGTGTCGATGAGGAAGCGGGTGCCGCCCTCCAGGGTCTTGAGGACCACGTTGCCGGTGAAGCCGTCGGTGACGACCACGTCGACCCGGTCGGACAGGACGTCGCGACCCTCGACGTTGCCGATGAACCGGCCCGCGGCGTGGAGGCACCGGGGGTCGGCCAGCAGGGCATGCGTCTCCTTGACCAGGGCCGATCCCTTCCCCGGCTCCTCGCCGATCGACAGCAGGGCCACCCGGGGCTCGTCGAGCTTGAACCGCTCGGCCGCGAACACGGCGCCCATCTGGGCGAACTGCACCAGCCAGGGGGCGGTGCAGTCGGCGTTGGCGCCCCCGTCCAGGAGGACGGTGGGGATGGCGCCCGGCACCGGGATCACGGTGGCGATGGCGGGGCGGGCGACGCCCTTGACCCGGCCCATGCGCAGGAGGGCGCTGGCCATGGCCGCGCCCGTGTTGCCGGCGGACACCATCGCCGACGCCCGACCGTCGCGGACGGCCTCCGCCGCCCGCACGACCGACGAGTCCTTCTTGCGGCGCACGCCGGCGGCGGGGTCGTCGGTCATGCCGACCACCTCGGTGGCCTCCAGCACCTCCAGGCCCCAGGTGTTGCCCATCTCCTCCCGCTGGCCGACCAGCAGGATGGGGACGCCGAGCTCCTCGGCCGCCTGGCGGGCGCCGGCGACGATTTCCAGGGGTCCCTTGTCGCCGCCCATCACGTCGACCGCGATGGGAAGGAGCGCAGGCGTGGACCGCGACGGATCGATGCCCACGGAGGGGCTGTCCGGGCTGGTCATGCCGGGCGCCGGGTGGTGCGGGTCAGTCGACGTCGATGGCTTGGCGACCGCCGTACCAGCCGCAGTTGGGACACACCACGTGGGGTCGCTTGACCTGGCGGCATTGCGGGCAGGTGCTCTGGGCGGGTGCCGCCAGGCGCCAGTTCGATGCCCGGCGACTGCGGCTCTTGGCCTTCGACGTCTTCTTCTTGGGGACAGCCATGGAGCGTCAACCTTACCCTTCCCGGCCTAGCCCAGAGGAACGTCCGGCGGCTGTTCGGCCAGGAAGCCCTCCAGGGCCGCCCACCGTGGATCGGGGTCGGCCGGGTCGCAGCCGCACCGGGCCTGGTTGCGGTCGGCCCCGCAGGTCGGGCACAGGCCCTGGCAGTCGGCCGTGCAGAGGGGCACCAGCGGCAGCTCCAGCAGCACCTGCTCCCGCACCAGGGGCTCCATGTCGATCGAGTCGTGGCCGAGGCGGTAGCTCTCACCGTCGCGGGGCACCCGCTCGAACAGCTCCCGGTACTCGAAGTCGATCCGGCCCTGGGCCGGCCCGAGGCAGCGGGTGCACTCGGCCCGCCACGGGGCGGAGATGGTGCCGCTGGCCAGGAGGCCGTCGGTGACCCACTCCAGGGTGGCGACGACGTCGAGGCGCTCGTCGGCCGGCACCTCGGCCACCCCGACCCTGAGGCCGGGCAGCTTCCCGCTCAGCCGCTCCCGGCGCCGGGCCGCGGGCTTGTGGACGAGATCGGCGACGTTGACCAGGAAGGGCCCCATGAGGAAGAGGGTCTCACCACTGGTCCTGGTCGAAGAACACCTCGCCGGTGTCGGGCTCGCCCTCGCCCCGCACCGTCTGGTCGCCCTCCTGGGGCCCCGGCAGCGGCGTCACCCGCAGCTTGGCCCGTCCCGCCCCGACCGTCTTGGTGATGCGCTCGAGCACGGTCTCGAAGCTGGCCAGCTTCTGGTCGCAGTAGTCCTCGGCCTCGTGGCGGAGGCGGCGGGACTCGTCGTTGGCCTCCTCCACCGTCCGCCGGGCCACCCGCTGCGCCTCCCGCACCAGCTCGGTGCGCTGCACGATGCGCTCGGCCCGCTCCCGGGCCGCGGCCAGGATGTCGTCGGCCTCCCGCTGGACCTTGGCCAGGTACTCGGCCCGCTCCTTGAGCAGCCACCGGGCCTGGCGCATCTCCTCCGGCAGCCGGGCGATGGCCTCCTCGAGGAGCTCGACGACCTCGTCCTTCTCCAGGCGCACGGTGGACGACAGCGGCATCTTGGGGGCGCTGTTGATGAGGTCGAGCACCCGCCGGAGCAGGACCTCGCTGTCGGGCGGCTCCACGATGCTCATGCCCGGAACCGCACCGTGAGCCGGTCGGCGACGGGCGGGGGGACCATCGACGACACGTCGCCGCCGAAGCGAGCCACCTCCCGGACCAGGCTGGACGAGAGGAACGAGTGCCCGGGCGTGGTCGGCATGAAGAGCGTCTCGATGCCGGACAGCCGGTAGTTGAGCTGGGCCATCTGCAGCTCGTACTCGAAGTCGGAGACCGCCCGCAGTCCCTTGACGATGGCGTTCACGCCCCGGTCGAGGGCGAAGTCGACCAGGAGTCCCTCGAACTCGTCGACCTTGAGGTTGGACAGGTGGCCGGTGACCTCGGCCAGCATCTCGGTGCGCTCGTCGAGGGTGAACAGGGTGGACTTCTGGGGGTTCTCGACCACCGCCACCAGCACCTCGTCGAAGAGTCGGGCGGTGCGCTCGATGACGTCGAGGTGGCCGAACGTGACCGGGTCGAAGGAGCCGGGTATGAGCGCCCTGGTCATCCGGCTTCCTCCCCCTCGTCGTCGGGCACGGCGTCCTGCTGGCGTCGCACGAGGGTCACCACCGTATCGCCATGGCGGCGGGACCTCATGGCCGCCCACGGCGGGTGGACGTCGATGTGGGCCCCCGTCTCCAGCACGGCCAGGCGGGCGGGGAGGGCGGCCAGGAGGCGGGGCCACTGGTCGAAGGCGTACGGCGGGTCGACCAGGGCCAGGTCGAAGACCTCGGCGCCGCTCCCCCGGGCGATCGACTCCACGAAGCGAAGAGCGTCGCCGTGCACCACCCGGGCGTCGCCGCCGAGTCCGGTGATGGCCAGGTTCTGCTCCACCGCCCGGATGGCGGCGTGGTCGGCGTCGACGAACGTGGCCGACGCCGCACCCCGGGAGAGGGCCTCGATGCCGAGGGCGCCGGTGCCGGCGAACAGGTCGAGGACCCGGGCCCCGCGCAGGGCGTCGAGGCTGGTCAGGGACGAGAACATGGCCTCCCGCACCCGGTCGGTGGTGGGCCGCAGGCGGCGCCCCGGGGGGGCCAGGAGCCGGCGGCCCCCGGCGATGCCGGCCACGACCCTCATGGCCGCTCACCGTACCGGCCGGCGCCGGACCCGGTGGCTCAGGGCAGGACGGTGACGGTGACCGATCCCGAGCCGGTCGACGCGTAGGGCAGCTCGCCCCGGCCGGTCCGGCCGTCGACGCAGCCGACCGGTCCCGCCTCGAACGTGAACCGGGCCGTATACGTGCCCGGCTCGGCGTAGGTGTGGATGACGTCCTGGCTCTCGGTGGCGCGGGAGGGGTCGGGCGAGGGCGGGTCCCACCGCCCGTACTTCTCGCATCGGATCTCCCGCTGGCTCCCGATGGCGGCGCCGCCGTAGGTGAAGATCGTCCCGCCGAAGGAGACGCCGTCCGGGTCGTGGAGCACGACGTGGAACGTGACCTGCTGGCCGACCCGGGGAAGGGCCGGGTCGACGGTGACGTCGACCGTCATCGGCCGGTCGGGCGCCAGCGCGCCGTCGTAGGAGAAGGGTCCGCACGCCGGGTCGTGGCTGTTCCGGCAGGCGTCGACGGTGACGTCGACGATCGGCTCCGTCGCCGGGGCCAGCCCCGCCGCGACCGGGGACCGGTCGTCGGGCGCGGGCCGCTGGGCGAGGACGACGGCGACCGCCGCCAGGAGGAGGGTCACGCCCAGGACTGCGACGAGGCGGTGGCGCGTGGTCCGCCGATCGTTCTCCGTCACCCGCACCGCCTCTCCTTCCAGGACCGACGGCCATGCCGCCACAACGTCTGTGTCCGGGTCAGTGTCGGGACGCGACCGTCCGCGGACAAGGGGCCGATCGGCCCATTGTGATTCTCCGATCGATGCGATGGGGTAGATGGGTCGCCGAGGCAAGGAGGCGGTCATGCGTGACGCGCACGGGACGACGGCCACCAGGCGGGTCCGGCCTGGTGTGCGGCGGGCGCTGCTGGTGGCGGCGCTGGCGTCGGGGGTGGTGGTCGCCGCCCTCCCGGCGGGGGCCGAGGGGCCGGAGACGGGCCTCGACCCCACCGTGTCCCTCACCGTCAACCCCGACCACGGGCTGTCCGACGGGCAGACGGTCACCGTCACCGGCGCCGGGTTCCCGGCCAACACGTCCGGCCTCATCCGCCAGTGCGCCGGAAGCGTGTCCCTCCCCGAGTGCGACACGGTGGTGTCGGGCTTCTTCCTCACCGGCCCCAACGGCGAGATCTCCATCACGCCGATGACGGTGCAGCGGGTCATCACCACGTTCAACACCACCTACAACTGCGCCATCACCGCGTGCGCCCTCGTCGCCGATGCCGGCGGGAGGAGCTCCCGGCACCACGTCAGCTTCGCCGGCGCCGGCACCGTCCCCCCGCCGACGACCTCGCCGCCGACGACGACCGGCGGCCCCACCACCCTCCCGCCGCCCACCACGACCCCGCCGCCGACCACGGTCCCACCGTTGATCGGCCCCTCCACCACCACCCCGGTCGGCGAGAACATCCTCTGCGTCATCGTGCGGGCCCTCGGCAAGGCCCTTCCGGGCCTCCTCGGCGCCCTGGCCGACGCCCTGCTGCGGCTGCTGGGCTGCGCCCCGCTGGTGGGGTAGCCCGCTCAGGTGAGGGCGAAGAACGCTCGCTGCCGGTCGATGAGCCCGGCGTCGACGTACATGACCAGGGAGTCGACCCGCTCCGACGAGACCGCGAAGCAGAGGTTCCCCGTCAACGATCCACCGGCGAAGACCTCGGTGAACGAGTCGAACGGGTCGGGGACGACGCCGCACCTGCCCTCCCGGATCTGGGTGTTGCCGCGGTCGAGGGCGTTGAAGGAGAGGCCGCCGAGGGGGCTGGCCGAGTCGGCGCCGTCGTAGGCGGCGCTGACGTTCACCAGGTAGAACTGCGTCCCCGCGGCCGGCGGGTCGTTGAACTGGTTCTCGGCCAGGACGGCGGCGGTGCCGTCGGGTGTGGTGCCGAGCACCTTCACCGTCCAGCCGTTCTCGAAGGCGACCTCGGCCCCCACCGGCACCGGTTCGGAACGGGTACCGAGGGGTGACGGCGCGGTGACCTCCGGCCGCCGGGTCGTCGCCGCTCCCGGCCCGGGCAGGCCCGACGTGATGGGAGGGCCCGCCCCGGGTGCGTCGCCTCCTCCGCCACAGGCGCCCAGGGCCAGGAGCACCACGACCAGGGCGAGCCTGCGCACGAACGCCATTTCAGCTCTTGAAGAGGAACTCGGCCTCGGACTCGTCGATGAGCAGGCGGATCTCCTCGGCCAGCAGCGCGTTCTCCCTGAGACCGGGGTCGGCGTCGACGAGCTCGAAGGCGAGGCCCCGGGCCTGGGCGACGACGTCGCGGTCGCGGCGGAGGGAGGCCAGCTTGAGGTCGGAGTGGCCCTTCTGGCGGGTGCCCAGCACCGTCCCCTCGCCCCGTAGCTCGAGGTCGATCTCGGCCAGGACGAACCCGTCGGTGGTCTCCTCCAGCGCCTTCAGGCGGGTCTCCGACTCGGGCGTGGAGCCTTCCCCGAACAGGTAGCACCACGACCGGTCCGATCCCCGTCCCACCCGGCCCCGGAGCTGGTGGAGCTGGGCGATGCCGAAGCGGTCGGCGTCCTCCACGATCATGACGGTGGCGTTGGGGACGTCGACGCCCACCTCGATGACGGTCGTGGCCACCAGCACGTCGAGCTCCCGGCGGCGGAACGAGCCCATCACCGCCTCCTTCTCCTTCGACGGCATCTGGCCGTGGAGCAGGCCCAGGCGCAGGTCGGGCCACACCTCGGCCGCCAGCCGCTCCCGCTCCTCGATCGCCGACCGGGCCTGGATCTTCTCCGACTCCTCCACCAGCGGGCACACCACGTACGCCTGACGCCCGGCGGCGACCTCGGCCGCCACCCGCTGGTGGGCCTCGGCCTCCTCCAGCGGCCCCCGGGCCCAGTGGGTGGTCACCGGGGTGCGGCCGGGGGGCAGCTCGTCGAGGGTGGTCACGTCGAGGTCGCCGTAGACGGTCATGGCCGCGGTGCGGGGGATCGGCGTGGCCGTCATCACGAGAACGTCGGGGTCGTCGCCCTTGCCCCGCAGGGCCGCCCGCTGCTCGACGCCGAAGCGGTGCTGCTCGTCGATCACGATCACGCCCAGTGCTTTGAACGCGACCCGCTCCTCGAGCAGGGCGTGGGTGCCGACGAGCAGGTCGACGGTGCCCTCCGCCAGCCCGGCCAGGATGCGGGCCCGTTCGCCGGCGGTGGTGCGGTTGGAGAGCAGCTCCACCTTCAGGGGCCGGTCGCCGCTGAGGGTGCGCTCGTCGGGGACGGCCAGCTCACCGAGCAGGTGGCGCAGGCTGACGTCGTGCTGCTCGGCGAGGACCTCGGTGGGGGCCATGAACGCCCCCTGGAAGCCGCCCTGCACCGCGGTGAGCAGGGCGGTGAGGGCCACCACCGTCTTGCCGCTGCCCACGTCGCCCTGCAGCAGCCGGTGCATGGGATGGGGACCGGCCAGGTCGGCGGTGATCTCGCCGATGGCCCTGGCCTGGGCGCCGGTGAGGGCGAAGGGCAGCCCGGCGTGGAACTTGGGGACGAGGAGCCCGCCCTCGACCACGTGACGGATGCCCTTCGACTCCCGCTCGATGGCCCGCTTGCGCAGGACGAGCGCCACCTGCATGCGGAGCAGCTCGTCGAGCACGAGCCGGCGCCGGGCCGCTCGCGCCGCCCCCATCGAGTCGGGGTTGTGGATGGCGGTGAAGGCGGTGCGCCGGTCGACGAGGTCGAGGCGGTCGAGCCACGCCTCGGGCAGGGGGTCGGCGAAGGGACCGGCCCGGGCCAGGGCCTCCTCCACGAACGCGGCCAGCTCCCACGTCGACAGGCCCGCCTTGTCCGACTGGGGGTAGATGGGCACGATCCGCCCGGTGCGGTCGCCGACCAGGTCGACCACCGGATTGGTCATCTGGCGCCGGTCACGGAAGCGCTCCAGCTTCCCGAAGAACACGGCCTGGGTGCCGGCGCCCAGCTGCTTGGCCCGCCACCCCTGGTTGAAGAAGACGACGTGCAGGTAGCTGGTGCCGTCGAAGACGTCGACCTCGACGATCATCCGCCCCTGGCGGGTACGGCGGGACTTCACCCGCTTGACGGTGGCCAGCACCACCGCCTCGTCCCCCACCTTCAGGTCGGCGATGTCGGACTGGCGGGTGCGGTCGACGTAGCGCCGGGGGTAGTGGGTGAGCAGGTCGAGGACGGTGTGGATCTCCATGGCGGCCAGGGCGTCGACCTTCTTGGGCCCGACCCCGTGCAGCTCCCCGACCGGGATGGCCGCCAGCTGCGCCAACCGCCGCCCGGTCACCGCCCCTTCCCGTCGATCTCATGCGCCCGCAGAGCCGTGAGATCGGGCCCGCCGGCTCGGATCACGGCTCCACCGATGCACGAAACCGGGTCACTCGATGGAGAAGAGGTAGGCCGACAGCGGGAGGCGCCACCGTTGCACCTCGACGGTGACCTGGGGACGGTTCTCGGCCAGCCAGAGTCCGACCGCGTCGGTGGCGTCGTCGGGCGTGGCCGCCCCCACGAACACCGTCACCAGCTCGTGGCGGGCGCGCTCGACCAGGCGGTCGAGCAGGCGGGAGGCGCAGGTGACGAGGTCGGGGTCGACGACCACGATCTCCTCGTCGGCCAGGCCCAGCCAGTCGCCCTGGTTGATGCTCCCCGAGTCGCGCACGGCCCACGTGACCTGCCCCGACACCACCTGGGACGCCGCCTGCTCCATGGCCTTGGCGTTGGCGTCGGCGGGGGCGCCGGCGTCGTACCCCATCATCGCGGCCAGCCCCGCCACCATCCCCCGGGTGGGCACCACCCGCACCGGCTTGCCGGCGAGGGCGGCCGCCTGCCCCGCCACCGGCACGATGTTCTTGTTGTTGGGGAGGATCACCACCTCGTCGGCATCGGCGGCCTCGATGGCGTCCAGCAGGTCGGCCGTCGACGGGTTCATCGTCTGGCCGCCGACGACGATCTCCTGGGCGCCCAGCGACCGGAACCCGTCGCCGACGTCGTCCCCCAGCGCGACGGCCACCACCGCGGTGGCCACCCTCGACCGGTTGCCGGCGCCCGGGGCCGCACCCAGGCCCTGGCGGACCCACCGCTCCTCCTCCACCTGGCCGGCCAGGTCGGTGACCCGGATCTGGCGGGGGCGGCCGGCCTCGATCCCGGCCTCGATGGACGCGCCGATGTCGTCGGCGTGGATGTGGCAGTTCCACAGCCCGTCACCACCCACGATCACGATCGACTCGCCGATGTCCATCCACGTGGCCTTGAAGGCGTCGATCTTCTCGTCGGGGGCGTCCAGGAGGTACATCACCTCGTACCGGGGCCCTTCCATCGCCCCCGCCTCGCCGCCCTCGCCGGCGCCGTGGCCGACCACCATCGACGGCTCGGCCTCCCCCTCGGGCGCCTCCGGCACCGGCCGCCCGTCGACCACCTGGAGGAGGGCGTCGAGGAACAGCACGAAGCCGGCGCCGCCGGCGTCGACCACGCCCGCCTCCTTGAGCACGGGGAGCAGCTCGGGCGTGCGGGCCAGGGCGTCGCGGGCCGACCGCACCGCCGCGTCGAGCACGTCCACCAGCGGGCTCTCGCCCGCGGCCACCCCCACCGCCGCCTCCGACGCCTCCCGCACCACCGTCAGGATCGTTCCCTCCACCGGTCGCATGACGGCGCCGTAGGCGGCGGTGCTGGCGTCGGCCAGGGCCGCCGCCACCGACGCCCCGTCGGCCAGCTCAGCGTCGTCGAGCCGGTGGCACAGCCCCCGTAGCACCTGGGACAGGATCACCCCCGAGTTGCCCCTCGCCCCCATGAGCGAGCCGTGGGCGATGGCCTTGCAGGTGGCCACCATGTCCCGGGGTTCGGCCACCCCGTCGAGCGCCGTCACCACCGACTCCAGGGTGAGGGCCATGTTGGTGCCGGTGTCGCCGTCGGGGACGGGATACACGTTGAGCCGGTTCAGCCGATGTTGATGGGCCCGCAGGGCGTCGCGGAAGCCCACGACGGCGGCCCGCAGATGCGTGTGGTCGAGCCGGTCCACCACGCTCCCTGGCAGCCCCATCGGCCGGATCGTAGACGGATCGGCGCTGCTGGTACCGTGTCCCCTGATGGCTTCTGTGTGCGAACTCTGTGGCAAGCACCCGTCCTTCGGGATGAGTGTGAGCCACTCCCACCGCCGGAACAAGCGCCGGTGGAACCCCAACATCCAGCGGGTGCGGGCGATCGTCGCCGGCTCACCCCGCCGGCTGTCGGTGTGCACCTCCTGCATCAAGGCGGGAAAAGTCACCAAGCGCGTCTCGTAGGACGCTCCCTCCGTCGAAGCTGACCACGGGATCGGATCCCCCGTCGTCGAGCTCCGCGTCCGAGCCGAAGGGCTCGTCCACATCCTCGTCGGGACGCAGGTCGGGCGGCCGGTAGCCCCATGATCCTGATGCTGGTCCTGGGCGTGCTCCTCGTGGTCGGCGTGACCGTCACCCTGCGCTGGGGAAGCACCGCCTACGAGCCGTGGTCGCCCGGCGCCGTCACCGTCACCGTCACCGACCCGACGCCTCGTCCCCCGCTCCGGAGCGTGACCCTCGGCTACCTCCGGGGCGTCGCCGTCGCCCTCGTCGGCGGCTTCTGGGCCGGCGCCCTCGTCACCGGTCCCGCGGTCCGGCTCATCATGCGGTTGCTGGCGGCCACGGCCGGCGCCGGGGCCCAGGGACTGCTCACGGAGGCGGAGGAGGTCGTCGGCAAGATCGACCTGGGTGGGACGATCGGCCTCTACCTCTTCGGCGGCATCCTCCCCGGCCTGCTCAGCGGCGGCCTGTACCTGGTGGTCCGCCGGTGGCTGCCGAGCGGTCGCCTGGGCGGCGTCGCCTTCGGCGCCCTCCACCTGGTGGTCGCCGCCACCCGGATCGACCCCCTGCGCCCGGGCAACCCCGACTTCGACCTGGTCGGACCGGGCTGGCTGGCGGTGCTCACGTTCTCCCTGGCCGCCATCTTCCACGGCATGGCCGTCGTGGCCATCGCCAACCGCTTCAGCACCCGGTTCCCGCCGGCCGCGGCGAGCCAGGCTTCACGGGTGGGCGCCGTCCTCCCCCTCGTCCTGCCCGCCCTCATCCTGGTCCCCGGCGTCGTCCTGGTCGTCCCCATCGCCATCGGCCTCGCCGTCACGCTGGTCGCGTCGCAGGTCACGCCCGTCGTGCGGGCGCTACGCGGTCGCGCCGCCGTGGTCGCGGGCCGGGTCGCGCTGACGGCCCTCGCCGTCGCGCTCCTACCGGGGACGGTCGTCGACCTCGGCCAGGTGATCGTCAGGTGAGTCGAGTGCCGCCTTCCAGGTCGTCGAGCACGGCCTCCAGGGCGACCTCGATCTCGTCGACCCGCGTGCGCCCGCGCCCACCGGCGCCGTCATCAGGAGGACGGGGTTGACGAGGACGCCGAGAACCACCGATCCGGCCGCCCGCCGCAGCACGAGCGCCGCCTCCCGCTCGCTCAGGTCCATCCCTCTGGACGATACCGAGGGCTAGCCCGCGCCCTCGGCCAGCTGGTTGAGCACCTTGACCTGGCCCACGGCGATCACCACGTCGCCCTCGCCGATGACGCTCTCGGCGAGGGGCGGCACCAGCAGCTCTCCGCCCGGGCGCTTGAGGGCGAGCAGCATCACGCCCTGGTAGGGGCGGCAGACGTCCCGCACCTCCCGGCCCGCGAACGGCGATCCGGTGCCGATGACCAGCTCCTCGATGCGCAGGTCGGGCGCGACGCTGATCATGTCTACGAACTCGATCATCGCCGGCTGCATCGACAGCGACGCCATCCGCACCCCGCTCAACGAGTAGGGCGAGATGATCCGGTTGCTGCCCGCCCGTTGCAGCTTGTCGACCGACTCCTGCCTCGACGCCCGGGACACGATGAACAGCTCCGGGTTCAGCGACCGGGCGGTGAGGGTGATGTAGACGTTGACGGCGTCGGAGTCGACCGCGCACAGCAGGGCCTTGGCCCGGTGGATGCCGGCCAGCTCGAGGATGGCGTCGTCGGTGGGATCGCCCATGAGGTAGGTCATCCCGTCCTCGGCCAACTTGGGCTCGAGCTCCTCCAGGCTCTCGATCACGACCACCTGCTGGCCCTGGCGGGTCAGCTCCTCGGCCGCCGCCCGCCCGACGCGCCCGTAGGCGCAAATGATGTAGTGCCCGTCCAGGGCGTCGAGCCGGCTGCGCATGCTTCTCCTCTTCAGGGACAGGCCGAGCTCACCGCTGGCCAGGGCGGAGGTGAACGCCCCGATCAGGATGAACACGGCGCCGACGCCGATGGTGATCAGGGTCAGGGTGAACACCCGCCCGGCCGCGCTCAGGGGGTGGATCTCGCCGTAGCCGACCGTCACCAGGGTGGTGACGGTCATGTAGAAGGCGTCGAGCAGGTTGTAGTGCTCGATGAGCAGGTAGCCGGCGGTGCCGTAGACCAGGGCGAAGGCGAGCAGGGCCGCCGGCAGCCGCATCCGCCGGACCATGATGTGGGCCGCGCCCCGGTCGGTGTCGGTGCGGCGCCGGCGGGGGGCCATGGCGCAGTTCTAGACGGCCGACCGCCTCGCCGCTACCGGGATCGGTCCCACCCGGGGTCGACCGGCCCCACGCCGCTGCCCAGGCCCAACCCCGAGGCGATGGCCCGTTCCACGAACCGCTTGGCGGCCACGCAGGCGTCGGCCGGCTCCATCCCCCGGGCCAGCTCGGCGGCGATGGCCGCCGACAGGACGCAGCCGGTGCCATGGGTGTGGCGGCCCGGCAGCCGGGGCCCCTCCAGCCACACCGGGCCGTCGGCCGAGTCGGCCACCAGCAGGCAGTCGGGTGAGCGCTCGCCGTCGGCCAGGTGACCGCCCTTGACCAGCACCACCTCGGCTCCCAGCTCGACCAGGGCCCGGGCCGCGGCCTCCATCCCGGCCCGGTCGCGCACCGGGAAGCCGACGAGCGCCTCCGCCTCGGGCAGGTTGGGCGTGAGGACGGTGGCCAGCGGGAGGAGGAGGGTGCGAACGGCGTCGACGGCGTCGGTCGCCAGCAGGCGGTCGCCGTGCTTCGACACCAGGACGGGGTCGACCACGAGAGGCCCGACGCCGAGCTCGGCCACGGTCACGGCCACCGCCTCGACCACCGCGGCCGACGCGAGCATGCCGGTCTTGGCCGCGTCGACGCCGATGTCGGCCGCCACCGACGCGATCTGGGCCCGCACCAGCTCGGGGGTGACGGCCTCGAACGCCTGCACGCCGAGCGTGTTCTGGGCCGTCACCGCGGTGATGGCCGCCGTCCCCCACACCCCGTGGGCCTCGAACGTCTTGAGGTCCGCCGCCACCCCCGCCCCCCCGCCGGAGTCGGTCCCGGCGATGGTGAGGGCCACCGGACGCCGCCCGCTCACGATTGCTCCGCGCAATTGCACGCGTACGGGGGCAACCGCGCGAACTGTTCGAGGGGGAGGGCGGTCACCAGCGGTGCTCCCAGCCGACGTCGGGCAGCTCGCCGTCGCGCAGGCGGCGCTCGGAGGGATCGGCGGTGCACCAACCGATGACCAGCGGGAGCCCCAGGCCGAGCTCGACGAAGACGGTGGCCACCCGATCGGGGTCGGGGGCGGCGAAGACGAGCTCGTAGTCCTCGCCGCCGCCCAGGGCGAGGAGCTCGGGCTCGTCGCTCACCCGGGCCACGCCGACCGCCACCGGCACCTTCTCCACCACCACGCCCACGCCCGAGGCGGTGGCCAGGTGGCGCAGGTCGGACGCCAGCCCGTCGGACACGTCGATCATGGCCGTGGCCCCCGCGGCCCGGGCCGCCGCCCCCTCCGCCAGCCGGGCCCGGGGCCGGCGGTGGGCCGACACCAGGTCGGCGAAGAACTCGATCGCCTGGTCCCCCTTGGCCCCGCCCGTGGCCGCCGCCTCCCGCAACACCGTCAGGCCGGCGGCCGACGAGCCGAGGGGACCGGTGACGAACAGGTGGTCGCCGGCACGGGCCCCCGACCGCAGCACCGGCCCCGGCAAGTCCGGCCCCGAGTCGCCGGCGATGGCCACCGCCACCACCAGCGTCGGCGCCGACGTCAGGTCGCCGCCCACCACCGGGCAGCCGTAGGTGGCGGACGCCTCCAGCAAACCGTCGTACAGCAGGTCGACGTCGACGTCGCCCAGCGGCCCCGCCACCGACACGACCGCGGCCAGGGGCCGCCCCCCGACGGCGGCCACGTCGCTCACGTTGGCGACCAGCGCCTTCCACCCGAAGTCGTCGAGCCCCACCAACGAGAGGTCGGCGTGCACCCCGGCGACCACCGCGTCCGACGCCAGGAGCAGCGATCCTCGCGGTCCGGGGACCACCGCCACGTCGTCGCCGACCCAGACCTGCCCGTCCGGGCCCGCCATGCGACGGCGCAAGCGCTCGATGAGGGCGAACTCGCCCGGTAGGATCGTGAAGTTCACGTTACGCGTCCCCGGGAGGGCTCCTTGCAGGGCGTCATCAAGTCGTACGACCCCGGTACCAAGGAGGGTGTCCTCGTCCGGGACACGGATCGCAGCGAGTACGACCTTGCGGCCGACGCCATCACCGGGTCGGTCTTCCGCATGCTCCGCCAAGGCCAACGGGTCGTCTTCGACCTCGACGGCGCCGGCCGGGCCACCAAGCTCCGGCTTGGCTCCGAAGTCGACATGGGTACACCAGGTTTCCCCGCCCGAGTGAAAGAGGATTGATGGCCAAGACGACGAACACGAAGTTGCTGGCCTGGGTCGACGAGATGTCGGCCCTCTGCACCCCCGACCGGGTGGAGTGGTGCGACGGCTCCCAGGAGGAGTACGACCGCCTCTGCCAGCTCCTCGTCGACGGGGGCACCCTCACGCCGCTCGACCCCGAGAAGCGCCCCGGCAGCTACTGGGCCACATCCGACCCGGGCGACGTCGCCCGCGTCGAGGACCGCACCTACATCTGCTCGGCGGAGGAGATCGACGCCGGCCCCACCAACAACTGGCGTGACCCGGCGGAGATGAAGGAGGTCCTCACCGGCCTCTTCGCCGGCTCGATGAAGGGCCGCACCATGTACGTGGTGCCCTTCAGCATGGGCCCCCTGGGCTCTCCCATCGCCCACATCGGCGTGGAGCTGTCCGACTCCGCCTACGTGGCCATCAACATGCGGATCATGACCCGCATGGGCCAGGCCGTCCTCGACACCCTGGGCGACGGCGAGTTCGTCCCCTGCCTGCACTCGGTGGGCGCCCCCCTCGAGGAGGGCCAGGCCGACGTGTCGTGGCCGTGCGACGCGCAGAACAAGTACATCGTCCACTTCCCCGAGGAGCGCACGATCTGGTCCTACGGGTCGGGCTACGGCGGCAACGCCCTCCTGGGCAAGAAATGCTTCGCCCTGCGCATCGCCTCGGTCATGGCCCGCGACGAGGGCTGGCTGGCCGAGCACATGCTCATCCTCAAGCTCACCTCGCCGGAGAAGGTCGTCCGCTACGTGGCCGCCGCCTTCCCCTCCGCCTGCGGCAAGACCAACCTGGCCATGCTCGTCCCCACCGTCCCCGGCTGGGACGTCCAGACCGTCGGCGACGACATCTGCTGGATGAAGTACGGCGACGACGGCCAGCTCTACGCCATCAACCCCGAAGCCGGGTTCTTCGGCGTGGCCCCGGGCACCTCGGATTCCACCAACCCCAACGCCATGAAGACCCTGGTCAAGAACTCCCTGTTCACCAACACCGCCCTCACCGACGACGGCGACGTGTGGTGGGAGGACATGACCAAGGAGAAGCCGGCCCACCTCGTCGACTGGAAGCGCAACGACTGGACCCCGGAGTCGACCACCCCGGCCGCCCACCCCAACGCCCGGTTCACGACGCCGGCGGCCCAGTGCCCGGTGATCGCCCCCGAGTGGGAGGACCCCAAGGGCGTGCCCATCTCGGCCATCCTCTTCGGCGGCCGCCGGTCGTCGGTGATCCCCCTGGTGCACGAGTCGTTCAGCTGGCAGCACGGGGTGTTCCTGGGCTCGATCATGGCCTCGGAGACCACCGCGGCCCAGGCCGGGGCGGTCGGCAACCTCCGCCGCGACCCCTTCGCCATGCTGCCCTTCTGCGGCTACAACATGGCCGACTACCTGGGCCACTGGCTCGACGTGGGCAACGCCGCCGCCGACCAGTCCAAGCTGCCGAAGCTCTACTACGTCAACTGGTTCCGCAAGAGCCCCGAGGGCAAGTGGCTGTGGCCCGGCTTCGGCGAGAACAGCCGGGTCCTGGCCTGGATCTTCGGCCGCATCACGGGCCAGGCCGACGCGGTGGAGACGGTCATCGGCAACCTGCCGACGCCCGACTCGCTCGACACCACCGGGCTCGACGTCGACGACGCGGCCATGGCCGAGCTGCTCCGGGTCGACGTGGAGGAGTGGCGGGCCGAGGTCCCCTCGATCGAGCAGCACTACGCCAAGCTCGGCGAGCGCCTGCCGGTCGTCCTCCGGGACGAGCTGCAAGCGCTGGAGAAGCGCCTGAGCGCCTAGTCTTCCGGGCGACCCGTCGACCCCGGGAGAAGGAGACTGCTGGATGTCGGTTCGTGCGTACGTGCTGATCCAGACCGAGGTGGGAAAGTCCACCCAGGTGGCCCATTCGGTGGAGCAGATCGAGGGCGTGGTGGCGTCGGAAGGCGTCATGGGGCCCTACGACGTCATCGCCCGGGCGGAGGCGGAGTCGAACGACGCCATGAACAAGCTCGTGGTCAACCGGATCCAGCTCATCGACGGGATCACCCGCACGCTGACGTGCCCGGTGGTCAACCTGTAGGAGCGCTACCGCAACACCAGGGCCCGGATGCCGAGGCCCATGATGAACAACCCACCCAGGCCGTAGAGCAGGTACAGCCGCCCCTCGAGCTGCTGGCGGTAGGAGTGGATGATCGCCACCGAGATGATGGTGAGGAACCCGTAGAAGGTGTGCAGCTTGGGCGCCTGGACGTGGTCCGCCGCCGTCAGCCACACGCCCAGGATGACCTCCACGAACACCGACACCTGGGCCAAGCCGGTGCACCACCACAGGGCCCGGGTGCGGAAGCGGGGCCAGCGGGCGGCGCCCAGGGCCCACGCCCCGGCGCCACCGTTGCCGACGATGACGACCCACGACCAGACGCCGTGGAGTGACTGGACCAAACGCTCAGCAGCCGGCGAACACGTCGGTCTCGACGGTGCCCGGCGGGGCGTCGACCAGGATGTACCACTCCTGGCCGAAGGCGACCTTGAACATGTCCGGGTCCATGGCCAGGAAGAACGAGGACTCCGAGATCTGGCTACCGTGGCAGGCCATGGCCTTGCGCTTGAGGTCGACGAGGTCGCCGACCTCGACGGTGGTCGTGATGCGCTCGGCGGGGACGCCGACGTCGAAGTTGGCAGGGTCGATGTCGCCCGGCATCTCCACGCCCGACGCCACCGCCTCGGCCATCGCGGCCCGCACGTAGTCGTTGTCGACGGTGCTCAGGTAGACCTTGGGCGTGCCCGCCAGGCGGGCCGCCCGCACACCGACCCGGTGGACCTGGACGTGGTCGGGGTGGCCGTACACCCCGTTCTCGTCGTAGGCGGTGACGACGTCGGCCCGCTCCTCCTCGAGGATGTCGGCCAGGCGGCGGGCCGCCTCCTCCACGTCGGCCTGCCAGAAGGAGGCCGGGTCGTCGTTCTCGGGGGTGCCCATCATCCCCGAGTCGACGTAGCCGAGGAACTCCACCCGGCTTACGCCCAACACCGCCGCCGCGGCGTGGGTCTCCTCCACCCGCCGCTGCCACAGGGCTTCCCCCGGCTCGAGGTAGCCGTCGGCCACCTCGCCCCGCTCGCCCCTGGTGGCGACCACCAGCACCACCCGGTGACCGGCGGCGGCCGCCTTGGCCATCGTGCCGCCCGTGGCGATGGCCTCGTCGTCGGGGTGGGCGTGGAAGACGACGAGGGTGCTCATGGGCTCGAAACTACCCGCCGCGGGGCGGCAATCCTGGCCGCCGGTGCCCGCCTCGTGGCCGCCCGCCGGCCTACAGCCGGTCGAGGAGCTTGGCCTTCTTGACGTCGAACTCGGCCTGGGAGATGACCCCCCGCTGGCGCAGCTCCTCCAGCTTCTCCAGCTGGTCGAGGGGCGACGGCTCGCGGCGCCCGGCCATGCGGTCGGCGTCGCGGCCCTGGGCCAGCTCGATCTGGTGGTGGATCAGGTTCTGGATGCGCTCGGGGTGGGGGAAGCTGCTGAACAGCTGCTGGCCCCGCTCCCCCGCCGACTCGATCAGCAGGTCGCCCGCCCCGAGCATGCGCTGGAAGATCGTGGAGTGGAACGAGACGTCGTTGAGCCGCTCCAAGGGGATCTCCCGTCCCGATTTGGACACCACGCCGGTGCGGTGGATGAGGCGGTCGGTGGTGACCACGAAGGTGGTGGTGGCCCACTTGGCGTAGCGGATCACGAACCACACCAAGGAGAGCAGGACCAGGAGCAGCAGCGGGATCATCGCCAGCCGTTGGACATCCCCCGCCACCTGCGACGACACGACGATGGCGAGCACCAGCGAGGCGACCAGGCCCAGCACCGGCCCGGCCAGGAAGAACCAGTGGGGCCGGAGCTCGAGGACGATCTCCTCGCCCTCGTTCAGGTACTTGCGGGGGAAGGCCATCGGCCGCCCAGGGTAGCGAACCTGCGTCGCCGAACCGGGCTCAGGCGAAGAGACGCAGCTGGCACAGGCGGCCGACCGCGTCGTCCCACGACGCCAGCCGGCGGGCCCGCAGCAGCGGGTGGTCGCGGTTGTAGGGACGGTCGAGCAGCCACGACTGGCACACCCGGGCCAGCAGCTCGGCCTCGACCGGGTTGTCCTCGATGGTGGCCTCGACCCCGATGGCCCGCCCCAGCTCGGCCTTGCCGCCCACCACGGTGTGGTGGACCTCGTCGAGGGGCAGGCCGTGGGCCACCAGCCACGAGGCGGTGGCCGCGGCCAGGTGGGGGGCGCGGGCGGTGATGCCCACCAGCCGCCACCCGGCGTCGACCAGGGAGGCGACGGCCGCCGCCGCCCCGTCGGCCACGGGGGCCGACCGGTAGAGCTCGGCGTCGGCGAAGGTCTCCTCGAGGAAGGCGTGGAAGCGGGCCTCGGGCAGGCCCAGGGGCAGGAGCCGCAGGTCGTACGTGCGCCACGTGGCCGGGTGGCTCGAGACCCCGAAGCGCTCGGCGATGCGGGCCGCGACCGCGGGCCCGATGTCGCACAGGACGCCGTCGAGGTCGAGGCCGAGGAGCCCGGGTGCCGATGCCATGGCCAAAAGGCTATCGGGGCCCTACGACAGCGAGGCCGGCGCGGCCGGCCGGCGTGTTTCGTGCGGCCACGGCGTCGTGGATCGGCGGCGGACGGCCCGGATCACGACGATTCCGGCGCATCGAACGTTTCGTGCGCCAAAAGCGTCGTGGATCGGCGGCGGACGGCCCGGATCACGACGATTCCGGCGCAGCGAACGATCCATGCGCCCGGAGGGGGTCGGCCCGCCGGGCCCCACCGACCATCCGCGGTTTTGTCGCACCCCGTCGGTACGGTCGAACGCATGGTCGATGACGAGCTCCTGGCCGGCCTCGACGCCGACCAGCGGCAGGCGGTGGTCAGCGACGCCGCCCCGTTGTGCATCCTGGCCGGCGCCGGGTCGGGCAAGACCCGCGTCCTCACCCGCCGCATCGCCTGGCGGGTGGCGAAGGGCACGGCCCAGGCGCCCCACGTCCTCGCCCTCACCTTCACCCGGCGGGCGGCGGGCGAGCTGGGCGCCCGCCTGGCCCAGCTCGGCGTCCGCGAGCACGTGGCCGCGGGCACGTTCCACGCGGTGGCCTACGGGCAGTTGCGCCGGCTGTGGGCCGATCGCGACGTTCGCCCGCCGGCGCTCCTCGACCGGAAGGGCCGGTTCCTGGTCTCCCTGCTCCCCAACGCCGCCGACACCAAGGTCACGCCCGCCGACGTGGCCGCGGAGATCGAGTGGGCCAAGGCCCGCATGGTGGCGCCGGCCGCCTACGAGGCGGCGGCGGCCCAGGCCGGGCGCCGCCCGCCGCTGCCGGCGGCGGCCATGGCCGCGCTCTACGAGCGCTACGAGCACAAGAAGGCCAAGGCCCACCTGGTCGACTTTGACGACCTGCTCGTGCAGTGCGCCGCCGCCCTCGAGCACGACCGCACCTTCGGGGCGGCCCAGCGGTGGCGGTTCCGGCAGCTGTTCGTCGACGAGTTCCAGGACGTCAACCCGCTCCAGTTCCGCCTGCTCCAGGCGTGGCGGGGCGACCGGGCCGACCTGTGCGTGGTGGGCGACCCCAACCAGGCCATCTACGCCTGGAACGGGGCCGACCCCCGCTACCTCACCGCCTTCCGCACCTACTTCCCGACGACGGCCGTCGTGCACCTCGACGACAACTACCGGTCGTCACCCCAGATCCTGGCCGTGGCCAACGCCGTGCTCGACAGCTCGGCCAGCGCCACCGACGACGAGCACGCGCCCCACCGCCTCCGTCCCCACCAGTCGGCGGGCCCGGTGCCCACCGTGCGGTCGTACCGCAGCGACCGCGACGAGGCCACCGAGGTGGCCCGCGCCCTCCGCCGCCGGGCCGGCTCCACCCCCTGGGCCCATATGGCGGTGCTCACCCGCACCCATTCCCAGCTCCTGCTCTTCGAGGAGGCCCTGCGGGC
>Ga0105245_10001276_pt1 | contig 22719 bp, 22 predicted proteins | sample KBSM54metaG_FD_81523 | JGI IMG/M metagenome (GOLD analysis project Ga0105245, IMG submission 81523) | Miscanthus rhizosphere microbial communities from Kellogg Biological Station, Michigan, USA - KBS M5-4 metaG | ecosystem: Host-associated > Plants > Roots > Rhizosphere > Soil | place...
ACACCAGCCACCAGCCGGGGTCGATCTCGCCCCGGGCCATCGACAGGCGGGCCGACGTGGGCGCGTGGTGGTGGTTGTTGTGCAGACCCTCGCCCGCGGTCAGCCAGGCCAACCACTGGAGGTTGCCGGCCCGGTTGGGGTGCGGGCGGCGGCCGAACGTGTGGCCGGCGGCGTTGACGGCCGAGCTGAGGGCCAGGTAGGCGACGGCGTGGACCAGGCCCGCCACGAGCGCCAGCCACGGCCCGAACACGACCACCAGCAGGGCCACGCCGACGGCCAGGCCGAGGATGGCGTGGTCGAAGAGAAGCGCGTCCCAGCGGTCGGGGGGCAGGTCGCAGGAGTAGCGGGCGACCATGTCCTTGTCGGCCGCCGCCTTGCGGTAGAGGGCGACGTTGCCCACCTGCACGGCGAGGAAGCCGAGGAGGACGGGGGAGTGGGGGTCGCCCTCCTCGTCGGTGTGGGCGTGGTGCTTGCGGTGCACCGCCACCCACTGCCGGGGACGGATCCCGGTGGTGATCCACGTGAGGACGCGGAAGACGGCGACCACCCCCGGCGACAGGCGCATCGCCTTGTGGGCCAGGGCCCGGTGGAGGTAGGTGGTGGTCACCACGTTGGCCAGCTGGGTGACGGCCAGGGCGACGACCAGGGCCAGGGGGAGGGATCGGACCATGACGCCAACCCTATCCTACCTACCGGTAGGTAGGGACGGCCGAGGCGCCGTTCCCCGCCCCCCGACGGCCGGCGGGGTAACCTGAACGGAATGCTGCCCGACGATGTTGCGGGTGCGCTCGTTGTCTAGCGGCAAGACCAGCCCGTTGGCTCCGGCCACGCCCCCGCCGACCACGCGCGACGCGATCCTGGTGGAAGCCCTTCGGTGCTTCTCCGATCACGGCTACGACGGCACGTCCCTGAACGACATCGCCGCCGCGGTCGGGATCCGCCGCCCCAGCCTCCTGCACCACTTCTCCTCCAAGGAGGCCCTGTACCGGGAGGTCTTCGAGCGGGCCCTCGCCGACTGGTACCAGCGGGTGGAGGAGGCCACGCTGGGCAACGGCATCGGCACCGGGTGGGAGCAGGTCGACCGCATCCTCACCGCCGGGTTCCGGTTCTTCATGGCCCATCCCGCGTTCGTGCGCCTGGTGCGGCGGGAGGCCCTGGAGGATGCCAGCCGGCTGGGCGCCGAGCTGGGCGCCGGCCTGCGCCCCCTGTTCGCCCGGGCGGTGTTCTTCTTCGAGGAGGAGATGTCGGCCGGGCGGCTGCGCAAGCACGACCCCGAGCAGCTCTTCTTCACGATCTACGGGGCCCTCCTGAGCTACTTCAGCGACGTCCCCTTCCTGGAGGACCTGCTCGGCGGCGACCCGCTCGCCCCCGACGTCCTCGAGGCCCGGCTCGAACACCTCCGCAGCGTCTTCCGGGCGGCCCTCGAGCCGTAGCTCGGAGAGGGCATCCGCCCCGCCGGCTGAGCGCAGCGCCCGGGGAGCGGTGCGCGAATAGCCCGATCGCACCATCTTGCGGCGCGCCGTGGCGGTCGATGACAGAGGGGACAGCTGGGAAGGATCACGTTGCGCGCACCACTGGCACCCAAATCGAAGGTCGGCTTCCTCGTCGGGCTGGTCCTGTTCGTCGTCGGGGGAGCGGTCGCCGCCTACCTCGCCACCCGCTCGCCGGCGGCCCCGTCGACGGTGGCGGCCCGGGTGAACGTCTATTTCGCGGCCGCGGCGGTCGACACGGGAACCTCGGGGACGGTGGCGGTCGCCCAGGGCATACTCCGCACCCGGGCCATCGCCCCCGCCGACCTGCCCGTCAACGGCGTCACCGACCCGTTGCAGATCGCGGGCGGCGTGGCCGCGGCGGTCATCCCCGCCGGCACCGTCGTCACCACCGACATGTTCCCCGCCCCCCAGACCCGCATCGGGACGGTCGTGATCCCCCCCGGGAAGCGGGCCCTGGCCCTGAAGATGGGGCCGGTGGCCGGCGTGGCCGGTTTCGCCGGCGCCGGCGACCTGGTCGACATCTACGGCGTGACCATGGGGACCGATCCCGCCTTGTCGAGGGTGCAGCTGGTCCTGCAATCGGTGGAGGTCCTCAACGTCAACGGCCTCGGCCTGCCCGTGGCCCAGGGCGTGGCCGACGGCGCTCTGGTCTACCTGCTGGCGGTGACCCCGATCGACGCCGAGCGGCTGATCTTCCTCAACCAGTTCAACGCGCTCTACTTCGACCTGGTGGCCAAGGGCGAACCGCCCGTCGTCACGCCCGGCGCGGGACAGGCCGACGCCTTCAAGGGCCTGTAGCGGTGCGCGCCCCGACCATTCTCGTCCTCGACGAGAACGAAGACCTCGGCCGCCAGGTGGGTCGGGCCATCGCCTGCCTGCGGCCTCGCCCGGACCTGGTGCTCTGCCCGGGGACGGCCGCCATCGACGAGGTCCTCGCCGTCCACCCGGCGGTCGACGTGATCGTCGCCGGACCGAGCGTGGTGACCGCGGACGGGCTCGTGCAGCTGCGCCGGCTCCGTGTGCGCCTCCCCGAGTCGAGCCTCATCCTGGTCGTCGACCGCCGCCGCACCGCCAGCCTGCGGGACACGATCCGCACCGGCGCCATCGACATCCTCCGCCTGCCGGTGACGGACGCGGCCATCGTCGACGCCATCATGCAGGCTCTCGAGGTGCGGTGGGGCGCCCTGGGGGAGGCCGACGGCGACGGGCCGGGCCAGGGCAAGGTGGGCGAGGTCATCGCCGTGGTCTCGGCCACGGGCGGGTGCGGCAAGACCTTCCTCGCCACCAACATCGCCTACCACCTGCACGCCCGCCACCACCAGAAGGTGTGCCTGATCGACCTCGACCTGCAGTTCGGCGAGCTGTCGACGGCCTTGCGCATCAAGCCCACGCTCACGATCGTCGACCTGCTGGCCCACGAGGACGGCAAGGACCTGGCCACCCGGGTCCAGGAGCACATGCAGATCCACCGCACCGGCATCCCCGTCCTGGCCGCCCCCGACCGGCCGGTGGAGGCGGACGGGATCGACGCGGCCGACATCGGCCGGGTCATCGACGCCGCCCGCCGGCGATTCGACTACGTGATCGTCGACACCCCCCCGAGCCTGTCCGACGCGGTGCTGGTGACGCTCGAATACGCCGACCGGGTCTTCGCCCTGGCCACCCTCGACCTGCCCAGCGTCCGCAACCTGGGACTGCTCCTGGACACGATGCAGCAGCTCAAGGTGCCGTCCGACCGCGTCCAGCTCGTCCTCAACAAGGTCGAGTCCGACGTGGGCATGGACGTGGCCCAGGTCACCCGCTACTTCCCCCAGGGCTTCGAGATCGTGATCCCCTACGGCAAGGACGTGAACCGGGCCCTGAACATGGGCATGCCCGTGCTGGCCCACGCACCCGGCTCCCCGGTGAGCAAGACGCTCGGGGTCGGTCTCGACCGGCTCCTGCCGGTGGCCGGCGAGGCCGCGGCGCCCCATCGGCGTCTCGGTCGCCGTCGGCGTCAGGCGTCCCCCCAGCCGAGCCCGGCCTAGGACCGGGAATGCTCGTCGCCCTGGTCATCGCCCTCGCCGGAGCCGGGCTCATGGGGGCCTTCGCGGTCGCCAACCGGCGATTCGAACGCGGTGCCGTCGACGAGCTCCTCGATCTCCTGCCGCTGGCGCCGACGCCCGCCGAGGTGGCGGCGGCGGAGGCCGACGGCGCCGTCGGCCCGGAGCTGGACGGGCTGGCCGGCCGGGCCACCGAGCTGGCCGACGAGGTCGTGCGCCGGGTCGACCCCCGACACGCCCTGGGCCGGGCGCTGGACCAGGCCCGCATCCCGCTGCACCCCGGTGAGTACCTGATCGTGGCCGCGGCCGGCGGCCTGGCCCTGGCCACCGCGCTCCTGGCCCTGACCGGATCCATCCCCTTCGCCCTGGTCGGTCCGGTGGTGGCGGCGGTGGTCAGCGCCCGCCTCGTGCGCCGTCGGATCGTGAAGCGGCGCAAGGCGTTCGAGGCCCAGCTCCCCGACGCCCTGAGCCTGGTGGCCTCGTCGCTGTCGGCGGGTCACACGTTCCTGCGCAGCATCCAGATGATGTGCGAGGAGGCGGGACCTCCCCTCTCCGAGGAGTTCGGCCTGGTGGTGGCCGAGACCCGCCTGGGCGACCCGCTGGTGGATTCCCTCGAGCGGATGGCGGCCCGGCTCCAGGTGCGGGACATGGACATGGTGGTGCAGGCCATCCGCATCCAACAGACCGTCGGCGGACGGCTGGCGACCCTGCTCCACACCTTGTCCGACTTCATCCGCATGCGGGGCGAGCTGCGGCGAGAGGTGATGATCCTCACCGCCGAGGGCCGGATGTCGGCCTACGTGCTGGCCGGGCTGGTGCCCTTCCTCTTCGTGACCATGCAGGTCCTCAACCCGACCTACGTCCGCCCCCTCTACAGCGGTGGCGGCCTGATCCTGTTGATCGGCTGCGGCCTGTCGGTGGTGGCGGGGATGTTCATGATCCTGCGCATGGTGAAGATCGACGTGTGATGACGGCCGAGTCGCTGGCCGCGTGGGGCCTGGTCACGGTGGGCGGGACGGTCATGGTCGCCGCGTTCGTCCGGGGACGGCGGCTGGCCCCGGGCATCGGCGACTTCCTCACCCGGGCCGAGGCGGGCCCGTTCGACGCCCGGATGGGCCAGCCCTTCGTCCCCCGGATGGCGGGCATCGTGGGCGGGGCGGTGGCCGACCGCCTCGAGCGGCTGTTGCCCCACGAGTACCTGGAGAAAGTCGCCCGCCAGCTGGTGCAGGCGGGCATGGAGGGCCGGCGCCGGGCCGGCGCCCAGGTGGCCGGGCAGCTGGGACTGGTCGCCGCCCTCGGGCTGCTCACGGTCCTGCTGTGGGGAGCGGCGCTGTCGCCCATGGCCCACAAGAGCCTCCTGCTGCTGCCCGTGATCGGGTGGATGCTCCCGGCGGCCCGCCTGAAGCGCCGCATCCGCACGCGCACCGATCTCATCTTCAAGGACCTGCCCGACATCATCGACATGCTGGCGGTGGCGGTCGAGGCCGGCTGCGGCTTCGACGCCGCCCTCAGCATCGTGTGCCAGCACTTCGAGTCGCCCATGGCCGACGAGCTCCGCATCGCGCTGCAGGGCATGGAGCTGGGCATGCCGCGGCGGGAGGTCCTCCAGGAGCTCAAGGCCCGGACCGAGCTCGACGTGGTCCGGATGTTCGTGCTCGCCCTCATCCAGGCCGACGCCCTGGGCATCCCCATTGGCCGGGTGCTCACGTCCCAGGCCACCGAGATCCGCTCCCGCCGCCGGGCCTGGGCCCGGGAGAAGGCGGCCAAGCTGCCGGTGAAGATCATGTTCCCGCTGGTGCTGTTCATCTTCCCCCCGATCATGGCCATCGTGATCGGACCCGCCATCGGGGGGCTGAAGCACATCTAGCGCGGCGGCCGACGGGCGCCGCGTGCGGGCGTATGGTGGCCGGACGGCGAGGGGAGGCCCGACGAGACGACCGGCCTGCCAGATCGAGGGTGCAGCGATGGGTTCGGGGACGGAGATCACGGTGCTCGTCGTCGACGACCAGTCGATCTACTTCGACATGGTGAAGCGGGTCGTCGACCGCGAACCCGACATGGCGGTGGTGGCGGTGGCCGGCACCGTGAAGGAGGCGCTCGATCGGGCGCAGACGCACCGGCCCGACGTCGTGCTCATGGACCAGCAGCTGCCCGACGGCCGGGGCACCGACGCCGCCGGCCGCATCACGGCCCTCGTCCGGACCTCGAGGGTGGTGATGGTGACGGCCACGGCCGACGATCGCACCCTGGCCGCGGCCAAGGAGGCCGGGTGCTCGGGCTACGTCCTGAAGGACCGGCTGATGCACGACCTGCCGGAGGCGGTCCGGGCCGCCCACCGGGGCGAGATGGCGCTGCCCGACCTGGGCGTCGATCTGTTCATGACGCCGCGGATCGCGGACGACGACGATGCCGTGAGGTAGGGACGCCCGCCGGGGCTCAGCCGGATGCGACCTTCCCCGCGGCCCGGTCGGCGAGGACGGTCGCGGCGGCGTCGGCCGCCTGGCCCCGGCCGTCGGCGACGTGCTCCAGGAGCCGCAACCCGGGCGGACCCAGGGCTTCCAGGGCGCCGGCGGCCACCTCGCTCAGCTGGCGGGACGGTCCCAGCAACGTCGCCCGCAGCACCGGCAGCGCCTCCGGAGCGCCGATCTCGCCCAGGGCGGAGAGGGCCTGGATGCGCACGGGGGCGGGGCTGCCGTCGAGGCAGGCGACGAGGGGTTCGACGGCCCGGGGGCTGCCCATCCGGCCCAGGCACCGGGCGGCCCGGGCGCGGACCTCGGGGGAGGGGTCGGAGCGCAGGATCTCGACCACGTCGTCGGCCGCGGCCAGGGCCTGGAAGCGGCCCAGGAGCTCCACGCTCAGGGCCCGCATGGCTACCGAGGCGCTTCCGGAGCCCTGGCGGAGGATCGAGACGGGGCAGTCCCGGATCGCGACGACGGCGTCGGCCACCACGTCGACGGGCAGGGGATGGGTGCCTTCGACGCGGGCCAGGAGGGCCGACAGGGCGGCCGGGTCGCCCAGCTGGCCGAGGGCGCGGGCGGCGGCGACGCGGACACGGGGGTTGGCGTCGCGGAGCAGGCTCACCAGGTCGGGCACAGATGCCGCAGTCCCGGTCTGGCCGAGGAACTCACCCGCCCGGGCCCGCACCGACGCCCGCCGGCTGCGGGTGTGGCGGTGGGCCACGGCCACCGTGCCCCGCAGGTCGAGCAGGCGGGCCAGGGCGTCGCGGTCCCGGCCCCGCAGCTTCGGCAGCAGGGAGCGGGCCAGGGCTTCGAGGGCCCGTTGCTCGACCGGGTCGAGGGCGTCGAAGGTGGCCCCGTCCGGCGCGCCGCGGTCGATGGCGTCGAAAAGGATGGGCCGGACGGCGGCCTCCGCCCTCGCCCGACGGGCGCGGCGCAGGCGCCCTCCGAGCAGGAGGAGGCCCATGAGGGCGCCGATTCCTGTGGCGGACAGCCCCGCCACCAGCAGGACGGCCCCGGTCACGACCGGGCCCAGGACCGGGCGTCCGACCGGGCGTCCGACCGGGCGTCCGACCGGGCGTCGGACCGGGCCAGGACCGCCTGCACCCGGCTCAGCATCTCCCGGGGGCTGAAGGGCTTGACGATGTAGTCGTCGGCGCCGGCGGCGAAGGCCCGCTCGACCTCGCTCTCCTGGGCCCGGGCGGTCAGCAGGATGATCGGGAGCAGGGCGGTGGAGGGGTTTCGTCGGAGTCGCCGGCAGATCTCGATGCCGGTGATCCCCGGCATCATCCAGTCCACGAGGAGGATGTCGGCCCGCTCGCCCGACGAGTCACCGTCGAGGGCCATCGCCAGACCCGTCTCGCCGTCGGCCGCGACCTGGGTGGCGTAGCCGCCGTGGGTGAGCTTCCACGTCACCACCTCGCGGATGTCGGCGTCGTCGTCGATGACGAGGACGGTCTTCATGACGTGCCTCCAGAGTGCGAACTGGGCTCCGGCTCGATTCGGCGCCTACTGCAACTTCGGCATGGCGGCGAGCGTGCTTGAGCGGGGCGCCCGGGGGGCCGGCGGCGCGAAATGAGCAATCTTGACCATTGTGTCGCCCGCACCGGACTCCGATCATGGGGCACACGACGTGGATGGAGGAGCGAACCGTGCGAGTGCGACACCGAGAGACCCAGCCGGGACCCGAGCTGGCCGGGCTCGACCGGGATGCGCTCGAGCACATCCGGGCCCTCGGCGACGACCTGCTGCGGTCGATCACCTCCGACTTCCGCCACGGTGCGCCGGACGACATCGCCAGCATCAAGCAGGGCCTCTGGGCGGCGGACCCGGAAGCGGTCGGCCGGGCCGCGCACCGGCTCAAGGGGAACTGCCTGATCCTGGGCGCGACCGGCATGGGGACGGTGGCCGCCGCCATCGAGCGGGAGGCATCCGACGGCCGACTCGACCGGGTCGAGCAGCAGGTGCCGGCCCTGGAGCGGTCGTACGGCGACCTGATCCCGACTCTGGACTCGCTCCTCTAACCGCAGCCCTCGACCGCGGCCCGCACGGCGACCGCGAGCCGGTCGAGCTTGGCCCCTTTGGCCACGAAGCCACTGCAGCCGGCCTCGAAGGCGGCGACCCGAGCGGCGGGGTCGTCCCGGCCGGTGAGCATGATCACCTTCAGCCCGGGCGTCGCCTGCAGCAGCCGGCGAGTGGCGGTGGGCCCGTCGCCGTCGGGCAGGCGATAGTCGACGACCACCACGTCGGGAAGGGTCTCGGCCGCCACCCGCAGCGCCTCCTCGATCGTCGCGGCCGTGCCCACGACCACCAGATCGGGTTCCGGGCCCAGGGTGGCGGCCAGGACGTGCAGCACCAGGTCCTGGTCGTCGACCAGCAACAACCGGATCACCGGCTCGTCGGCGGCCGGTTCTCGATGCGGAGGACGAACTTCAGGCCCGACCACACGTCGGTGATGGCGCACACCTTGGTGTCCACCCAACCGAGGGGGAGGCAGACCTGGCGCAGGACGTCCTCGGTCAGGTCGGTGGCCACGCCGGACGACTTCTTGGGCCACGCCACCCACAAGGCGCCCGCCGGCGGGAGGTGGGTGGCCAGGTCGGGGAAGCGGGTGGCGAGGTCGTGGCGGGTGGTCACGAAGAGCACGGCCAGGTCGACGCGGGCGTCGCCGGCAAGGCGACGGACGAGATGGACGGCGTCGGGAAGCGGGTTGAGCTCGGGACCGAACCCCGCGGGCGGGCCCACCAAGGCCACCCGGAAGCCCTCCTTGATCCCGAGCTTGCGGGCCAGCGGCGTCCCCGAATAACCGGCCGAGGTCCCGGGCACCCCGCCACCGTAGTGGTCGACCCGGTGAGGCGCGACCGGAGCCGGGCGGACGGGTGGGAAATGGCCCGTTCGCCCCATCGGACGTGCTCCCTGCGGAGCCGACAACCCTCCCAGGGCACAGGTTTCCAGGCGACCTCATCGCCGGTTTGGAGCAGGGAATGGGTCGACGGCACGGCAGGCATGGCCAGCGCGGCAGCGCAGTCCTCGAACTGGCGCTGGTGCTGCCGCTCTTCGCCGCCCTCCTGCTGGGCACCTTCAGCGGAGGGACCGCCTATTTCCAGAAGATCAGCGTGGTCGACGCGGTCCGGGAAGGCGCCCGCTACGGCGCCAGCCTGCGCAGCGATACCGCCTCCGGGGGCCTCGCCACCTGGCGCCAGAACGTCGCCGACCGGGTGGTGCAGCTGTCGGGAGGCCAGCTGACCTCGGCCGACGTCTGCGTCGACCTGGTCACCCCGACCGGCTCGAACACGACGTGCGGGATCAGCGACCCCCCGGGCGCGGCCTCCGACCCGACCGTCCTCGCTCCGGCCCGGCTGGTGAAGGTGCGGGCGACCCGGGACGCCAAGATCGAGTTCGTCCTCTTCACCGCCCATCCGACCATCACGTCGAAGATGGTGGCCCGCTACGAGCGGGACATCATATGAAGGGCTCCGCCCGGCGCCGGCGGACCGAGGAGGGCCTGTTCCTGCCCCTCACCGTCCTCTCCATCGTCGCCATCGTGGCCGTGATCGCCCTGGTCATCGACGTCGGCCAGCTCCGGATCAACCGCCAGGTGGACAAGAGCGTCACCGACCTGTCGGTGCGGGCCGGCCTCGGGATCCTGAACCTGGGCCCGTGGTCGGGGGTGTGCCGGGCCAGCGACTACCTCAAGGAGAACTCGCCCGCCTTCTCCGCCTTCGACGCCGGCAGCGAGAAGTGGTGGCAGCTGGGGACCCCCCTGAACCAGCTCACGAGCAGCCCCTGCCTCAACACGACCGGCGCGCCGTTCGTCGACCTCTGCCTGCCGGGAACGCTGGGAGTGCCCAACACGAGCACCTGGGGCCGGCTCACCGCCACCGCCGACGGCGGGCGGTTCACGGTCGAGATCCAGAGCGGCTACCTGTTGCCGGACGCCCGGTTCCCGGCCGATCAGCAGGCCCTCTCCGACACCGGCGACCCTCTGAGCGGCGCCTGCGACAACCTGGCGGTGACCGTCACCGAGCGGACGGCCCCCATCTTCGCCCGGGCCTTCGGGGCCCAGGAGCGCACGATCACGGTCCGGTCGGTCGGTCGCATCAGCGACCTGGTCAGCGAGGACTACAGCCCCGCCCTCCTGCTGCTCGAGCAGGACGGCTGCAACGTGCTGGAGGTGACGGGGAGCAACTCCCGGGTGTTCGCCCAGCCCTACTTGCAGTACCCGGGCGTCATCCAGATCGACAGCGCCAACCGGAGCGGTTGCGCCTCGAACCAGGCCGTGCTCAACGGCGCGTCCACCAGCGGCGGGCCCGCCATCGTGGTCTGCAGCGCCAAGACGGTGAGCCCGACGGCAGGCTGCAACCTCGCCCTCGCCGACAAGCCGTCGCGCACGGGGATGTACGCCCTCAACTTCCAGCCGTCCGGCGCCAACACCACCTCGCCGTTCCCCACCCACTACGGCGACACGCTCGCCGTGCGCGGCGCCCGCTCCGGGCGGGACCCGCTCGACCGGGTCTACCGGGACAACGTCGTCGCCCTCGACAGCGAGGCCAACTCGGTGCTCACCGGCAACAGCGGGCGGCCGCCCGGCTGCGCCACGGTGACGGCCAACGCCTGCACCGCCAACGGCCGTACGTGGCTGGTGCTCCAGCAGTCCGACTGCAACAGCTACCTGACCTTCTTCTCCGCCGTGCTGCACCCCACCCGCGCCCTGGCCCAGAACATCTGGTTCAACTGCGACCTGACGGTGAGCGGCGCCGTCCCCCTCGTCCTGGCCGGGATCGACTCCTACGTGGTCGTCACCGGCGCCCTGTCCGTCTCCAACACCTTCTCCATCACCGATCCCCGCACCGTCTTCCTAGGCGGCACCGCCTCCGGCAACGCCCGGGGCCTCGAGATCGGCAACGGCGGCAACCTCAACATCAACAACCCGGTGCCGGGCGTCAACTGCGTCCTCCAACCGCCGTTGATCAAGACCACCCGCCTGGTGGTGGGGAAGGGCTCGCTCTACATGACGTCGAGCGCGGTGGCCCACCTGTGCCAGACGTTCGGCTACCTGGCCAGCGGCTACGGGAAGGTGCCGGCCACCTCCGGCACCGCTCCGTGCAGCAACCCCTGCAGCGGCTACTCGGGGCAGCTGAAGATCGGCAGCGGTGCGTCCGTCGACTGGATCGCCCCCAACCAGATCACGGACCGCCGGCCGACGGCGGAGGAAATCCTCAGCCCGTACCGCTTCGAGGACCTCGGGCTGTGGACCGAGGCGGGCGGCGCCCAGAGCATGAACGGCGGCGGAATCGGGCACATGACCGGCGTCTACTTCCTCGGCAACGCCGACGCCTTCACCCTCACCGGCGGATCGGGGGCCAACGTCGTGCTGAGCGCCCAGTTCATCAGCCGGCGGATGAAGGTGGCGGGCGGCGCCACCATCAACCTGGTCCTGAACCCGGTCGACTCGGTGCCGGTGATCGTCTACCAGATGGCGCTGGTGCGCTGAGGCCGCCTACCGGTCGGCGTGCAGCCTCCCGCCCGGCTCGGGCCCGGTCCCTGGCCCGGCCGCGGCATGGCCGTTGGCGGCGACGGCCCGCGCCACCGACCCCAGGCCGAGGGCCTCGGCGGTGGCCGCCGCCTCCTCCAACAGGCGGGGCACGCCCGCGGGGCGGCCGGCCGCCGCCAGCGACCGGGCCCACGCGACGCGGGTGCGGGCCAGCCAGGCGGGGGCGCCCACCTGGTGGTGGATGACGGCAGCGGCCGCGAAGTGCCCGTCGGCCTCGTCATGGCGACCGAGGGCGGCGGCCAGCAGTCCCAGGTAGTGGTCGACCGAGCCGCAGTAGGCGAGCGAGGACAGGGTGACGATCTGCCCGGCGTAGGGCGCCATGAGCTCGAACAGGCGGGTGGCCCGGGGGCCGTCGCCGATCGCGGCCGCCACCGTCGCGCAGTTGGCGACGATGTGGAGCCACGTGGGTTCGAAGGCGAGGTCGGCGAAGTCGCCCGCGGCCAGCTCGTCGAGGAATCCCCTGGCCTTGCCGTGGTCGTCGCGCTCCAGCGCGCACAGGGCTTGCCACGACCGGAGGAACCACCACGAGTCGGGGTCGCGGGCGAGGGCGATGCGCAGCGGTCGCTCCCAGCGGCCCAGGCTCCCCCGCTCGAAGGCCAGGTGGAGGCGCTGCACCGACAGGAAGAGGTCGGCGTCGGGCTGGCCCGCGGCCTGGCCCAGGTGGAAGGCGTCGGTGGCCAACCGCTCGGCATCGTCGAGGCGTCCGTCGAACATGGCCCGGCCGGCCCGCATGTAGGTCGCGTACCAGAGCATGGTCGGCTGGTGGACGGCGGCCGCGCTGCGGTCGAACTCCTCGAGGGACGTGGCCGCCTCCTCCGCGTCGGCCGCCTCCATGGCGGCCACCGCCCGCCACCCGTGGGCCTCGCAGTGCAGCGCCGGGTCGGCCAGCCGGTGGGCCACGGCCAGCAGCTCGGCCGTGTTGGCCAGCCGCTCGGGGAGGGTGGCGGGGTCGCCCCGGATGGTGTTGTAGCGGGGGACCAGGACCTGGGCCAGGGTGGGGACGTCGCCCAGGCGACGGGCCATGGCCAGGGCCTCGTCGCTCAGCCGGCGCACGGCGGGGGCGTCGCCCGAGTACACCAGCTCCACCGCCAGCCGGGCCAGGAGGCGGGCCCGCAGGGGGCTGTCGCCCGGGTCGATGGCGGCCAGGGCGTCCTGGAAGGTGGCCACCCGTTCCCCGTCCACCCGGCGGGTGGCGCTCCAGAAGCTGCGGGTGTTCGACAGGGCGGCGGCGGCCAGGCGCTCGGCGTCGCCCAGCTGGCGGGCGAGGTCGGCCGCCTCGAGGAGGGTGGCCCGGTGGGCGGGTGACCCGCTGCGGCGCTCGGCCTCGCCCAGGGCGAGGAGGAGGTCGCACCGCTGGCGCAGGCGGTCGGCGGCGTCGTCCACGTCGACCGAGGGGAGCAGGTCGAGGGCCTGGCGGAAGTAGCCGGCGGCGTCGTCGTGGGCGAGCTGGCCGAGCGCCTTCTCCCCGGCCAGGGCGGAGTAGGCCACCGCCTTGGGCGCCCCGCCGATGGCCGCGGCCCGGGCGAAGTGGTGGGCCAGCTCGGCCAGGTGGTCGTGGGTCTGGCCGGGATGCACCGCCTCCACCGCCTCTGCCACCCGGCGGTGGACCTGGGCCCGGCGGGCGGCGGTGAGGCCGTCGTAGAGCGTGGCCCGGACCAGGGCGTGGGTGAAGCGCTGGCGCAGGCCGGGGCCGGCCACGTCGGCCACCAGGCCGGCGCTGACCGCCTCCTCCAGGCCCGCCAGCACCGCTTCCTCGTCGAAGCCCACCGCCCCCTGGAGGACGGCCAGGTCGTACTCCGACCCGATCACCGACGCCACCACCAGCAGCCGGTTGGTGGTGTCCGAGAGCCGGTGGAGGCGGCGCCGGACCACGTCCCGGACGCCTTCGGGCACGTCGGCCCCGTCGGGGCCCGACTCCTCCACGTGGCGCAGCATCTCCCGCATGAAGAGCGGGTTGCCCGCCGTCCCGCTGTGGATCGAGCGGGCCAGGCCCTCGCTGCCGACGCGGCCTGTGACCGCCCGCACGAACCCGTGCACCGCCTCCTCGTCGAGGCCCCGGAGCACGACCCGGGTGACGTTGGGCAGCCGCCCCGGCTCGCCCAGCACCTCGGCCAGCGGGTGGCCGTCGTCGACCTCGGTGTGGCGGTAGGTGCCGATGGCGAGCACGGGCATGGGCTCGGACCGGGTCACCAGGTGCCGGAGGAGGAGCAGGGTGGGGGCGGTGGCCCAGTGGAGGTCGTCGAGGACGAGGACGACGGGCGCGTGGCGGGACAGGGTGGCCAGGGCCCCGGCCACGGCGTCGAAGAGGCGGTAGCGCTCGGTCTCGGGGTCGGACGGGGGCGGCGGGCGCAGGTCGGGGACGAGGTCGGCCAGGTCGGGGACGAGGCGGACGAGCTCGGCGCCCCGGGTCCCCAGCAGCGACGCCAGCTCGTCCGCCGGCAGCTGGCGCACGGCCCGGGACAGGGCCTCGGCGAAGGGCTGGTAGGGCACGGCCAGGTCCTCGTCGCAGCGCCCGACGAGGACGTCGGCCCCCTCCCGGTGGGCCCTGCGGGCGTGCTCCATGGCCAGGCGGGTCTTGCCGATGCCCGGCTCGCCGCCCAGCAGGATGAGCCCGGGGCCACCGGCGCGGGCGTCGTCCCACGCCGCCGCCACCAGCTCCAGCTCGGCCTGGCGGCCCACGAAGGGGTAGCCGTCGTCGTCGACGTCGATCGCCGACTGCCGGCGCCGGGGGCGGGCCCTGGCGGCCGAGGCCGTCTCGGGCGGGCGCCAGTCCAGCTCCGGCTTCTGCAGCAGCACCATCTCCTCCAGCCGCTGGAGGGCGGGGGACGGATCGATGCCGAGCTCGTCGGCCAGGCTCCGCCGCAGCTCGGAGAAGGCCCGCAGCGCCTCCGCCTGGCGGCCGGACCGGTAGAGGGCGAGCATGAGCTGGGCCCACAGCCGCTCCCGGAGCGGGTTGGCGTCGGCCAGCCGCCGCACCTCGGCCACCATCGTGGCGTGGTGGCCGAGGGCCAGCTCGGCGTCCACCCAGTGCTCGGCCGCCGCCACCCGCAACTCCTCTAAGCGGGCGGCCGGGGCCCGGGTGAACGGCTCGCCCGCGAAGTCGGCCAGCAGCGGCCCCCGCCACAGGGCGAGGGCGCCGGCCAGCCGGTTCGCCCCCTCGGTTGCCGATCCCGCGGCCACCGCCCGCCGCCCCTCGTCGGCCAGCCGCTCGAAGCGGGCCACGTCGAGCTCCTCGTCGGCGACGTGGAGGACATAGCCCGGCTTGCGGCTCTCGAGCACGGCCTGGGCGTCGCAGCCGCAGCCGGCCAGCACCTGGCGCAGCCGGGACACCTGGACCTGGAGGGCGGCCGCGGGGTCGGCCGGGAGGTCGCCCGGCCACAGGTCCTCGACCAGCCGGTCGGTCGGCACCACCCGGTTGGCGTTCACCAGGAGCATCGCCAGCAGGGCCCGCTGCTTCGGCCGTCCGAGGTCGACGGGCGCACCGTCGTGCTCCACCTCGAGGGGTCCCAGCACCCGGTACTGCACCCCCGGAGTCTACGGCCGCACCTGCGGAAAGGCCCTGGCAAGCCGCCGGCAGGGCCTCGGAAACCGCCCCGGCGCAACGTCTCCCCGTTCCTCCACTGTCTGCGAAAGGACCAGATGATGACCAGGAGAAACCGGGCACGACCGCTCGTCGTGGCCGCGTCGATGGTGGCCTTGGCCGCCGCCGGCTCGTCCGCCCTGCTCGGCCCCGCCCTGGGGTCGGCGTCGAGCCACCGGGAGGCGCCGCTCGTGGCCGGCGATCCCCAGGTCGACGACACCGACCTCTACGCCTTCGTCAGCCCCGACAAGCCCGACACGGTGACGTTGCTCGCCAACTGGTACCCGTTCCAGGAGCCCAACGGCGGGCCCAACTTCTACCCGTGGGCCACCGACGCCCGCTACAACCTCAACGTCGACAACGACGGCGACGCCAAGCCCGACGTCGTCTACTCGTGGACGTTCACCAACCACTACCGGGACGACGAGGGCCACTTCCTCACCAACACCGGCGTGGTCAAGAACCTCGACGACCCGACGCTGAACTTCTACCAGACCTACGACACCACCGTCACGGTCGGCGGCAACACGACCACCCTGGCCTCGGGCTACGTCGCCGCCCCCTCCAACGCGGGCCAGGCGTCGATGCCCGACTACGCGTCCCTCCGGGCCCAGGCCGTGCGCGACCTGGCCGACGGGGCCAAGGAGTACGTGGGCCCGGCCGACGACTCGTTCTTCCTCGACCTGCGGGTCTTCGACCTCCTCTACGGCACCAACCTCAAGGAGGCGGGGCAGGACACCCTCACCGGCTACAACGTCAACACCATCGCCATCCAGGTCCCCAAGTCGGCGCTGGCGATCAACGGTGACGCCGCCGCCAACCCGGTGATCGGCGTCTGGACCACCACCGAGCGCAAGAGCGCCAGCGTCACCGGCGCACCCGGTGACAGCTCCTACCGCCAGGTCTCCCGCCTCGGGAACCCGCTGGTCAACGAGGTCGTCGTCCCCCTGAAGTACAAGGACGCCTTCAACGGGCTCACCCCCGACCTCGACCACACGGTGGCCCCCGTCGTCGACAAGGTGCTCGACCCGATCGTCCCCAAGCTGGTGCAGGGCATCTACAAGGTCCCCGCCCCGGCCACGCCCCGGAACGACCTGTTCGAGATCTTCCTGACCGGCATCTGCAAGGAGTGCAAGGCCCCGGACGGCAGCGTCGCCCTCCCCATCGACCTGAACTCCCAGCTGCTCAACCGGGACGGGAAGAAGGGCGCCGACTTCGTGCCCTCGGAGATGCTGCGCCTCAACATGGGCGTGGCGCCGTCGGCCCAGCCCAATCGGCTCGGCGTCCTGGCCAAGGACCTGGCCGGGTTCCCCAACGGCCGCCGGCTCACCGACGACGTCGTCGACATCGCCCTCCAGGCGGTCGAGGGCGCAGCCCAGTCGGGGACGCTGGTGCAGGCCCTGGCCGCCGGTGACGGCGTCGACGCCAACGACGTGACCTTCGGGTCGAGCTTCCCCTACGTCGCCCTGCCCCACAGCACGGCCGTCAACGCGTCCAAGGCGGCCTCGACCGGCAACACGGGCGGGTCGGGCACGGGGACGACCGTGGCCGCACCGTCTGACACGAGCGACGGCGGCACCTCGCCGGGGCCCGTGATCGTGGCCTTCGTCATCGGCCTGGTGGCCGCCGGCGTCGGGGCAACGGTGCTCCGCCGCAGGAAGGCCTGAGGCAATGGACGACCGTGGACCCGACGTGACGGCCCACGGTCCGGTCACCGCCCGGCGGTTCTCCCGCCGGGCGGTGGTCGTGGCCCCCGCCGTCGTGGGCGTCGCCGTGCTCGTGTTCGTGGCCGGCGCCCTCGGCCTGGTGGGACCGGGACCGAGCCCGACCCGGCCGGCCTCGTCGGCGCTGCCCTCGGCTGCGGGAGCCCGCCCGCCGGCGGGGGCCGACCTGCCCACCACCATCACCTCCCTCCAGCGCCGCCTCGAGCAGGTGCCGTCCGACCAGGCCGCGTGGGCCACGCTCGGGCTGGCCTACGTCGAGCAGGCCCGGGTCTCGGTCGACCCGACGTACTACCCCAAGGCGGAGGGCGCGCTGCGCCGTTCCCTGGCCATCGACAGCACCGACAACTATCGGGCGTACGCGGGCATGGCCGCCCTCGCGTCCGCCCGCCACGACTTCGCCGGCGCCCGCTCGTGGGCCCGTGGAGGCCTCGACGTCAACCCCGCCAACGCCACCCTGTGGGGGCTGGTGGGCGACGCCGAGACGCAGCTGGGCGACTACGACACCGCCTTCGACGCCATCCAGCGCATGGTCGACCTGGTGCCCGACACCGCGTCTCTGGCCCGGGCCTCCTACACGTGGGAGCTGCGGGGCAACGTGGCCGAGGCGACGTCGATCATGCAGCGGGCCCTCGACGACGCGGCCACGCCCGCCGACCGCGCCTTCGCCCGCTACTACCTGGGCGAGCTGGCCTTCAACGCGGGCGACGCCCAGGGGGCCCTCGTCCAGTACCAGGCCGGTCTCGACGCCGACCCCTCCTATGCCCGCCTGCTGGAAGGCCGGGCCAAGGCCGAGGCCGCCCTGGGCCGGGTCGACGAGGCCCTGGCCGACTACGCCGCCGTGGTCGAGCGCCTGCCCGAGCCCGCCTACCTGCTCCAGTACGGCGAGTACCTCCAGTCGTTGGGCCGCACCGACGGGGCCCAGAAGCAGTACCGGATCTTCGGATCGGTCGCCTCCCTGTTCGAGGCCAACGGCGTGGCCCTCGACGTCGACACCGTCCTGTTCCAGGCCGACCACGGCGACCCCGCGGCCGCCCTCCGGGAGGCGGAGGCGGCGCTCGCCCACCGCCAGTTCCTCGACATGGACGACGCCTACGCGTGGGCCCTCCACGTCAACGGCCGCGACGCGGAGGCGCGGGAGTGGTCGGACCGGGCCCTCGCCCTGGGCACCCGCAACGCCCTGTTCCACTACCACGCGGGCGTGATCCGCCAGGCCCTGGGCGACGCCGACGGCGCCCGCACCCACCTGGCCGACGCCCTCGACATCAACCCGAACTTCAACCCCCTGCTCGCACCCCAGGTCCGGGAGGCGCTGGTATGAGGCGATTCCTGCTCCTCGTCACGACCGCCCTGGCGGCAGTGGTGGTGGTGGCGGGGCCGGCGGCTCCGGCCTCGGCCCACCCGCTGGGCAACTTCACCGTCAACACGTACAGCGGGCTGCGGGTGGGGCCGACCGAGGTGTCCGTCGACTTCCTGGTGGACATGGCCGAGATCCCGACCCTCCAGAGCCGCGACGACGTGGAGGCGGCGGGGGTCACGGCCTACGCCCGCCGGACGTGCGCCTCGATCGCGGGCGCCTCGACCTGCAGGTCGACGGCCGCGACGTGGCCCTGGCCGTCCAGTCGAGCGATCTCGTCTTCCAGCCCGGGCAGGCCGGCCTGAGCACGCTGCGGCTGGCGTGCTCGGTGTCCGCCCCCACCGGCGCGCGGGGCGGCGGGCAGCACCGGGTGACGTACACGAGCGCCAACTACACCGACCGGGCCGGGTGGCGGGAGATCACGGCCGTCGGCGACGGCGCCACCCTCGTGGCCAGCGACGTCCCCGCGGCATCGGTGAGCGACCGGCTGGCCCGCTACCCGCAGAACCTGCTGGCCTCGCCCCTCGACCAGCGCACCGCCACCCTGGTGGTGCGGCCGGGCGGCCCCGCCGCCGCCACCGCCGACGTCCCGGCGCGGGTGAGCCCGTTGCCGCGGGGCGTCGACGGCGCCACCCGGGCCTTCACCTCGTTCGTCAGCCGCCACGACCTCACCGTCGGGTTCGCGGTGCTGGCGTTCGCGGCATCGGTGTTCCTGGGCGCGGTCCACGCCTTTGCCCCGGGCCACGGCAAGACGGTGATGGCCGCCTACCTGGTCGGCCAGAAGGGGTCGTTCCGCCAGGCCATGGCCGTGGCGCTCACCGTGACCGCCACCCACACCGCGGGCGTGCTCGCCCTGGGCATCGCCATCTCCACGTCGGCCGTGGTCGCCCCCGAGCGGGTGTACCCGTGGCTGGGGGCGGCCAGCGGCATCCTCCTCGCCCTTCTGGGCCTCGGCTTCCTCCGCCGCATCGTCGTCCGCTCCCGTCGACCCCACGAGGCGGCCACCGGCCACGGCCACGAGCACGGCCACGAGCACCGCGACCACGGCCACGGCTACGACCTCGACCACCGCGGCCACGGCCACGACCACGGCCACGAGCACGGCCACCTCGGCCACGGCCACGACCACGACAATCCGCACGCCCACGGTGGCCATGCCCACACCCACGGTGGCCACGTCCACCGCCATGGCCCGGCGGCGACCGACCAGCTCGTCACCCGCAAGGGGCTGCTGGCCATGGGCTTCGTCGGAGGACTCCTCCCCAGCCCGTCCGCGGTCGTCGTCCTCCTCGGCGCGGTCGCCCTCGGCCGGACCTGGTTCGGCGTCCTCCTGGTGGTGGCCTACGGCCTGGGGATGGCGGCGGCGCTGGCCGTCACCGGCCTCGTCCTCCTCCGGGCCCGGGGCGCGCTCGACCGGCGGGTGACCCGGCTGCGGGCCAACCGCCTGTTGGCCGCCACCACCCGCCTGCTCCCGCCGGCCACGGCCGTGTTCATCGTGACCGTCGGCCTCTACCTCACCGCCCGGGCGGCAGCCCAGCTGTAGGCGCGTTACACTGTCTTTCGATGGCTCTCGCGCTTCCGTGGGGTGTCCCCCTGACGTACGACGACGTGCAGCGCTTCCCCGCTGACGGTCACCGGTACGAGCTGGTCGAGGGGGTGCTGCTGGTGACGCCCGCACCCAACGCGGAACATCAGAGCGTCGTGTTGAACCTGGCGCTCGCCCTGAAGGCGGCGGCGGGCGAGGAGCACTTCGTCGTGCCGGCCCCGTTCGACTTCTACGTCAGCGAGGTCACCTACTTCGAGCCCGACATCGTGGTCGCGGTCGACGCCGACGTCGGCGACGCCCGGCTGGAGCGCACGCCCCTCCTGCTGGTCGAGGTCGGCTCCCGCAGCACCCGCCTCGTCGACCTCGGCACCAAGCGCCTGGCCTACGAGGCCGCGGGCGTGCCCGAGTACTGGCTGGTCGACCCGGACGAGCCCAGCCTCACCGTCCTGCGCCTGGTCGACGGGCGCTACCAGGAGGTGGCCAGGGTGGCGGGCGACGAGCCCTACGTCGCCACCCACCCGTTCCCGGTCACGATCGTTCCCGGCCGCCTGGGCCGCCACGGCCACCGCCGTCAGTCGAGTGTGCAATAACGTGGGATATACCGACGTAACCGCACACTCGGCGGTCGTGGCGTAGCCGCTACCCCTCGAGCTCGGCTCGCAGGCGCTCGGGCGCGCGCACCCGCCAGGCGTCGGCGAGGAGCTCGGCCAGCTCGTCGACGCCGACCACGTCCATCCGCACGAGCACCGTGGGGTGGCCGTCGTAGTGGGGCGTGGTCGTGAACGTGGCCGGCTCGGCCGCCAGGAGCGCCTCCTTCTCGGCCAGGTCGGCCACCCACACCACCAGCAGGTCGCCCTCGTCCCGGATGCGGGCGAAGAGCTTGTCCCTGACCCGGAATCCGGGCGTGCCGTAGGAGGGCTTCTCGGTCGTCGCCGGCAGCGAGAGGGCCAGCCGGCGGACGTCGTCCTCGGTCACCATCCCTCCATACTGCCCAGCGGTGGCGCGGTGCGGCTACCGGCCGGAATCGGCGATCTCGGCCAGCTCGGCTGCGAAACGCTCGCCCGCCTCGTGGTCGTAGGACAGGGCCAGGATGTCGGCCAGCTGCCCCTCCAGGACCTCGACCGAGAGGTCGAAAGCCCCGCACCGACGCGTCGCCTCCACGATCACTCCGTGGACGACCTCCAGCAGCCGCTCGTCGACCGTCTCACCCCGCGCCTGCCGCCGCTTCACGGCGATGTCGCCCAGGGTCGCCAGGCGCAGCAGGCGGACACCGCGGAGGGCCTGGTCCTGGCCCCGGGCGATCGACCTCGCCCGCCGGGCCAGCACCTCCGGGTTCTCCCGCCGCGGCCGCCAGGGCAGCAGGCGGGGCCCGGGCGTCCTCGTCCGGAAAGCCGGTGGCGGACCGGAAGGGGTCAGGTCCCGCAGCTCCTCGGCGAACCGGGCCGCGTCCTTCCGCGGGAACCGCATCCGGCGCAGCTCGCGCCGGGCCCGTTCTAGAGGGGCCAGATCGGCTTCGGGCCGGTAGAGGCCGACCCGGCGCAGGCACTCGGTGACGATCCCGTCGGCGAGGGCCAGGACCTGGGGGTCGACGGGCAGGCGACGCCGGACCTGGCCGTCGATCGCCGTCTGGCTCCGCAGCCACAGCCTGGCCAGGCGAGCCAGGGACGCCTTCGGGTTCCGGTACCCGGCCGCCGCACGGGCCCTCGAGGCGAGGCGCTCGGGTGGCAGCGGGGGGCGTTGGGACAGCCATCCATGGCGGGCGAAGAACGTCGCCATCCGGACCATCCGAATCGGTCCCAGCACCGCCGCCTTTCCCATCTCCCAGCAGGCGATTGCCAACGTAGGCGACGGTGCGGCTGCACCGAGGCCAGACGGTCGCCGAGCGCCCCCAGGGGTCCTCGGCGGCCATCCGCGCCTCGTCGACTCTCCCAAAGCACAGGGTCGCTCTCTTGTTACGGACCCGAGCGGCGATCCGGATGACGAATTCCGAGAATCTTTCGGATCGTCCGCCGATCAGGGCGCGAGCGCGGCCCGGAGGGCCTCCACCCGGTCGGGAACGACCCGCCAGTAGACCCACCGGCCTCGTTTCTCACCGACGATGAGCCCGGCGTCGGCCAGGGCCCGGGTGTGGTGGCTGATGGTCGGCTGCGACTTGGCCAGCGGTTCCTGCAGCTCGCACGAGCACACCTCGCCCGCCGCCGCCACCAGGCTCAGCAGCCGCAGCCGGACCGGGTCGGCCAGGGCCGCGAACGACCCGGCCAGGGCGTCGGCGTCGGCCTCGCTCAGGGGCGCGGCCAGCACCGAGGGGCAGCAGGCCTCGTCGTCGGCCGTGTCCAGCATCGTCACGGACTCGGTGCGCACATGACCCCCCCATGATATTGACAAGCGTCGATACATTTGCGAGGATCGATCAATCGACGGAAGCCAATCTATCAGGAGGGGCGAATGTCTCGGGTCCAGCTGGCGCTCAACGTGTCCGACCTCGGCGCGGCGGTGGAGTTCTACTCGAAGCTGTTCTCGACCGAGCCGGCCAAGGTCCGCCCCGGGTACGCCAACTTCGCCATCGCCGAGCCACCCCTCAAGCTGGTCCTGATCGAGGGCACGGGCGCGCCCGGCACCCTCAACCACCTGGGCGTGGAGGTGGCGGGCACCGACGCGGTGACCGCGGCCGCGGCCCGGTTCCGCACCCTGGGCCTGGCCACCGCCACCGAGGACGAGGTCTCCTGCTGCTACGCGGTGCAGGACAAGGTCTGGGTCGACGGGCCCGACGGCGAGCCTTGGGAGATCTACACCGTCCTCGCCGACGTGGAGATGCCGGCCGATCAGCTGCGCACGGTCGAGCCCGAGAGCGACGCTCTCTGCTGCTCGTCGGCGAGCGGCCCTACGGCACCTTCAGCCGGCAGCTCTTCCTCGGCGAGACGCTCGACACCGACCGCGAGCCGGCCCACGTGTGAACACGACACCCGGTGG
>Ga0105245_10001277_pt1 | contig 22704 bp, 21 predicted proteins | sample KBSM54metaG_FD_81523 | JGI IMG/M metagenome (GOLD analysis project Ga0105245, IMG submission 81523) | Miscanthus rhizosphere microbial communities from Kellogg Biological Station, Michigan, USA - KBS M5-4 metaG | ecosystem: Host-associated > Plants > Roots > Rhizosphere > Soil | place...
ACCAGCCTCTTCCGCCGGTGGAACCAGCCATGATCTGCTCTTACGAATGCACGTTTTGCCCAGCGTGCTCCGCGGCCATGAAAAATATATGCCCTAATTGCGGCGGAGAACTGGTGAGAAGGCCGCGCCGGCAGCAGTAGTCCTCGCCCGCCTCCGAACTCGTGGTTTTTCGTCGTTCTCTGCCCTAATTGGTACTGAAAAGCAACCAAACCCCGGCAGCTTTCAACAAACACTCATAGCTTAAAACGTATAGACGCCGGGATTACCGGCTTTCTTGATACCATCGTTTGTAATTGTCCGGCTGCAAGGGAAACCCTCTGAGTTGCCGAGGGGGGAATGTGGGACGGGGCCACATTGAGCGCTGAACGGCTTTTGCAATTGAGTTTGCTTCGGCTTGATAGAAAAGTCTTCAAGTTTTTGGTTGAACTTGCGCGTAATGGATTCTGAAAAAACCCAAATCCTGCCGCTAAACGCCATGGTGCCCCGCATTGGCATTGCGGCCGCGTTCACTCTGGTTGCGGTCTCGTGCCTGGTCATGGCCGGATGGCAGTTGCGGATTCCCATTTTGCGCGGCCAGGTATTTGGATCGTTCGTCTCTCCCAATGCGGCCCTTTGTTTTCTTCTCTGCGGTGTCTCGCTTGCGCTGCAAACCTCAAAAGTCCGTTCCACCCCCAGTCAATGGCGAGTACGACTCGGCATGGCGCTTGGCGCAGTGGTCGGAATCTTTGGATTATTGACACTGGCGGAACATGTAACCGGCGTCGATTTAAATATTGACCGGCTATTTTTTGCCCACCGCCTGAGTGACTGGTGGCTGCCTAACCCCGGACGCTTCGCCTTTACAAGCTCCATTGCTTTTCTAGTCGGCGGTCTGGGTCTGATATTCATCCGGCAGCAAGATAAGACATTTATCTCTGACTTCTCAGGCTGCGCCGTGCTGGGTGTTGCCTACATCGGCATCATCGGATACATGTTTGGCTTCCGCCTGTTTTATGGGCGCGTAATGTCCATGCCCACGGCAATCCTGTTTGCCGTGATGGGCGTGGGGATGCTCAGCTGCTGTTCCGCAGGATGGGTCATCAAGTCTCTTGCCAATCCGCGCCTGGGCGGGTTACTGGTGAGGCGATTGACGGCAGCAATCTTGTTTGCGGTCCCGGCTCTGGGCTTGCTTGAGACCTGGCTGGAACGGGAGAAAATTGTCACGCCTGAAGGCGGTATGGCCCTCCTTATACTCACCGTAGTTGGCGTATTCACCACGCTAGTGTTGCGTACTGCGGCCGTGATGAACTTGATTGATGAGAACCGTGACGTAGCGCAACTGCGTGCCACCGCGCTCAGCGAAGAACTGAGCGCCCTGATTGAGGCATCTCCGGTGGGAATCATACGCTTCCGGCAAGACCGCACGATAGCGAGCTGGAGCGCCGCCGCGGAGAGATTGCTGGGCTGGAAAGCCGAGGAAATCATTGGCCACCCGTTACCGGTTGCGCCCAACTCAACGCATGATTGGTCTGATCTGGTGGCCAAACTCGCCGGGGGCGCTTCTCTGGTACACGTGGAGACCAAGCAGGTAAGGAAAGACGGCTCAATCATGGATGCGCTGGTTTCTGGAGCGCCCATACGGAATGCGACCGGATCAGAAAAAGAATTTATTGGCGTGATTGCCGATTCCACCGAACTTAAGCTGGCGAAAGAAGCGCTGATTCGGACAGAAAAGCTAAGCGCGGCGGGAAGGCTTGCGGCCAGCATCGCGCATGAGATCAATAATCCTCTGGAGGCCGTAACCAACCTGCTCTACCTGGCCCGTACCAGCCGCGACCAGACGCAGGAATTCTTAGCCATGGCTGATGAAGAGCTGGCCCGCGTTACCTATCTAACCAAACAGACACTCGGCTTTTATCGCGATGACGGCGCACCCTCAGTTGTGAACATTTCAGCCCTGGTTGAAAGCGTGCTGAATATTTATCAGTCGAAGCTTAAAGGCAAACAGATGCGAGTGGTGAAGGAGTTGCGCGCGCAAACAGAGCTTAGTACTGTGGCGGGCGAGGTCCGGCAGGTGCTTTCAAACCTGCTTGCGAATGCCATTGATGCCGCGCCCGGTCAAGGTGTCATCACCATCAGGACTAAATCGGCCCGCGCTAACGGAACCGGTGTTCCCGGAATTCGGGTTACGGTTGCGGATAACGGTTCAGGCATTGATGCTGCACTGAAAGCCAAGATATGGGAGCCTTTCTTTACCACCAAGAAGGACGTGGGAACCGGACTGGGGCTTTGGGTGAGCAAGCAGATCATCGAAAAGCACGGCGGCTCTATCCGTTTTCGATCGAACCGGAACGGCACCTTGTTTATGGCCTTTCTTCCATCCATGGCCGCCGCGCAATCGAGCAGAGTGAGCGCCTGAAGCCAAGGAACCCCGGACACGTACAAGTCATCTTACTTCCAAATGCCGGACGGGCGCGGACCGGTAAGCGGCCTGCAGCAGGCCGCCATATAGAATAGATTTTCGGCCCTAAGCCCAATGAATAGCCAGAAGAGCCTACTCGCAAAACATCTTGGTCTGCGCGGCATTGCCGTGCTGGAAGCGGCCAAGGGATTGCTCGCCGTATTGGTGGCGGTATGGCTGGTGAGTCTTCTGCATAAAGACATTCAAGATGTGGCTGAGCATCTGCTGCGTATTCTTCACAAAATTTTTCGGCTGAATCCTGACGGACACATGGCCCGCGAAATCATTCGTGGAGCGCGGCGTGTGACGCGAGGAAATCTTGACCTGTGGATTGGCGGCACGATCCTCTACTCGATTATCCGCTTTGCGGAGGGCGTGGGGCTATGGCTGGAAAAGCAGTGGGCAGAATGGTTCGCGCTGATCAGCGGCTGTTTGTATCTTCCCATTGAAATCTATGAACTGGCGCACCATGCCACGCCCATCAAATGGGCAATCTTTGCCACGAATCTTTTGATTGTGGCGTACCTGGCGTGGCTATTGCGGGATTCACACATGCAGAGGAAGCAAGCTGAAGCTGCTCTTCGCGAAGAGGTGGAACCTGCGGCACGGCTTTAGGACAGATAGCAAATAGCAATTGGCAAACAGCCTTTGTGTTAAGCTGCGAGCATTTTTGCAATGCTAAAAGTGCATTGGGTGAAGGGACCCGCCCATTGCTGCGGCGGGTCCTGCGTTCAATGGCGGGATTCACTCATTTGGGTGGCTGTGAAAATTTCTCGCGGTCGCGTTCTTCAATGCGCCGCATCGCCCCAAGCAGATGGTAATTGGCGCCTGCCCGGAGGTGCTCAGACTGGCGGTTAAGGGACTGCATCATGAGCGGATCGAAAATTCCGACCTGTTCCAATGCTTCCATGTTGCGATGAACGCGGGCGAATGCTGCGTTGAGACGGTTGAGGAGATCGTAAACGTGGGGTTTGGGTGTGCCGCTGGAATTAGGTGCGCTGCTAAAATCTGTGTCAGCCATAGGTTGCCTTTCTTAGGAAGGTGATTTGTGGTTAGGGCTGCGTTCGGTGTGTCAGCACCGGCGTGGCCCGTCTTTCTTATATCCGCGCGGAGAATATGGACGCAACAAAATAGCGAAGCGTTTTGAAGAAACGCATAAAGTTAAGCGGCAGAATTATTTTGTTAAGCCAAGCCAGCCGCAGATTACGCTGATCAACGCAGATCAAAAAACTTGCAGCGAATGAACGCGAATGGACACGAATTACCTAAGAAAACCTCAGCGGCTAAAGCCGCGTTGTTGGTGACTTTTCACCGCAGGCCTGAAGGCCTGCTCCACCCGGTGAGAGCTTGCATGTACCGGTGAGGACGCACATTTACCCGGTGTAGAGCGTGCATTTACGCTGAAAATGCTTCGGTGTACTGTCGGCACGCGTAAAGTGCCTGTGCTCTGATGCAAACCAATAAGTTTTCAAAACAGGTCTACTTACACCGATTCTATTTTTAGATGTAGTCGTCCTCCGATGGTTTTCCACCAGGGCTAAAGCCCATTTCTTTAAGCCTTAACGCGGCCCTAAAGGGCCGCTCTTCCACCGGATCGGACGAGGTCAACCGAATCTACTTAGCCTCGTAAACTGTCTTGCCGCCCACAACAGTTCGCAGCACGCGAGTCTTCAAGATTTCTTCCGGCGCTACCTTGGTGATGTCGCGATCAAGCACCACAAAGTCAGCCAGCATGCCGGGAGCCAGCCGGCCTTTTTTATCTTCCGCGAATTCTGCATACGCCGCGCCCGTGGTGTAGGCAGCAATGGCGTGGTCAATGGTCAGCTTCTGCTCGGGATAATATTCTTTTGTCCCTGCTTCATTCTTGCGCGTTACAGCCGCGTAGAGTCCACGGAATGGCGTAATGGGTTCGACAGGGAAGTCCGTGCCAAAAGCCATGGGAATGCCATTGTCTTCAAATTCCTTCCAGGGATAAGAGTGCTTTGCGCGCTCGGGGCCAATATGCGATTCAGCCCAATTCATGTCTGTAAGCAGATGGTTGGGCTGGACTGACGCGATCACGCCCAGCGCTTTGTATTTGCTGAAATCTTCAGGCGCAATCACTTGGTCATGTTCAATGCGGAAGCGCAGGTTCTTCTTGTTGCTTTTCTGGATGGCATAGGCAAATGCGTCAAGGGCCATGCGCGCGCCACGGTCACCGATGGCGTGAAAGCCCATTTGAAAGTTATCATTCGCGCGCTCTGCCGCCATGGCGTTCAGCTTGTCTTGTTCATAGCGCGGTATGCCTGAGTTTTTAGGGTCGTCATTGTACGGCGCAAGCATGGCAGCGGTACGCGATCCCAGCGATCCATCCATAAAGCCCTTGAGCATTCCCGTGTGCAGCATTGGATCGTCCGGTGAATGGTATCGGCGCGCATGGAGCAATTGGTCTGGCGGCGCATCAAAGGGAAGCCACTCAGAGATGCGCAACGTGAGCTTGCCCTCTTTTTCCATCTGCTGATACATAAGAAAATCTTCCCAGTCAGAGTTGTCCTGCGCGGAGGTGATGCCCCAGCGTGCCGCTTCTTGCAATGCAAGCTCAGCGGCCTTGCGGCGCTGTGCTGAACTGGGTGGAGGAATTTTCTCGCCGACAAGTCCCATCGCGGTCTCACGCAGAATGCCTGTGGGCTCGCCTTTGTCGTCACGATCAATCTTGCCGCCGTGCGGATCTGGAGTTTGCGATGTTATGCCTGCGGCTTTCAAAGCTGCGCTGTTGGCGATGGCAATGTGTCCGTCCACTCGATTGAAGATTGCGGGATGTCCATTGGTTACTGAGTCAATATCTTTACGCGTCGGCGTTTTCTGTTCCGCCCAAAGCGTGTGGTCCCACCCGCGGCCAATAATCCATTCGCCCGGAGCGGCGGTCTTGGCGCGCGCGGCGGTGCGCTGCTTCATGTCATCGAGAGACTTGCTGCCCACCAGGTTGACGTTCAGCTTTTCAAAGCCGCCTGAGCCTAAATGCACGTGAGCGTCATTGAAGCCGGGCATCACAAAGTGCCCGGCAAGATCGACGACCTGGGTTTTGGGGCCTTTGAGCTTCTGAACCTCATCGTTCGAGCCGACCGCGACAATTTTCCCTGCCGAAACAGCTAGCGCCTGAACTGATCGTGGCGGGATCTTGGTCGTGAACGGGGGAAGCGTGCCATTCTTAGTGGTGACGGAGACGTCGCCGCTGCCGGTGTAAATATCGCCATTCACAAAAATTACGTCGGCGGGAGATTGTTGCGCAGAAGACAAACTTGCCATTGTCAGCACCATTAAGACAGCGAAAAGAATTTTCATTCATGCACTCCGGTAAGAGCCAACAAGACTAACAGAATGCGCTTGAGTCCAAGATCGCGATTGCTGCAATCGAACCATTCGCGCAGCGTGTGTGCGCCGCCGCCATCACCACCGGCGCCGATTGTGGTGGCTTCAATTCCCAGCGCGAGCGGGACATTGGCGTCTGTAGAAGCCAGGCGCGGAAAAGATTCAATGCGCAAATGCTTGTCCGCGGCGCGGACAAATTGCAGGATGCGCGCTTGGGGCGGCAACTCAGCCGCAGGACGGTCACCAATGCTCTCAATGGCCAACGTAACTTTGAGTTCGCCGGAACGATGCGACAAGGGAGCTTCACGCCACGCTTCCGCAACGCACTCACGCAAGCGGTCTTCAAGCTTTTGCAGCTCTTCCATGGAGGCAGAGCGGAGATCGACACGCGCGGTTGCCGATTCAGGAATGGAGTTGACCGATGTCCCGCCGGAAATGACTCCGACATTGAATGTGGTACGCGGCGATTCCGGCGCCTGCACGTCACTAAAACGCGCGAGTGCCCGCGAAAGAAGAATGATGGGATTGGGCACGCCGAAGTCGCTCCAGGAATGGCCGCCGGGACCACGAAAGGTGATCTCAAAACGCCGGCTTCCCAGCGCCTGATTGACGTAAGTATCGGTGCCTGCGCCATCTATAACGAGTAAAGATCGTATGGCGTCGCGCCACTGAGAGACCGCGAAGAGATGCCGCATGCCGCGAAGATTGCCTTCGCCTTCTTCACCCACGTTGCCAATGAAAAGAATGTTTGTGGCCGGTTTGAGCTGAGCGCGTTTCAACGCGTGGGCGACAGCAAGGAGAGCCGTGACTCCAGCGGCATTGTCACTGATTCCCGGACCATAAAGTTTATTGGCTTCTTCGCGCGTTTGCAGCGCGGTGCCTTGAGGAAAGACGGTATCGAGATGCGCGCTGACGCCGATGAGCGGGGAACTTGGTGCGCTGTGTAGAAATCCTAGAACGTTTCCCAGATCGTCCCGCTGAACATTTTCCAACCCGAGCGCGGTAAATCGCTGGCGCAGCCACTCACTGCGCGCAGCCTCGCCAAACGGAGGAGCCGGGATTTCACTAAGCTCACGCTGCCAGCGGCGGAACTCCATCTCCTGATTGTGGAGATAGGAAAAAGCTGCGTGCACGCTCCGCATCTCCGCAATCCGGGCGATCTCCCGCTGGGCGGAGGCTCGCGAGCCCTCAGAAATAGGTGGGCGGGTGGCCATGGTGGTCAATAACTACTATATAACCCTCGCGGTCAGCAGCCCACTGGGACGAAAAAAGCGGCCTGCGCGGCCGCCTCTCCTGGAAACTTCACTCGCAGTTATTTGGGGGCAGGTGTTGTTGTGCTGCCTGAGCTTTTCTTCCCTTTCTTCCCGCCTTTGTGACCTTTTTTGGCTGTGCTTTTGGCGGGCGGTGTGGTGCTTTGGGCCGTGGCTTTTTTGCCCGGAGGTAGCGGTTGCGGGTTCAACGAGCTCTTGTCACCGCCGGTTTGCGCCAAGGTGAGGCCAGCGCCCAGAAACAATGTGAGTACCAATGTCGAAAGCTTCTTCATTCAATTTCTCCGTATCAGATTTTCTTGCGGGCCCTGTGCTTGTTAACCCCGGAGCCGGCTGATAGTTTTCGCCAGTTGAGCCAGATTTTTCCACGGATTGAAAGCAAGCTGGTTGCAATAGTTGCGCAACTGGTTTTCTAAAAAGGAAAGGCGGCCTGCTCGACCGCCTCTCCTTGAACTTTACGCGCAGTTATTTCGGGGGCGGAGTGGTGGTCCCACCGGAGTTCTTCTTACTTTTTTTCCCGCCTTTGTGATGGGTTGTTTTCTTGCCGGATTTTGTCGTTGGTGTTTTATCGCCAGCGGCTTTGTCGGTTGAGCCTCCGGTGGCCTGGGCGAATGAAAGGCTAGCGCCCAATAGCAGTGTAAACGCAATCGTAAGTAGCTTCTTCATTGGTCTCCTTCAGAGAGATATCGGTTTTTTTGCTGGAGCTGTGAGCTTTGTAAAGATTGTTGTGCAAACATTTTAAGCAGAGAAGCTAGAAAAAAGAAAGCGGCCATTTACAGGACCGCTTTCGTTATAAGAAATTTGCTTGAAGTTATTTCGGTGGCGGGGTGGAGTCAGTAGTGCTCTTCTTGGATTTCTTGCCGCCTTTGTGGCTCGTGCTCTTCTTGGTGCTCTTAGTTTTTGCTGGCGGGGTTGTGCTCTTATCGCCCGCACCCTTGTCGGTGGAGCCGCCACCAGCCTGCGCGAACGACAGGCTAGCGCCCAATAGCAGTGTAAACGCGATTGTAAGTAGCTTCTTCATTGGTCTCCTTCAGAGGGGTATCAGTTTTTTGGAATCGTTCAACTCTGTAAAGAATTGTTGCGCAACATTTTAAGCAGAGAAGCCGAAAAAAGGAAAACCTTTCTTACTGGGCGAAAAAAAAGCGGCCCGCGTGAGGCCGCTTTGGGTAACGATAAATACCAATTTATTTGGGTGATGGGCTTGCTACTGGCGCAGGAGTCCCTTCTGTGGACTTCTTGCTTTTCTTGGTTTTTTTAGTGCCCTGGTGATGGTGCTTTTTGGTGGTAGTCGATGTGCCGGTCTTGCTGGTGGTGTCGCCTGCTGGAGGTGTCTGTCCGCCAGTGCTGCCGCCTGTCTGGGCAAATGCCAGAGCGCCGCCAAGTACCAGAGTGCAAGCGATTGTGAATAGCTTCTTCATTCTTTCTCCTTTAAAGGGAAGTTCAGAGTGTTATCAGAATGAACACGCGGCGCGGAAAATAGTTGCGCCCCTCCGATGGCCCGCCACTGCCCCCTAACACGGCTAAGTGCTGGCTGAAACCTTTTGGCAGCACGCCAGGATTTCTTCCTCTGTAAGGCAGCGGTCTGAGGCTTTGGCCTTCTGGAAAATCCGGTCCACCAGCTCTTCAGAAGCGGTCATACCTTTACGTTCCAGCCAGAAGACCACGTTTGATTTGCCCGACATGGGGCCAATCTCAATGATTTGCTCCAGGCCAAAATAATGCGAAGGCACTCCTGAATAGACGGAGTTTGCCAGTTCGATATCGCCCTTTTTGAATGCTTTAATAACAGCTGCGGCATGGACTCCTGTCGCAGTACGAAACGCATCTTCTCCCATCACCGGATAGTTTCGCGGGATCGGCACGCCTGTGGCTTCTGAAACTGTCATGCAGTATTCCTTCAGCTTTGTCAGGTCCTGCTCTGCCCAGGGTGAGACGCCCATCAGCTTCAGGTTGACCAGCATCTGGTCGATTTGCGTATTCCCCACTCGTTCGCCGATGCCTAGCGCTGTGCCATGAACGCAGTCTGCGCCGGCCGCCAGCGCGGCCAGAGAATTGGCCACAGCCAGCCCTCGATCAGAATGGCCATGCCAATCCACGCGGATTTTCTGTCCTGAAGGCTTCACTACTTCATCAAGCACAAAACGGATCAGCGCCTGCACGCCGCTCGGTGTTGCGTGGCCAACGGTGTCACAAATTACGATCGCCGTTGCGCCGCTGTTAATGGCGGTCGAGTAGAGCCGCTTCACCGTCTCCGGATCGCAGCGTGAAGTGTCTTCAGTTACGTACATCACTTCCAGGCCCAGAGACTTTGCATAGGTCACAGCTTTTTCCGTGGTGCGAAACAAAAAGTCGTCCGTCCAGTTTTCCGTGAAGCGGCGTATGGGGCTCGACCCCAGGAAGCACGCAACTTCAATCGGGATTCCGGCGCGCTGTGAAATTTCCGCCACTGGGCGAATATCGTTCTCATGGGTGCGCGCGGCGCAGTTGGGCCTGATCTTCATCCGGCAGCTTGCGATTTCCCTCGCCAGCAACTCCACGTCCGCCACCGCGCGCGGCCCAGCGCCGGGCAAGCCGATATCGACAAAATCGATTCCCAGGTCTTCCATCAGGTGCAGGATCTTGATCTTTTCGTCGATGTGCGGATCTTTCACCGAAGGCGACTGCAGGCCGTCGCGCAGGGATTCATCATCCAGCATCACGCGCTGTTTAGGCGCAAATTCGGTTTCAGGGAGGGTGTTCCAGTCGTAAATCAGGTGAGAGTGTTTCAACATTACTTTGTTAGGCCCCGCTGCCTCAAAGCTGATTTTACGCCTAAAGAAGGCGGCGACGAAGATAGGATTTTGTGCTTTTCACGCCTCCACGCAGGCGATTTATTAATCCTTTTGCGAACAGCAGTTCAATGAACCCGCCCATCTGCTGCCCGAAGGCGGGGCCGTATCCGTACCACCAGAGCTTTTTCATGCGCGGCATGCGGTCAGAATCCACGTACTTGGGCCAGACCATTTCTTCCAGGCCAAAGCGTCCGTGCGTGCGGCCAATCCCGCTGGCCTTGATTCCGCCGTGAGGCGCTTCGCTAATGCCAAAGCAGGTGAGCACATCATTCACCATTACCGTGCCCGCGTGTACGCGGCGCGCCAGCGTCTCACCGCGCTTGCGGTCATTGGTAAAGATGCAGGCTGCCAGGCCGTAGTCGGAATCATTGGCCAGCGCCACCGCTTCATCTTCTGTCTTAAAGCTGCGCACCGGCAGCACCGGGCCAAACGTTTCTTCGCGCATGATCTTCATCGAGTGGTCTACGTCAGCCAGGATGGTCGGCGCAAAAAAGTTTGGACCAAGTTGCGTCAGCGGCTTGCCGCCGGCCAACAGCCGCGCGCCGCGTGCAATGGCATCTTCCACATGCGATTGCACGATGCTCAACTGGCGCTCATGGATCATGGGGCCCATGTCAATTCCAGAATCACGTGACTCTTGTGGCACAGCCCCGGGGTCCCCGGTAAGCCCGATTTTGGCTTGCTGGGGTGGAGGTGCCCCCGGCTGTGTGGGGTTGGCGGAGCCAACCCTCAACCTCTTCGTCTTCTCAACACATCTCTCCAAAAACTTCTCATATATCGACTCCTGCACATAACACCGCTCCACCGACAAACATGTTTGTCCTGCATTCATAAACGCGCCCCACACCGCCGCGCTCGATGCCACGTCAATATCGGCGTCTTCCAGAACGATCATCGGATCTTTGCCGCCAAGCTCCAGCACCACCGGCAGCAATCGCCCTGCGGCGGCCTGGGCTACACGCTTGCCGGTGGCAACGCTTCCGGTAAAAACAATTTTCTGCACGTTTGCCGCAAGCAGCGCTGCTCCGGCGGAGCCGTCACCGGTGATCACCTGAAGCAAATCCGGATCAAGGCCCGCGGCGCGCAACAGTTTTTCCAGTTCCAACGATGAGTACGGCGTAAATTCTGATGGCTTGAGCACCACGGCGTTGCCCGTGGCCAGCGCGGTCAGCGTCTGGATTGATGGCAAATTGAACGGATAGTTCCACGGGCTGATGATACCCACAACTCCGTAAGGCTCGCGCAGCAGCGTGCCGCTCTTGAGCTTCATCACCGGATTGCCGTGCGGCACCGGCTCCGGTTTTAGAAATGCCGGCACATGGTTCTGCAGGTACTTCACGGTGTCCAGCACAACCATCACTTCGGTGGACATCGCTTCTGCTTCGGGCTTGCCGGCTTCGCGGCTGATTACCGCAGCGACAGAATCTTTTTGGTCGCACAGCAGCTCGGCAAAACGTGAGAATACGCGCATGCGATCACGCACGGGAGTTGCTGCCCACCGGACTTGCGCGGCAGCTGCCTTGGCCACCGCTTCAGCTATCTGGTTTGCCGCCATGTTCGGCAGCATGCCAATGGTATCCTGCGTGGCCGGATTGTGTACGGCAAACTGCCCGGCTTCCTGCTGACGCGCCAGCTCTGCTGTGATGGCATTCATGGTTGGTTTCTCAGAGGTATTCTACGCCGAAGAAGGGAAAACCTTACCACTCCGTGTTTCAAAGATTTTGGTTTTGCGGATCAGTGTCATCAGCGTTTATCAGCGGTAAGGTTTTTGCTTTATTGGGGTGATCCGGTGATTGGAAAATTGGACGCTCGAAAAAACAGATACTGCAAATTTGAGCCCGGATATGATCCGCATTCATCTGCACCATCTGCGGCGAGTCACGCTTCACTTACTGCATCCTCCGCTACCTCCGTTCCTCCGTGTTTCAAAGGTTTTGGGTTTTGATCACCCGATCTTAGTCGGTGCCCGCCATGTTTATCCGATGTAAGGCTTTGCTTTTAAATCTCGGCGATTTGGCAGTCATGGCATTTCTGGCACTCTCCTCTGATCCGCGTTTATCCGCGTAATCCGCGGTAAACTTTTTGCATTTCTCCTACATCCTCCGCTACCTCCGTGTTTCAAAGGTTTTGGTTTTTCCTGATCAGTGTCATCAGTGTTAATCAGCGGTAAGGCTTTTGCTCTTTATTTTGCCGCGCAATCTTTCCGGTCGGTATCTGCCACGCTCGCGATAAGCCACTTTCCATCGGCGCGAACCAGATTGAACAAATCCGTTCCGCAGTGGTCAACCTTGCCGTCCACCAGGAAGTCGAACGGCGCCCACACCACGGCCAGATCATTATCGACTCGCACCAGCGGATCGTGAATGCGCTCCTCAATCTGTTTGCCGGGTTTGCCTACAGCATCGGCAAAGGCGTCAAACGTCATCTGGGTCGGCTTGCCGTCGCGCATCAGCACCATGCCGCCGCCGGGCAGCAGCGGTTTTTTGATTGCGGCCGCATCGCGCTTGGCCATGCCGTCAAACATTGCGGTGATTGGGGCCATGACCGCCTGCTCTTCCTTGGTGGAAGCGGCTGCCGAGGACTGTGTGGCGGCATGGAGCGAGTTGATCAGTAAGCCGGCAGCGGTTGCTCCGGCAAGAAACAAAATCAGGTGTAAGCGACCAAAGATCTTCATGGCTTCAGATTGTAACGGGAAATGAAAGCAATGTAGTTTGAGTTTTTTGCGCGCGCTTCACTGCATTGCGTCCCAGCAAACCAAAAGCGGCTTGCTGGGAGCAACTGCGCGCGGATATCCACCCCACCGAGCCAAAATCGGGCTCGTCTTCAAATATGCCAATGCTTTGGACACACAGGATACAAAGAAGCTTAGCTGGGCTTGCGTTCGTCGAGTGAATCCATCTCGCTTTCTAGTTTCTCGATTTTGGCCATGAACGCCCGCTGCTCTTTCTTGCTCATCTTCTGGAATTTATCCAATCGGTCGCCGGCGGCCGCCTGTTCTTCTGGCGACATCTTCTGCAAGCTTTCGACGGCTTGTTTGAGCTTCGCAATCAGCGGGCCGAACTCCTCATTCATCTTCTTGAATGAGTGGAGAATTTCACGATCTTGTTCTTGTTTGCAAACAAAGTCCTCTGCCTCGTTCGATTCGCGGCTCTTCTTGCGTGACATAGAGCGATTATAACGGCGCTGACAAGTCGATTTCCGCTGGACAGCCTAGCGCCCATCCTTTGCGGTTTTTTGCGAAGGCGGGAAATAAATGCTGATTTTGCGCGCGCTTCGCTGCATTTAGTCCCATCGAGCTAAAAGCAACTCGCCGGGAGCAGCTGCGCGGGCCTGCGGCGCGAGGAGTTGTTTTTTCGAGCATTGTGCAGCACGACGTCGCAGCCCGCGACCCGCTACGATCTCCCCGACGTGCGCCGCCCTAAACGTCTGTCATCCCGAGCGGAGCGCCTAAAGAATGTTTGTCATAAGTTGGTCACCGGCGCGTAGTCGAGGGACCCCGGGGATGTATCCTTTGCCATATCGCAACAGGGAGTTCTCTGCTGGTTCCTTCGTGCTATGATTCCGGCCCTTCATGAACAGTAAAAGAGCACGAATACTGGATTTACAGACTTAAAAAAATGACAAGAGTTTGGCCCGACTTTGCATCTCCCACGGGGTGGAACAGGCATTTAATGTTCTATCACCAAATTTGCTGCGTCCTTACACGGGGTGGAGCAGGCATTTATGCCTGCGGCCAGGTTGCTGAGGAAATCGGCTTCAGCCGCTGAGGTGCCGGATCCACTTTGAAGCAGGGAGCATCTGCCCGCGATCCCCGACGCGCGCCCCCTAAACGTCTGTCATCCCGAGCGGAGCGCCTAAAGAATGTTTGTCATAAGTTGGTCACGGGTGCGTAGTCGAGGGACCCCGGGAGTATATCCGGCGCCATGCTGCCGCAGGGAGTTCTCACCGACCTCTTCGTGCTGTGATTCCGGCCCTGCATGACAGTGAGCACGAATACTGGGTTTACAGACTTAAAAAATGACAAGAGTTTGGCCCGACTTTGCATCTCCCACGGGGGTGGAGCAGGCATTAACATTCTATCCCCAAATTTGCTGCATCCTTATACGGGGTGGAGCAGCATTTATGTCTTCGGCCAAGCTGCTGAAGAATCCGGCTTCGGTTTTGTTGCCATACTCCTTTTGCTTTCAGGTTCCTACAAAGCTGGAAGGATGTCTCCCTTGATGACCGCAATTTAAAGATCGGCCTCCGACAATGAAGCAGCACTTAAGAAATACCTGTATGAAGCGCCGAAAGGTCTTGAGAAACTGGGAGACCTGAGAGATCCGCAAGGTGCTCAATAAAAAGCCAGCCTGATGCTTTCGTGGTTTTCGCTGCTTTTTGTGCAGGGGCGAGTCCGCAAATCAGCTATCGCTTAGAAATTGGGAACTCAATAATCTCGCAACTTTACAACGTCTGATAACTTTTTATTTTTTCATCCACCTATTGACTCGCTCTGCTACTTTCGCTTAATATACGCACTGGTTCTCGCCGGGAGCGGCGCCGTCGAACCACGCTAAACAGGTAGTGAAAACGAACCTTTTAGCGGTCCGGGTATCCCAGATGGAGGCGGGAAACCCAAAAAGGCCAGCAACCACGCGATCATAGCCGGCCCACCGTTTGGGCCACAGATTGTGTCGAGCCACCAAAAATCGGGAAATCGCCGGGATCGCGCGACATCGCCGTCATCGGTGAACCCTACCCGATAGATACATTCTCTTCCGAAAAAAATTATTAGCACCGATGCATGCATACGTGTGTCTTAGAGCTGCTTAGTCATTGACCGTTCAAAGACACTCCAACTTCAAAAGCCACGCGCGAGTGGCTTTCTATTCAGGAGAAGATCGCATGACGAGGCAGGAGATCAGGAAAAAGCATCATTGCATGCGCAGCCGAACTGAAGCACGTTCCCAGTCTTGAGGAACTTCTGAAAATGACGCCGGTTTCGCACCGGCAGATCATCAAGCATTTTGGCGGCTATATCGCCGCCTTACGCGACACTGGTCTCGAACTGAAGTCAGCCATCGGACGCGGACATGGCGTGCCCCTGGAAAAGCTCTTTACTGACTGGGCGGGCGTGGTTCAGAAGCTTAAGAAACTCCCCAGCATCAATGAATACACTCTGCTCAGCCAATACTCGCCCTATCCGCTAATGCGCCGGTTTGGTAAATGGCTTCAAGTGCCGCATGGCCTAAAGCAGTTTGCCGAAAAATGTGGACTGGCGGAACAGTGGAAGGCCGAACTTGAGCTTGTGCCGGCGCCACCCGCGGCCTCCGCAGATGGGCTTGCAAAACCGTGCCTCTTATTGCCTGACAGGCTGGTTTATGGGGCTCCCATGTTTCCGGGCCCGATGGCTTACGCGCCGGTGAATGAAATGGGCGTGGTGTTTTTATTTGGCTGGATGGCTCCGCAGCTGGGGTATGTGGTGCATTGGCTGCAAAGCGAGTTTCCAGATTGCGAGCTGATGCGCCGCGTGGGAGAAGACAAGTCCCAGCCGCTGAAAGCCGAGTTTGAATACGAGAGCCGCAACTTCCTGAAGCACATGCATGACGTGAAAGGATGCGACTTGATTATCTGCTGGCGGCATAACTGGCCGGAGTGTCCGCTGGAGGTTCTGGAGCTGAAGAGTCTATTGCCAAAATTGCACGATTACCAGACGAGCCATCCGCCATCGGCTGAAGATTCTTACAATCCAAAAACGTAGAAGTGGCTTAAAGCGACGCGATAAAAAATTAAATGTCTTCTTCCATGTAGTCCATCACCGCATGGAGATTGTTTTCTTCAAGGAAGATATTGGGCAGCCGCACACGGCTTTCTTTGTTAAGACGCTGGGCCGCGGATTCGGCGGTCGGCATATCAACGCGCATTTCCTCATGCAGGAATGGAACAAGTTCATCGGACTCAACGCGGGCAACAAAAGTTCCGCCGGCATTTTGTTCGAACATGATCTGGTAGCTGACCGGTTGGCCATCGAGTTTCATGAGATCCAGGGTGCCGGTGGGCATGCGCGTTCCTCCAGTGTGCCTAGCAGGGTAATATCATATCGGACGCCATGAGTTTAATGCGGCAATTGCAGCCGTGTAAACTTGATCGAGCAAAATTATGTTGTTTATCGGACAGAGAAAAGAGCTGCTTGGGTCAGCCCACCCCCCGTTTGGGAAGGGCATCGTATGAAATGTCCGGCGTGCCGGCGCTTTCCGTTCCCAAGAGCTGGCGTCTCAGAGTATTTGCTGGAGATTTGCAAAACCTAAACGGGAGAAGGAACGACATGAAACGTCTGGCTATTTTAAGCGCATTAGCGCTTTGTATCGCTTCATTCGCGCCTGCGGCATCAGCCCAGAGCAGTGACGATAAAAACCATGGAAACTTGGGCGTGTATTTAGACTTTACGCGCCTGCAACCTGCCGACCTCAATATGCTTGGTGTGGGCGCGCGGCTCGGCGTAAACGTCAGAAAGCACGTTGTTGTGGAAGGCGAGATGGCCTATGACTTTGAGCGCACGAAGACCCAGGTCATCACGGTCGGCAACCTTACCAGCACTGTCCGCTCCAATCTGCGCATGCTCCACGGGCTGTTTGGTCTAAAGATCCAAAGCACGGGCCCGGTGCGCTTTTTCGGGTTGTTGAAAGGCGGCTTTGTGAACTTCGGCGTGGGCGGCCCCGTGACTGCCGGCGTGATCAACAACCAGATTGGCAATATTGTTGACGGCAACACGAGCGGCGTCTTTTATCCCGGCGGCGGCGTCGAATTCAATGCTGGCTGGCTTGGTATCCGTGCGGAAGCAGGCGATGAAATCATGTTCCTGAATGGTGGTGCGCGCAACAATTTCCGTGCCACGATTGGTCCGCAGATCCGGTTCTAACACTCGACCCTAATCAGCAGAAAAAAGAAAGCAGCTCTTTCCGGGGCTGCTTTCTTTTGTTCTGAATAAGGCCCGTCACGCCGAAGGCCAGCTTCTCTGGCCTGTGTTAGATTAGTAAGAGTGTGGGCGCGTAGCTCAGTTGGTAGAGCAACGCCCTTTTAAGGCGTGGGTCGCTGGTTCGAATCCAGCCGCGCTCACCATGAGTTTCACAGGCTTACGCCGCGCCGCCGCACCGGCCATCACTTTACATCAGAGACTGTAATCCTTCATGTTCAATCCAACTGATCCAGAATCTCAGCCCAGCAAACTTTCCACCTCTGACTCCGGAGAATCGTTCCAGGACATTCTCTCGCAGTTTGAGCAGAGCCATTCCCACAAGCCACAGAACGAAGAAGGCAGCCGCAGGATTGAGGCCACCGTCGTGACGCTCACGTCTGATTCCATCCTGCTTGATATCGGCTTTAAGACGGAAGGCATTTTGCCTCTTACCGCTCTGCGCCCCGGTGAAACCGTAAAGCCTGGTGACAAGCTGCTGATCAGCGTTAAAGGCCGCGATCCTGAAGGCTATTACGAAGTTGCCCTCGGCAAGATTGCGCGCCCTATTGACTGGCCATCTCTGGAGCAGGCCTTTAATGAGAAAGCCACCATTGTCGGCACGGTCACGGCTGCCATTAAGGGCGGCTTGAGCGTTGACGTAGGCGTCCGCGCTTTTATGCCGGCTTCGCGCAGCGGAGTACGTGACGCTGCGGAAATGGAAAAGCTGGTTGGGCAGGAGATTCAATGCCGCATCACCAAGCTCGATGTAACGGAAGAAGACGTAGTTGTTGATCGCCGCGTGATTGCCGAAGAAGAAGAGCGCGCCACCAAAGAGCGCCGCTATTCTGAAATTCAGGAAGGCGAAACCGTGCGCGGCACTGTCCGCAGCCTCGCCGACTATGGCGCATTCATCGATATTGGCGGCGTCGACGGCCTGCTGCACGTGGCGGAAATCTCATGGAGCCGCGTGAACAAGCCTTCTGATCTTCTTTCCGTTGGGCAGGAAATTGAAGCGCGCGTGCTTAAGGTCGATCCCGAAAAGCGGCGCATCTCGTTGGGCATGAAGCAGCTTCTGCCGCATCCATGGGACACCGCCGCAGAAAAATACAAGCAAGGCGAACGCGTGCGCGGCACAGTCACTCGCCTGGCCGATTTCGGCGCCTTCGTGGAAATCGAGCCCGGTGTTGAAGGTCTTATCCACGTTTCTGAAATGTCGTGGTCAAAAAAAGTTCGCAAGCCCAGTGACGCCGTGAAAGTTGGAGAGACGGTTGAGGCCGTGATCCTGAGCGTAAACGTCCCGGAGCGGCGCATTTCGCTTGGACTTAAGCAGGCGCTGGGCGATCCCTGGATTGAAGCGGCAAAGAACCTCACGATCGGCTCCGTGATTGAAGGCCCGGTTGTGAGCATCACCAAGTTCGGCGCGTTCGTGCAGATTGCTGAAGGCGTGGAGGGAATGATCCACGTCAGCGAGATCAGCGCTGAGAAAAGAATCAATCATCCGCAAGACGTGCTCAAGGTTGGCCAGACCGTTAAGGCCCAGGTGCTTGACGTGGACGGAGCCAAGCGCAACGTGCGCCTCAGCATCAAGCAGATGGTCCCTTCAAGTCTCGACGAATACATTGCCGAGCACAAAGAAGGTGACAGCGTGACCGGCCGCGTGCAGCAGGTTAATGGTGGCGTGGCGCGCGTTGAACTGGGTGAAGGCGTCTTTGCAACGTGCCACATGGTGGAAGAGCAGCCGGCGAAGGAAGACAAAGCTCCTGCGGCAAAAGCAGCCGATCTCGGTTCGCTCAGCGCCATGCTTCAATCGCGCTGGAAAAGCGGAGCTTCACCCACTGCAGCCAAGCCTGACGCGTCATCGGCGGGGCAGATTCGCAGCTTCCGCATTAGCAAACTTGATCCCGCATCCAAGAAGATTGAGCTGGAGCTGGCCAGGAAGTAAAGACGGTTGGGAGCGCATTTGCCCGAACTTCCAGACATTGTCGTTTACATGGAAGCGCTGGAGCAGCGCGTAGTCGGCCATGTGCTGGAAAGCCTTGAGGTTCGGGGACCGTCGCTGCTTCGTACCGCCGATCCGCCCATCTATTCGATCCAGGGCCGCCGCGTGACTGCGTTGCGCCGCGTAGGAAAGCGTATTGCCTTCGGCTTTGACAACGATCTCTGGCTGGTCTTTCACCTCATGATTGCCGGGCGGCTGCACTGGAGCCAGAAGAAAAAGGCCGCTGACGGGCGTCGTACCCTTGCCGCCTTTGACTTCGACAATGGCACGCTCACCCTGACTGAAGCTGGCACACGCAAGCGCGCGTCGCTGCACCTTGTCCGCGGAGAAGAGGGTCTCGCCGCGCTTGATCCCGGCGGGATCGATGTCTTTGCCGCATCGCTCGATCAATTCAGTTCCGTGCTTACTTCAGCGAATCATACTTTGAAGCGCGCGCTCACAGATCCGCGGTTGTTCAGTGGAATCGGCAATGCTTATTCGGACGAGATCCTTTTCCATGCGCAGCTCTCGCCCGTGCTGCTCACACAGCGCATGACGCCTGAACAAATCGAGCGGCTCTTTGAGGCCACAAAACAAACGCTGACGCAATGGACGGAGAATCTTCGCAAAGAGTCAGGAGCAAAGTTTCCTGAGAAAGTCACGGCCTTTCGCGATGAGATGGCCGTCCATGGCCGCTATGGCAAACCTTGTCCGCGCTGCGGCGCAAAGGTCCAGCGCATCCGTTATGCTTCAAACGAAACCGATTACTGCCCTCACTGCCAGACCGGAGGTAAGCTGCTGGCCGACCGTTCTCTCAGCCGATTGTTACGCCAGGACTGGCCGCGCACTCCGGAAGAACTGGAAGAGCGCAAAAGGGCCTAACTGCCGCCTGCCCGCGCTTTCGGATCCTCGGCCAGAAAGAGTGTTTCGGTCAGCTTGGCTACGAGAGCTTCTTTTCCGGCATTGCCGGCATACACCAAAGCTTCCGCCACGATCACGGTTTTGCCTGGGCGCAGCACTGAAGCCGTACAGCGCAACCTGTCACCGATAGCCGGCCGAAGATAATTGATCTTGAACTCCACCGTCAGCACGTCTTTTTCGCCAGAGACAGAACGCGCCGCCCCGCCGGCGGTATGGTCAGCCATAGTGGCGATCACGCCGCCATGAATGAACCCGTGCTGCTGCCGCAGGCAATCCTGTACGACAAGACTGGTTTCGCAGATGCCCTCGGATACTTTGTCCAGCCGGATGTTGAGATGGCGTATGAAATTCGCCTGATAAAAGATCTCTCGCACATGCTCGGATCCGGCTTGGTCTGGATTCATCCTTTGCGTTCTCCAGTCTTATGGTTGAATTTGCCGTGCTTGCCTTCGCCCGACGTGAACCGCTGTGCTCCAGCCCGCGACTCTCCTGAAGCCAATACTTTTAATCCATGCTTCAACTCGTTGCGTCGCGCGTCTTCCCATGAGAGGGACCATTGCTCATAAACCGACAAGCGGTCAGCTCGCAAACCATTTTGCGGAAATCCAGCGAGCGTTTGTGCAAGCTCAAGCGCCGTGGATAGTGCTTTACCCGATTCCACCAGCCGATTCACTAGTCCCATATGCAAAGCTTCTTCGCCGGAAACGCCACGGCCGGTAAGAATCAGATCAAGCGCGCGGCCCTGGCCAATCATCCGAGGCAGCCGCACGGTCCCCAGGTCGATCAGCGGAACGCCAAAGCGGCGGTTGAAAACGCCGAAGACCGCGTCTCGCGCAGCAACACGCAGATCGCACCACAACGCTAGTTCAAGCCCTCCAGCGACTGCGTGGCCTTCCACAGCCGCAATGACAGGTTTGCTCAACTGCAACCATGTTGGCCCCATCGGGCCCGAGCCATCTTCGTCAACGGCCGTCCGGCGTCCCTCGGCCACTTCGCGCAGATCAGCTCCGGCGCAGAACGATCCTCCCGCTCCGGTCAGCACCGCAGCGCACAGCGCGTCGTTGGCTTCAAATTGCTTGAACGCCTCCGCCAACGCGGCGGCTGTGGCTGAGTCCACGGCGTTGCGCACTTCAGGACGATGGATTGTGACGGTCAGGACTTTGCCGTCACGCGCCGTGATGACCGAGTTGGTCGACATGATCTCTTCTTCCCGATAATCCGCGTTCATCCGAAAATCCGCGGTAAATTTTCCATTTTTAGCGAACACTGAAAGCTGTGTCGGGTTTTCAACCTCGCCACGGTCTATTTCTTCTCCGTGTCCTCTGTGCCCTCTGTGGTAAGGTTTTTTACAGTCGCGACGCCGCGTGTGTCGCGCCCGCCAGTTCCGCCGCCACGGCGCCGATTCTGTCCAGTGCCGTCCGCACCTTCTCAGTCTCGTATCCCACGGTGATGCGCAAATGGTTTTCCGTCCCTAAATAAGCTCCCGGCGCCACCAGCACAGAAGTTTTTCTGCGGATGTGGTCTGCCAGCTCCGCTGACGGCATATCAAAGTTGTAGCCGACGAACGCTATCGACGTTGCGACAGCCTCGCTCACTCTAAATCTTCCCTCCTGCGCGCGCACCCATTGCTCCAGCACGGCGTGCCCTTCCCGTGAAAGCTTCTTCTGACGATCCAGCAATATCTTTCGTTTTGCAGGTTGCAACGCAATCTCCGCCAGCTTCATGCTCGGCCCGGCCGCGGCGATCACGGCATATTCGTGCCGCCGCCAGAGCTCTTCAACCATCGTCGGCGAAGCCACCGCCCAGCCTATCCGCAGCCCAGCCAGCCCATAGGCCTTGGACATACTGTTTACGCAGATCACCCGCTCGTACGTTCCCCAGAAGCTCGGCGTCTCGTCACCGGCAAGCTCTGTGCCGCGATAGACCTCGTCCGCATGCAGCCATGCGCCAGTGCGCTTACAGATTCGGACAACCTGGCGCATCTCTTCTGTGGAGAGAATACTGCCGGTAGGATTATTAGGATTCACAATTGAGACAAGCTTGGTCTTAGGCGTGATCAGCGCCTCCAGCCAGTCCACATCGAGCCGCCAATTGTTCCGCGGCCGCAGGTGCGCCTCTTTCACTCGGCAGCCAAGGTTCTTCGCCAATCCCCATACCTGCCTATAGCCGGGTGAGACGACGATGACTTCATCTCCGGCTTCCAGCAGCGTGCTGCATACCATCCAATTGGCCTGCGCCGCGCCCACCGTTACCAGCACGTTCGCCGCCGATGCCTTGGGATAGAGCGTGGCAATGCGCTCGCGCAATACGCCGGTGCCGTTAACCTCAGGATAGTAAAGCGGCAGCTCCAGTAGCGACTGCTGGTCTTCACCGGCCAGCAGATCGCTCATGTTGGCGCATTTTACTGAGCTGTCTGCCAGGTTGATTTCTACTGTGCGCTCAAATTGCGACTGAAAATATTCCAGATCGAAGTTTTGAAAATTCATAAATTTAGTATTTAGTACTTAGTATTTAGCCGCAAGCTCGCGGCTGCATCGTTATCCCAAACAGCCTGGACTTCGAGGCAAAAGCTAAATACCAAGTACTAACTACTAATGACTCGCTCTTTCCGCTTCTTCCAGTACAGATAAAATGGTACTCCCAGCAGCACAATCGCTGTTCCCACCAGCGTCTCTTTTCTTTTTTCTACTGCAGCGTTGAGCGCCCATAGGCTGCCCAGCACCACGTAAATCGCGGGCAACCACGGATATCCGGTGCATCGGTACGGGCGAGGCAGATCCGGCTGCTTCCGTCGCAACACAAAAAGACCGGCTACGGTCAGCACATAGCTCAGGACCATCATGAACATCACGTAGGTAAAAAGCTCGTCGTATTTGCCGCTGAGCGTGAGCACTCCGGCCCAGATTCCTTGCAGCACCAGGCTCATCACCGGGGTGTGCCAGCGCGGATGCACCCTGGCCAGCGCACGAAAAAAGATGCCGTCT
>Ga0105245_10001280_pt1 | contig 22677 bp, 16 predicted proteins | sample KBSM54metaG_FD_81523 | JGI IMG/M metagenome (GOLD analysis project Ga0105245, IMG submission 81523) | Miscanthus rhizosphere microbial communities from Kellogg Biological Station, Michigan, USA - KBS M5-4 metaG | ecosystem: Host-associated > Plants > Roots > Rhizosphere > Soil | place...
CGCCATGTCTTCTGGCAACCACGCGCAGGGCCTGGCCTATCACGCCGCTCGGCTCGGCGTGCCGGCGACGATCGTCATGCCGCGCCACACGCCACTCACCAAAGTCGCTCGCACCCGCGGCCACGCGCGCGATTGGAAGGCGTCAACCTGTCGGAATCGCTGGCGGTTCCCGAGCGTCTTGCCAAGGAGGAGGGCCTCGTCTTCATCCACCCGTTCGACGACCCGAGGGTGATAGAGGGGCAGGGCACGCTCGGCCTCGAGCTGCTCGCGCAAGTCAGGAATCTCGACGCCGTCGTCGTACCGATCGGCGGCGGTGGGCTTATCTCCGGTGTTGCCATCGCGATCAAGGCGGCGAGGCGAGCCAACCATGGGAGGAGCAAGACGACAATCGTGCCGATGCCAAAGCTGTTCGAGACGATCGTGGACGATGTACTTACGGCACGCGCCATGCCGTTCGACGCCTGGCACAAGCTCTGGCCCGATCCGTTCACCGCGATGGCGATCCCGGCGGGACGCGGCCGCGAAACTCGCTGCACACAGATCGGGATCGACACCGCGCGCACGCTGGCCGAACAGAGCTGCCATGAAGCTGGTTGCACCATTCGAAATCGAGCACTATATATCGAAAGCAATCGAAGCACAAAACAGCTTTCCTATCGCTGCGCAAGGAGAGGTTGATGACGATTTTTCGTCTCCCCCGTGACCGACAGTCGGGGCGAGGAGGATAGGGCCGCCGCCCTTCTAACTAGAGGAAATTACCGCGAATTTGGCAAGATACTGGCGTATTAATCTCGTCGTGTTCCATCGGCGATATTGAGTAAGGGAGCCGCTCCGTTTGCGAAGGAATTCGAAGCGGTCAGGCGGCATGCCCCGGTAGCAATAAGAGCGCATTCGCGCTGACGGCAACAACGCACATCCGTAACAAACGACCGTCAACGAGCGGAGGAGGAGGGATCTTGAAAATTGCAACTATCGCGACGGTGTGCCTGGCTGCCCTGAGCATCACGCTCGGCAGCACGCCCGACAAGGCGTTCGGCCACGGCAAAGTCGGGACCAGTTCCCCGCCCCGCTATCTCGAGACGCCGCCAGGACAAAAGCCGCGGGTTGTCATCACGGCTGATCCAGAGCTCGACGATTCCAATTCGATGGTGCGCTATCTGCTTTACAGCACCGATTTTCGCACTGAAGGGCTGATCTACGCCAGCAGCGAATTCCACTGGAAGGGAGACGGCAGGGGAACGACCTTCAGCGTGCCGGGCCGCGAATATACCAGATTCGGGCTGCATTTGTGCCCCTGCACCTCATATCGTTGGGCTCCGGGCGAGCGCTTCATCGACGACGCGGTCGACAATTATGCCAAAGCCTATCCCAATCTGCGCGTCCATGACCGCGACTATCCGACCCCTGCCTATCTCAAGTCCAGGATCCGCTGGGGCAATGTCGATTTCGAGGGCGAGATGTCAAAGGACACGCCCGGGTCCAACCTTATAAAGTCACTGCTGCTTGATAACGAGGAATCGCCGGTTTACCTCCATGCCTGGGGCGGTCAGAGCACGATCGCGCGAGCGCTCAAGTCGATCGAGGAGCAATATAAGGGCACGCCGCAATGGGCGGCAATTCGCGCCAAGGTGATCCGCAAGGCCGTCATCCATCCCTCGGGCGAGCAAGATTATACCTACGCCAACTATATCAAGCCCAACTGGCCGGAAATCCGCTACCGGCGTCAGGCCGGCGGCATCCCGCTCGGCTACAATGCCCAGGCGATGGTGAGTGATGACGATGCGGCCTATTTCACTGCGGACTGGATGCGCGCCAACGTCTCGAGCAAGGGTCCGCTCGGAGCGTTCGTCCGGGTATGGGGCGACGGCAAGCAAATGGTGAAGGGCGACATCTTCGATTATTTCGGCATCCCCAACACAAGCGCGGATGAATTGAAGAAACAAGGATATGTGGTCTGGACCCCGCCCCATCCACAGGGGGAATTCCTAGGCGAGGGCGATACGCCTACCTATCTCAACCTGTTCGACAATGGTCTGCGCGGATATCGCGACGACAGTTTTGGCGGTTGGGGCGGCTACCTCGTGCGCGATCCCATCGCCTATGAAGCACAGATGCGGCGCACGTTGGCGGAGTTCATGCAGGGCGGCGCTACCGCGGGCTCGCGTCCGAGGCGTCCGACCAATCCGTTCATCGCCGCGGCCGAGCGCGACTATGCCGCACGTTTCGTCTGGGCGACAACGCCGGACTACAAGGCAGCCAACCACAACCCGCGCATCACCTTGCACAGCCCCCACCAGATCAGGGCCAGGCCCGGCCAGGAGCTGAAACTGGCTGCGACGACAAGCGACCCGGACGGCAACACGGTCTCGCTGCGCTGGTGGCAATGGACGGAAGCGGGCAGCTATGCCGGCGCGGTGCCCTTGACCAACGCGGACGGACCAACGACCAGCCTTCGCGTGCCAGCCGACGTCAAGCCGGGCGACACGATCCAGGTCGTCGCTGAAGCGACCGACAACGGCACGCCGGCGCTCTCCCGCTACGACAAAGTCGTCATCACCGTCGCACCCTGATACCAAGACCGCCGGAGCGATTCTGTCGCTCCGGCAGGTCCCCTGTGGGGGCGGAACGCGGCTTACCGCCCAAAGGTCCGTGCCGAAAGCAGGATCGCACCCGTTGCAACCGGGGTAGAGGCGTCCTTCGACAGCGCGATCTCGTACCGACCACCCTTGATCCGCCACTGGTGCAGCCTTGCATCGAAGCTGGCCAGCAGGCGTGGATCCACCGTCAACTCCACGCGGCGACTTTCGCCGGGCCTCAGCGAAACGCGCTGGAAGCCGAGCAGACGCGGCTCGACCTGGCCGTCGATGGTCTGCAAATATAATTGCGGTACATCGGCCCCTTCCCGCTTGCCGGTGTTGCGCACGGTGAAGCTTACCGTCACGACCTTGGCGCCGGTGATCCGAAAATCCGAATAGGCGAAGTCGGTATAGCTCAGCCCATGGCCAAAGGCGTACATCGGAGTCAGCGAATTCTTGCCGAACCAGCGATAGCCCACATCTGCGCCCTCTCTCAGCCTCACGGTGACAGGCGTGCCCTCGGGCGTCCCGTAGCTCGGCACGGTTGGGCGCGGCAGCTGCTCAACCGCACTGGGGAAGGTGATCGGCAGATGGCCGGAAGGGTTGACCTTGCCCGTCAGAATCTCGGCGATCGCCTGCGCGCCTTCCTGTCCGGGATACCAGGCCGCCACGATCGCCTTGACTTTGTCGCGCCATGGCATCGCGACGGGGTTGCCGGTCTCCAGGACGACAATGGTGTTGGGATTGGCCGCCGCGACCGCCTCGACGATCGCGTCCTGGCCATAGGGAAGCCCGAGGTCAGGCGAATCGAACCCCTCGGCCTCGTATTTACGCACGAAGACGACTGCGACTTCCGATCGCGCGGCGACCGATGCGGCCTCGGCCGGGTAGAGGCCAGGGTTGAATATGACGACGGCCTGCGGCGCTTCTTTCTTGATTGCGTCGAGCGGCGCACCGGCGAACCAGCGCTCGGTACGCCAGCCGCTCATTTGCCCTGTACCGCCGACCGGATTGCTCAACGCCCAGCCCTTGGGCGGCAGTCCCTGGGTCGATCCTCCGCCGGACAAGACGCCAATCTGCGCCTTGTCGCCGATCACCGCGATTGACCTGGCGGTCGCTGGGATCGGCAACGCTCCGTCATTCTTGAGCAGCACGATGCCCTGGCGCGCCACCTCGAGCGCAGTCGCCGCGCCCTCCGCCGGATCGACCCTGCTCACGGGCGCAGCATCGGTCACCCCGGACATCTTCATCGACCGCAAGATGCGCCGCACCATGTCCGACAGGCGTGTATGGCTGAACGATCCATCGGCAAGCTTGGCCTTTAGCGGTGCGTCGAACCAGATCTGCTTGTCGAGCTGATCGCCCGATTCCTGGTCGAGCCCTTTGATGGCAAAGTCCGGCCCCAGCACCGCGCCCCAGTCCGACATCACCCAGCCGCGATAGCGCCAGGCCTTTTTGAGGACGGTGTTGAGCAGATACTCATTGCCGCACGCCTTGTCGCCATCGAGGAGATTGTAGGCGCACATCACCGAACCCGGCTGGCCCTGCTCGATCGCGATCTGGAACGCGAGCAGATCAGATTCACGGCCAGCAGCCTCGTCGATCGTCGCATTCCAGCTGTGGCGGTTGGTCTCGTTCGAATTGAAGGCGAAATGCTTGGTGGTCGAGATCACGCCCGCGTCCTGCGTACCGCGGATGGCGGCGCCGCCAAGCTGGCCCGAGAGCAGCGGGTCTTCGGACACATATTCGAAGTTGCGGCCATTGCGCGGGTCGCGGGTGAGATTGACGCCGCCGCCAAGCAGCACGTTGAAGCCATGCGCCCTTGCCTCGCGACCAACCAGGTTGCCACCGCGATAGGCCAGTTCGGGATTGAAGCTCGCGCCGAGCGCGAGCGACGAGGGCAGCGCCGTCGCTGTGTCACCCGGGCGGACGCCCATCGGATTGGTGACGCCCAGGCTCGCATCGGTCTCGCGCAGCGCGGGCACACCGAGCCGTGGGACGCCCGGGACATAGCCTGCGCCGGGCACGACGTCGCTCGGCCAGGGCGCCTCATTCGCCGTTCCGGGGCCTGGCGGCTTCAGCGCCATGAAACCATGGATGAGCGAGAAGCGCTCATCGTCGGTCATCTCCGCCTCGGTCTCCGCGGCCCAGCGAACCGCCGCCGCCTCGCGCGCGGCGATACGTCCGCCGGGCACCTCGGCCGCCGCTGTCGGCTGTGGCACCGCAGTCCCAAGCGCGAGGCAAGTGCCCGCCAACATCAAGCTCTTGTGCATAAGCGATTTTCCCCGTGGCGCCGTCATCAGCGCCTGATCCATCATGGTGCCGCAGGGCCGCAGCCCGCCTCAGTCGCCGAACAGCGCCGCGTTCGCGATCTCGAGTGCGCCGACCGCGTCCTGTCGCGCCTGGGCTGCCTTCAGCCCCTCATGATCGAGCCGATCGAGCGCCTTCTCGATCCGCTTCAGAAAGCGGATCGCGCTGTTGGCTGCAGCGACGCAATCCTCGCGGAATGGGAACTGATCGAGCTGCCACACGCCTTCCCATCCGTTCTTCCGGAGCGTCCAGAAGAATTCGAACAATTCGATCGGATGGACCGAGCCGGCAATCAGGTCATCGTCCCAGCCGCGCATATTGTCGTTCACGTCCATGCCGAACAACCGGCCATGATCGATCGCCAGCTGCGCTGCATCCGCAGGTGATTCACCGCCGTAGAGCGAATGACCGAAATCGAGCAGGATGCCGACATTGGGAGCGCCCATGCGCTCGATCCCGAGCAGGGTGCGCGCGACTGAATCGTAGCTCATATGCACTCGCGGTTCTCGCGGCTTGTATTCGATGACGAATTTGAGGTCGGGATTCTGGGCGGCCAGCTCTGCCACCCCTTCGACCGACAATGTCCAGAGCGCCCCATGATCGACCTGAAACGGATAATCCCACCCGTCCTGCCCGGGCCACAGCTTCACATAGTCTGCGCCGAAATGCCGCACCATCTTCGCCGCCTCGTTGCACATCTCGTTGGCGAGGCGGCGCACGCCGGGATCGGGATTGGTGAAGGCGCCCTTGGCGAACTGGCGTGTATAGATCTCGGGCGTGATGCCGATCACCGAAAGGCCGTTGCGCGCCAGAGCGGCATCGACCTCGCCGAGCGACACCCCTCCGCCGGGAAACGGAAAATTGATGTCCACCACCGTCAGATCCTCGACCTGCCCGGCGAGGTCGATCATCTCCAGCAGCGAGCGCGGCGGACCATAGCCGTCGGTGGCATAGCGATCGACATAGGTCGCGAAGTGCCAGATACCCGCCCCGAATCGTTGCGTGCTCATTGTCAGAACCTCATTTAGAGCCAAGAGAGGCCGGCTTGGCAGCCAGCGCGAAATCCTTGAGCCGCGCGGCATCTGCGCGGTCGATCAGGTAGCAATCCATCAGCAGTTTCTCGAGCTGGCCTGTCTTTCCGGTCTTGAGATAGCGGTCCGCCAGCTCAACGGCATATTGCGCCTGTCGCCGCGCCGGCTGCAGCACCGTCGCGAGCATCTTGCCCCCGAGGATTGCGTCGCGCGCGTCGTTCGACCCGTCGAACCCGACCACGACGACATCGCCACGGCCCGAACTCTGCAACGCAGCGACTGCTCCCATTGCCATCGTGTCGTTGCCGGCGATCACGCCCTTTATGTCGGGATGGGCCTGCAAGACCGATTGCGTGACCGAGAAGGCCTGGGCCTGGTCCCAGTTCGCCGACTGGCGGGAGACCATCCTGAGCGCAGAATATTGATCGAGCACATCGTGGAAACCGCGCGAGCGGATCTTGGCGTTTGTGTCGGATTCGCGCCCGACCAGCTCGAGGTAGCTGCCCCTGCCGAGGGCGTCGGCAAAGGCTTGCGCGCCGAGCGCCGCTCCCTGGTAGTTGTTGGAAACGAGCTGCACCGCTGCTGCGCCCCGTGCCGATATCTCGCGATCGATCAGGAAGACAGGTACGCCTGCATTCCTGGCGCGCAGCACGGCCGCGACGCTGGCATCCGCCCCGGCATTGTCGAGGACGATCGCCGCTGCATCGCGGGCGATCGCGTTGTCGATCAGCTGGCTTTGCTTGAACGCATCATCGTCGTGCGAATATTTGAGTGTCTCGTAACCGAGCGCCCTGGCCCTTTCCTCCGCACCCGCCGCTTCCTGGCCGAAAAACGGATTGTCGAGCGAGGGCGTGATGATGACGATGAGCTTCGGTCGCACCGCAGTCGGCATCGCCCAAAGCCAGATCGCCCCCAGTGCGACGATCAGCGCTCCCACGACAAGGACGAGGCGGGAGCGCGATGCTGTCATGCAATGATTACCTCGATCCCGGCATCGAGAAAGGCGCGATGGTCCTCCTCGCGGATGCCGGTATCCGTGATGAGAACATGGATATTGTCGATCCCGCCGAGCGACGAGAATGAGGTCCGGCCGATCTTGCTCGAATCCGCGAGCAGGTAGACGCGCGATGCGGTCTCGATCATCGCTCGCTTGACCGTGATGTCAGCGAGCGCCGGAAAAGTCAGGCCGGCCTCGAACGACACCGCGGCGGTCGCAAGGAACAGCTTCTGTGCGAACAGGCCCTTGAAATAGTCGGCCGAGCGCTCGCCCGACAGCGACAGCGTCGGCGCCTTGAACTGGCCCCCCGGCATATGGACCGTACAGGTCGGTATCGCCCCGAGGATGAGCGCGATATTGAGCGCATTGGTAACCACCGTCAGGTGCTCGCGATCAGTGAGGTTCACCGCGACTTCGGTCGTTGTCGAGCCGGAATCGAGGATGATCGTCTCGCCATCCTCCACCAGCGCCGCCGCGGCGCGGCCGATGCGTCGCTTCGCCTCCATATTGACAAGGTGATGTAACGCCATCGCCCGAACCTGCTGCGGGACCGATTTCAGATAGGCGCCGCCATGTTCGCGCACTATATGTCCCTCGGCCTCGAGACGCTCGAGATCTTGCCGGATGGTCACTTCGGAGACCGAGAAGGCCTCGGCCAGGTCGCGAACCCGGGCACTGCCCTCCTCCTGGAGCCAGGCGAGCATCTTCATGCGACGCGGCTCGCCGAGCAGCGAGCTGCCGGTGGCTGCCGCCCGCCGGGCGCTTCCCTTGTCGCGCATCCCCCCGACTGAGGTTGATGCTTCGGTTGCCTTGGTTTTGCTTTGACGCGCCATGGTCATCCTCGATCACTTGCGCCGCTGATGCGGCCTTGAAGCTGATCGAGTATCACGGCTGCGACAATAACCGTACCCTTGATGACCATCTGCCAGAATTCGCTGACGCCCATCATGACCATCCCGTCGCTCAGCGTTCCGATCACGCAGGCGCCGATGATTGTCCCGCCGATGGTGCCGCGCCCGCCGGCGAGCGAGGCCCCGCCGAGCACGACTGCCGCGATGGCGCTCAGCTCGAACGCCTGGCCGCTGGCAGGGTGCGCGGAGACCAGATCGGAGGCGACGAGCACCCCGACCAGGGCTGCGCACATTCCCGAAATGACATAGACTATCGTCGTGACGCGACTGACGCGCACGCCCGACAGCAGAGCGGCCCGCGCGTTGCCGCCGACGGCATAGACATAACGCCCGAACGGCGTCCGGGTCGCGACGAATGCCGCGATCAGCGCAAGCACGATCATGAGGAGGACAGGTGCCGGAACACCCAGCGGGCGGCTCGCGCCCAGAAGGGCGAAGCCCTCGTTGCCGAGTTCCGGACTGCCGATCAGATTGGGGAACGTCGCGCCGCCCGACAGCAGGAGGGCAGCGCCGCGCGCGACATAGAGCATGCCGAGCGTGGCAATGAACGGCGCGACGCCGAAGCGCGTCACCAGCGTGCCGTTTGCCAGCCCGATCGCACCGCCGAGCAGCACCGCGATCAACACCACCAACGGCACCGACGGATAGATCACGAGACCGAACGAGGTCAGCGTAAGCCCGTTGAGGATGAGCGCCCCGGCGACCATCCCGGCCAGGCCGGCGATCGATCCCACCGAAAGGTCGATGCCGCCGGTCAGGATCACATAGGTCATGCCGATGCCGAGCACCGCGATGATGGCAATATGCTTTGCCATGATCAGCAGGCTGCCGATCGACAGGAAATGCGGCGCCAAAACTACGAAGAACAGGAATACCACCAGCAGTGCGATCAGCGCGCGCAGGCGGATGAGCCCAACCAGAATGGGTGACCGTCCAGGGCTTGCCGAGCTCGTTGGTGCCGTCGCCATGATCACCTTCAATGAAAGCTGTGCGCAGCGGACGCCGACGCGTCGTGCTCGACGCGAGTGCCATTGGCCGCGCGCACCAATAGCGCCTGGTCCGCATCGGATACCGGCAAGTCGGCCGTTACCCGCCCCATTGCCATGACGACGATGCGATCGGCGACGGTCAACGCTTCCATCAGGTCCGACGTCGTGAACAGAATCGCGATGCCGCCCGCCGACAGCGCACGCATGGCCTCGAATATTTCCGCGCGGGCGCCAACATCCACACCGCGGCTCGGCTCGTCGAGCAGGATCGCTGCGGGCCCCCGCATCAGGCACCGCCCGATCACCACTTTCTGCTGGTTGCCGCCCGACAGTGCCCCGATCGGCGTCTCGCCGGACAATGCCTTGATGCCGAGCCGCTCGATCATGCCATCGACAGCCCCCGCCTCGGCGCGCGCCGACACCAATCCTCGCGGCGCCAGGTCCGACAGGCACGACAGACTCAGGTTGCCGCCGACGCCCAGATTGGGGAACAGGCCGTCCCGTTGCCGGTCCTCCGGCACGAGGAGCAGGCGCCGGGCGACCCGCTCGGCGATCGCCAGGCCATCGATCCGCGCGCCGTTAAGGCGCACGACGCCCTCGCCGGTGCGCGCGCCGCACACATATTCGAGCAATTCGGTCCGCCCGGCGCCGAGTAGGCCGTAGATCGCGACAATCTCGCCCGCGCGCGCGGTCAGCGTCAGGCTCGAAACAAGCGCGGCACCATCGCGCCGACGCACTGTCGCGCCCTCGATCTCAAGAACCGGCGCGCCCACCGCGACACGTGCGGCCTGTGGCGGCAAGGCCCCCTCCTCACCCAGCATCTGCTCGATGATCCAAGGCACCGATACCGCCGCAACGGGAGCCGAGCCGACCACCATGCCGTCGCGCATTACCGTGATATGATCGCCGATCCGCATCAGCTCCTCGAGCCGATGCGATATGTAGACGATACCGACGCCATTCCGCCTGAGCTCGCCGATAATCTCGAACAGCGTCGCCACCTCGCTCTCGCTGAGGGCTGAGGTTGGCTCGTCGAGGATCAGGATGCTCGCGTCCTCGGCCAGCGCGCGAGCGATCTCGACGATCTGTTGCTGGCCGATGCGCAGGTCCGCGACCAGCGTATCGAGGCCGATATCGGTCTTCAGCCGCCGCAGCGCTTCCGCTGCACGCGTGCGCTCCGTAGCCCGGTCGATCCAGATGCCCCGCGCGACACTGCGACCAAGGAAGATATTCTCCACCACCGACAGATTCGGGCAGAGGTTGAGTTCCTGGAACACGATGCCGATGCCCTGACGCGCCGCATCCCGGACTGACCTGAAGGTAACGGGCGTGCCGTCGAGCAGCAACGTGCCCTGGTCGGGCTGCTCGACTCCTGCCAGGATGCGCATCAGCGTCGACTTTCCGGCGCCATTCTCCCCGATCAGCACATTGACTGCGCCGCGATGCACGGCGAAGTCGACCCCGCGCAACGCCCGCGTGCCGCCATAGGATTTGACCATCCCCGTCGCCCGCAGAGCGACTGGCGTCATAGTCGTGGCCTGCGTCATGAACCGGCAGACACGGCGTCTGAAGCAATCGACACGGGAGTCGCCACCAGCGGATCGGCGGCCTCGCCGATATTTGCGACGCCGACGAACCGGATGCGGCTGCCGGGCCTAAGCCCACCGAGCACCGGCTTCAATTCGGAGAGCGACCTCGCGGTAAGCGCCCGCCCCACATCGGCGAAAGCCAGCTGGTCCGCGAAATCGTTGAAGGTGACGAAGGGAAGCGCGTCACGGATGGCGCTCCCCGACACGACCGGGCCGGTCTGGAGACGAATCGCGCGATGCGCCGCGTCGCCCCACAGCGCCACGTCGACACCGCCACGAGGCGCCGTATCGTCTACTTTCGTCACCACGCCCTCGCCGCGCAGAACGAACGTCCATGCCGATCCTTCGCCGGCACGCCGCCCCAGCGCGGCGCCTGCCTTGTCCAGTCCGCCTTGCATGGCTGCAATCAAGGTGGGGACGGGCGTGGCTTTGCCCTTGATCGCAGGCATCACCCTCGACGCCCAGATCGCATCAACATATTGTGCGGCGTCGAAATTGGCGCTGTGGCGAGCCCGAAGGGCGCGATCCTCGTCGATAGTCAGGACCTTGCAGCCGCCGAGCGAGCAGGCTCCGGCCATCACGAGAGCAAAGGCCGCGCTGTCAGCCAGCCGCCGGGCTGCGATCTTACCCAACATGCCTCCCAGTCCCCCGCTCCGTACCGCTAGCTTTGCTTTCGGTATTTTTCACTTTTCGAGGTCATATCTTTGACGCCTTGCCCCTGTCTTGTCAAACATTCTCGGCGCCACGAGAGGGCAAGACTTGATTTCAACGCGCAAGATTCACCATGAAACGAAAATAATCGAAGGAATTGCTTGCCGCAGCGCTACCAGAGCGATACATCGGCCGCACCAAAGGAGGGGCAAGTTGCTACAAAATTTCGGCGCGTCGCCGCATGCGGATCGCGATCAGCTTGTCAGTTTCCTTCGTCGGCGCGCGACATGGATGCGCCGACGCAGCATCCAGATGGTGTTCGAAGCACGGCAAGGGCACCCTGGGGGGGACCTGTCCGCCATCGACATTCTGGCAACACTCTATTTTGGCGTCATGTGCTATGATCCGAATGTGCCTCACGATCCCGGCCGGGATCGCTTCGTGATGAGCAAGGGACACTGCACCGGCGCATTGTATACGGCGCTGGCCGGCGCCGGCTTCTTTCCCGAGGATGAGCTTTCAACATATCTGAAACCCAATTCCCGGTTGAACGGGCACCCCAACCGGACCTACCTGCCGGGAGTCGAAACCAATACCGGCCCGCTGGGCCATGGCCTTCCCGTAGCGACGGGAATCGCGATCGCTGGCCAGATCAACGCGGCGGCCTACCGCACCTTCGTTCTCACCGGTGACGGAGAGCTGCAGGAGGGCAGCATGTGGGAAGCAGCGATGCTGGCCGGTCACCGCAAGCTCGACAAGCTCACCGCGATCGTCGATCGCAATCAGCTTCAGCAGGGCGCCCGCACCGAAGAGACCAACAGCCTCGAACCACTTGCCGACAAGTGGCGCGCCTTTGGCTGGGCCGTCTTCGAGGTCGACGGTCATGACCACGCGGCGCTGTTGGGAGCGCTCGCCGCTCCCACAGCCGGCAAGCCGCGTTGCGTGATCGCGCACACGATCAAGGGACGGGGCGTTTCCTATATGCAGGACCAGGTGGGCTGGCACCACGGTGTGCCGACCGCTGAGCAATATGCCCAGGCGCTCGGAGAACTGACATTAGAGGAGCCTGACGCGTGAGCGGTTCGCCTGCCCCCCTGGTCGGCATGTTCGATTGCCGTGACGCCTTTGCACGCACCGTCGAGGCGCTGGCGATCGAGAATCCGCGGATCGTCGCTGTCGTGAACGACAGCGTCGGATCGAGCAAGCTGGGCAAATTCCGCGAGCGCTTTCCCGACCGGCTAGTCAATGTGGGCATTGCCGAGCAGAATATGGTGGGCGTCGGCGCCGGCCTGGCAAATGGCGGCAAGATTCCCTTTGTGAGCGGTGCCGCCTGCTTCCTGGTCGGCCGCGCGCTCGAGCAGATCAAGGTGGATGCCGCCTATAGCGGCGCCAATGTGAAGCTGTGTGGTATCTCGAGTGGCGTGGCGTACGGCGAACTCGGTGCGACACATCATTCAATCGAGGATATCGCCTGGTTGCGCGCGATGCGCGAACTCACCCTCATCGTGCCGTCCGACCCCGCAGAGACCGCTGCCGCGATCCGTGCCGCCGCCGCGCATGAGGGGCCGGTCTTCATTCGAATCAGTCGTATGCCGGTACCGGAACTCAACCACACCGACCCCTTCGTAATCGGCCGTGCCGAGGTGATGCGCGAGGGCTCTGACGTCGCGATCATCGCGACCGGAACGCTGGTGCATCGCGCACTGGCGGCGGCGGCAGCGCTGGCTGATCTCGGCGTGTCGGCTCGTGTGGTCAACATGGCGACGATCACGCCGCTCGACGAGGAGGCCGTGCTCGACGCCGCGCGCGACACCGGGGCGATCGTCACCGCAGAGGAGCATGTCGTTCGTGGCGGCCTGGGCGGCGCAGTTGCGGAGATCGTCGCGACCCGCCATCCTGTCCCGATGCGTATCCTTGGATTTGACGGATTCCAGCCCACCGGAGCGGCCGAATGGCTGATGGAGCGTGCCGGCCTGACCGCGGATGGAATCACCAGAGCGGCATTGGAGCTGCGCAACCAAAGGCAGGCCTGATGGTCGATGCGATTCTCGCGATCGACCAGGGCACGACCAACACGAAGGCACTCCTCGTCGGCCAGGACGGGACGGTCTTCGCCTATGCCAGTCGGCCAATGACCCTGTCGCACCCCAGGCCGGGCTGGGTCGAACAGTCAGCAGCCGGGATCTGGGACAGTGTCCGCGCCGTCATCGCCGCTATCGTCGCGCAGCAGCCCGACATGACGCCGTCAGCACTCGCGATCAGCAATCAGCGCGAGACGATCATTTTATGGGATGGCGCAACCGGCGAGGCGGTCGGCCCGGCGATCAGCTGGCAATGTCGCCGCTCGTCCGACCGGTGCGATGCGCTGCGCGCCGCCGGGTATGAGCCGCTGATATCCGCGCGGACGGGGCTGACGCTCGACCCGCTTTTTCCCGCCTCCAAGCTTGCCTGGCTACTCGATTCCGACACCTCGCTTCGCGACCGCGCCGAAGCAGGCAAGCTGCGCGCGGGAACCGTCGACAGCTGGTTGTTGTGGAACCTTACCGGCGGGACGCGGCACGCCACCGACCATGGCAATGCATCGCGCACGCAATTGCTCGACCTGAGGTCGCTCGCCTGGGATACCGAACTCGCCGCGCTGTTCGGCGTGCCGCTCGGATTGCTGCCGGCCGTTCGTCCATCCGACAGCCGTTTCGGCGAGGTCGGCCCTGGGTGTACCGCCTTGCCCGCCGGCATTCCAATCCATGCGATGATGGGTGACTCGCATGCCGCCCTGTTCGGGCACCGCATCACCCGGCCGGGTACCGCCAAGGTGACGATCGGCACCGGCTCGTCGATCATGGCGCTGACCGACCGGTTCGTGACGTCAGCAAACGGCCTGTCGAGCACGGTTGCATGGAGCACCGCCGGTGGCGTGCAGTATGCGCTCGAAGGCAATATCACGGTTTCAGGCCAGGCGGCTGCATTCGCCACGCAACTGCTCGGTGCAGCCGACGAAGCGGCGCTCTCCTCGCTCGCCCAGACGGTCGAGGACGCCGGCGGGGTGGTCTTCGTGCCGGCCCTTGCCGGTCTCGGCGCACCGCATTGGCAAGATCGTGCCCGCGGGCTGATTACGGGCATGACGCTCGGAACAACGCAAGCGCATCTCGCGCGCGCCGTGCTCGACGCGATCGCCTTGCAGATCGTCGATGTTTGCACGGCGATGGAAGCCGATATCGGCCACGCCTTGCCCGGCGTGTCGGTCGACGGGGGCGCCACCCGCAACGATTTCCTGCTGCAGCTTCTTGCCAACCTGCTCGACCGGTCCGTCACACGCCAGGCCAATGCGGAGATCAGCGCACTGGGCGTGGCAATGATGGCGGCCACGGCAATCGGCCTTGCCAGTAAGGCCGATGGGGACGATAGCGACACCACTTTCCGACCGGTGATCGACCATGCGCGACGCCAGGAAATTCACCGTACGTGGCGCGCGGCCGTCCGTCTCGCGATCCACGCCTGTCGAGAGTAGTGCAATGCCCATCACGCAGCTCAGGTCCGGCGCGATCGCCAGCCTCGAGGAACTCCTCGATGATGCGCGCAACGGCCGCATGGTCATCCTGGTTGACGACGAAGACCGGGAGAATGAAGGCGATCTAATCATTCCGGCCCAATTGTGCACCCCGCAGGCGATCGCGTTCATGGCGGTCCATGGCCGTGGCCTGATCTGCCTTACCCTCACCGAGCAACGCGTGCGGGCGCTTGGCCTGACGCCGATGGTCAAGAACAACCGCACGCGCCACGGAACTGCCTTTACGGTCTCGATCGAAGCGCGCCATGGCATTGATACGGGCATTTCGGCTGCTGACCGCGCCCGGACGATTGCGACCGCGATCGACGCTGCGAACGGACCTGAAGCTATCGTGACGCCCGGCCACATGTTTCCGTTGATCGCGCGCGATGGCGGCGTACTGGTACGGGCCGGCCACACCGAGGCAGCGGTGGATATCGCCCGCCTCGCCGGGCTCAACCCATCGGGTGTCATCTGCGAAGTCGTCAACGACGACGGCACAATGGCGCGACTCGATGATCTTGTCCGCTTCGGCGAACGCCACGGCATCAAGATCGGCACGATCCGGGACCTGATCGCCTATCGCCGCCGCCATGACAATCTCGTCGAGCGCGTCCGCGAGCAGGATTTCCCATCGCGCTGGGGAGATGGGGCGTGGAAGGCGATCACCTATCGCAATCGGCTCGACGGATCTCAGATTGTCGCGGTTGTTCGAGGCCGGATCGTGCCGTCCGACACGACACTCGTCCGCATGCATTCGCTTGACGTGTTGACTGACATGCTGGGGGGTGACGCGGGACAGCCGACCGCGATCGAGCGCGCGATGCAGGCGATTGCCGGCGCGCCAGCGGGTGTTCTGGTGCTGCTTGGATCGGGTTTTCCCGATGGCGATGGCGCAGATCAGGCCGCCGATACGCATTTGCGCGACTATGGCATCGGGGCCCAGATCCTGGCGGATCTCGGCGTACACCGGATGACGCTTCTCACCTCCACCCACCGCGTTCCCGTGGGGCTGGACGGATATGGGCTCAGCATAGTCGAGGAACGCGAGTTCTGAGGCGGCGCGCCGGCCCTAATCGCTGAGGACGGCGGGCGATTGCGCCGCATCTCGCCCTTTTTCGGATTCTCGCACAGTGTCGCGCGTAGCGGGGGCACGATGCTGCGTGTTTCCCGGTAGCGCGTCACGCAAAAAAAATGGCCCGCCGGGTAGGATAACCGGCGAGCCTTAGGGGGGACCTCCTAGAATTTTGTGCGGATGCCAAACTCGAACAACCGACCCAGTGTCGAACCGTTCGCATAGCCACTGCCCGAATTCTTCCAGGGCGGGCTCGCGTCAGCCACATTGTTGACGTTGAGCGTCAATGACGTCGACTTCATCAGACCAAGCTTCTCGAGGTTCAGCGCGAAGTAGAGGTCGACCGTGTCGAAGTGACCGACGAGCGACTGGGTCGCATCGAAGAGGATCGGGTACCCGCCGCTATGCGTCAGCGTGGCCCGCCCCGTCACGGCAGCGACTTCGGCGCCGAGCGTCGCGATGAAATTGAAATGACCGAAGCCATTGTCGAGAAGCTCGGTATAGACGCCGTTATTGGCCGGGCTGGATTTGCGATGCAGCGTATAGGTGCCGCCGAAGCTCGCGTTGACTGACCCGAAGCTGGTCGGCTGGTTAAGCGCGACGTTGAAGTCGATCCCGTCCTGCTTCAGGCGACCACGGTTATAGCGACGCAGATCGAGGATCGAATAGACCGAACCATAAGTGTTGTAGAGGAAATTCAGCGACGGGAAGTTATCCGGCTTCAGTCCGCCCGAGAAGGCGTTCACCTGCGCAATGGTCGGGTTGCGGATGAAGAACGGTGCGTTGAGCGGATCGTTGTACCACGCTGTTCCACCGAAACCGCCTGAATTGACGCTGATGATGTCGGTAAAATCGATGTTGTAGTAGGTCGCGCTGATCGTGAGCGGATGGAAGAAGGTCGGATTGAAGTCCGCACCGAGGGACCATGTATGCGCCTTTTCGGGGCGGAGTGTCGGACTGCCGCCTGAGATCCAGATGATGGGCAACCCACCGGCATAGCCGATGGCCGTCGTCGCGGAGATCCGCGCATCGACCGCGCCGACCGTGTCCGCAAGGCTCGGCGCGTGGAACGATGTTCCATAGTTGCCGCGGATCGTGAGACCGGTGACCGGCCGATAGCTGAAGCCAACCTTGGGATTGGTCGTACCGCCGACATCGTCATAGTGATCGTAACGAACCGATGCGGTCAGATCGAGCGCCTGAATCCCGCCGATAGCATTGTCGGGCCCGAAGATCGGGACGAACAGTTCGCCGAATACCGAGCCGACGTTGCGCGTGGCGGCCGCCGAATTGGTGAAGGGCGCCGCCGCTGACCCGAAGGCAATATTGGCCTGGATCTTTTCGAAGTGATATTCGGCACCGACGGCTGCCCGGACAGCGCCGCCCGGCAGGGAGAACAACCGGCCATCGGCAACCAGTCGCGTCTCGGCCAGGTCCTGCTTGGCTGCTGAGAAATTGCTATAGTCCCGGATCGCCGCCAGGACGGCAGCGTTCGTCTTGGTCACGTCGTACGGATCGAGCGCGGTGGCCGTGGTCGTCCCCGCGAGCGCTGCGGCGACGTTGCCGGCATTGGTGGGATATTCAATCGTGCGGTTGAAGCTGTGGCCGTAATTGGCAAGGCCGCGCAGATGCCAGCCGCCGCCCAGGTCAGCCTCGAAGGTCGGCGTCACGCCCCAGGAGTCGAACCGGGAGGGCGCATCGACGCCCTTGCCGAAAACGGGGGCGAAATTGAAAAATATCTTCTGGCTCGTTTCCGTGCCGATCGGCTGGAAATAGGGATTGGCGCTGGTGATCGTTCCGCTGCCCGCCAGGGTCGCTTCCATCGTGTCAGTCTTGCGCCGCGAATAATAGGCGGTGATGTTCGTCGACAGCTTGCTGTTGAGCTGCTGGTCGAGGGTGACGAAGACCGTGTTGCGATTCTCGCGCGGATAGATATCGGAATAGTCAGTCGTGCTGCACCGATTGGGCGATCCGGCGACGCGGCCCGGCAAAGGATAGAAGGTCGTTCCGATCTGAATATTGCCCGGCGTGCAATTGAAGCTCCGGTTGTCCGCACCGCCATGCGCGGCGAAGTTCTGCGTCACATAGTTTCGCTCGTAGCCTTGCAGGTTGTTGTGCCATGCATAGGCATAAGAAGCGAACAGCGAGCCCGAACCCCAATCCTTGCCCACCGTGACATTGCCGTCCAGGGTCTGGTAGCCATCGGCGAAGCCATAACGGCCCGTCGCCTCGACGCCGTTGAGACGCTTCTTCGTGATGAAGTTGATCACGCCGCCGATCGCGTCCGACCCATAGATCGAAGAACCGCCGTCCGGGATAACCTCGACACGCTCGATGATCCCGGGCGGGATGACCTGGGGATCGACATAGGTCTGCAAGATGCCCGAGCCGACCACCCGATGCCCGTTGATCAGGGTCAGCGTGGTTGTGCCGCCCGAGGCGCCGAGACCGCGCAGGTTCGTCTGCACGATCGGCTGGCCGAAACCGCCGCCGCCGGTCGGGATCGCGTTGAAGTTGCTGATCTGGGGAATCTTCGCCAGCAGATCATTGGATGATTGCGCGCCCGTCGCAACGACGTCCTTCTGCGACACGGCGATGACATTGGTGCCAACAGGGGCGATCCCGCGCAACAGGGTGCCGGTGACGACGATGTCCTTGGTGTCCCCCGCAGCTTGATCGCCGGCGCTCGAGGATTGGTCACCGCCGATTACGGGCGCAGGCGCACCCGGGGTCGCATCGCTCTGCTCCTGGGCTGGCGCGGGACTGTTGGGCGCCGGCAGGTCGACGCGCTTTGTCTGTGCGAGCGCCGGATGGGCGGACCCGATGACCAATGCCAGCGCGCTGACCGACTGAAACGCAAGATTCCGATTTTCGATTAGCTTCATCGATTTTCCCCTCCTGATATGGCCCGATCACCTGCGCGTCGAGCTTCATCCGAATGGCCCCTTAGCGAAGCCGTTATCGCATCGATACCTAAACGAACGCTTTCCGAATAGCAACATCCTCTTTCGTTTTTTTTCGTATTGTAGTGCACGTGCTTTCGAACGAAGATTTCCAAGGCAAGCATGGGCTAGGTTGGGGAAGGATGACCAATCGTCAGCCGCAAGTCGGCGATGACCTGGCTCGATATCCGCTGCGAAGCGATGGCGAGACAGCTAGAGCATGCTGCGAATAGGTGGAATCCGGCTGTTCGCTGACAAGCGTGCGACCACAAGGAATCTGGAGCATGCTATGTTTCCCTGAAACACAGCATGCTCCAGGACGATGACTCCACCACACACAGGCGGTGCAGGAGCGCCTCCTGGTTAAGGGGAAGCCAACGCCGTCGACCCTGGTGCACTGGGCGCCGCCCTGGCTCGGCAGAGTCACGTCGCCAAGGCGCGGAGGCGTTGCAGGTTATTGCCCTCAGCGCCGCCGGACGCCCAATTGATCGATCGGCGCCGCGGTCTCACCAGGGGGAAGCACATCAACCCGTGTCAGCCGGAGCAGTCCAGGTGCCAGGCGGGGACTGTACGATTGGACCGCGTCGGACGTGTAGCCGATCGTTGTTATCCGCATCTGCCACGGATCGATCAGATCGACCCTGTAGGTCCCTGGTTCGACCTTGATTGTCACCACCGCACGACTGGCCTTGAGATCGCCATAGGGCTGAGTCAGCGGCAGCGGCTTGCTTGGGGTGGCGGGTCCGAAGAAGCCGGTGTTCCAATCCGGCAGCTCCCGCGGCGCAGGGAAGTAGATAAGATAATAGCTGCCGGGCCTGGCGAGCGCGCTCGGTGCGAACAACGACCCCGCGTAGCTGACGACATCGCCAGCCGGCGTGAGTTGCTGGAACGGCGCGGTGGAAAGCACATCCTTCAGGAACGCGAGACGTGGCGGCGACTCTCCGACAAAATCGGTTGCCTCGTTTGACCCGAAAAAGCTTTCGCCATGCGCTCCATAGCCGCCCGTCATCGCAATCGACCAATGCATGTCGACGATCTCGCGACCGCTGAAGCTGCCCCAGGTAAGCCCGTTATTCCCCTCATAACCATATTCGTCGACCACGACCGGCTTGCCGATCCCGCGGGCGTCGCGTTCGAGCATGCCCAGGTCGCGCGGCCCCTTGGCCAGCCGCTGCATCGTCACATCCTGGATGTTGATGTGCGTGATCCATGGCTGGCGATTGTCGTAATAGCCGAGGACGCTGTGATGGATGCTCAGCAAATGGCCATAGGGATCGGCATGGCTGACCAGCTCGCCGAGGCGGTTCCAGTCCTTCTGGACCTTGAACAGGTCGAATTCGTTGGCGATCGTCCACCACACATTGCCGAACGCGGCCAGTCGCGCGACGGCGTAACGGAGATATGCCTCGTCGGCCTCCGGCCCCATATCGGAGATGTTGCCCGGCCCGAGCGCCTCGGCATAGGGAATGAACAGGATGAGATCGGCCTGCACATTCTGGGCCTGAAGGCCGCGCAGGCCCTTTTCGACCTCGCGGAAATAGGCCGGATTTGGCCGCGACAAATCCATCCTTCCGTCGCTGCCGGCTTCGAACGGTTTCGGCGTGTCGCCGCCGCCGAAGAAGTTACCGCCGAGCAGCATGAAGCGCGCTTTGTTGAACGCTGTGTGCTGGAGCCGGCCGAGCATCCGGCTCCGCTCCTGCGCGCCACCGATCAGGCCGCCATATTGCGTGGTGCCGAGCAGGAAATAGGGCGTGCCGTCGGCATGGGCGAAATGATAGATGCCAGCGACCCGCACCGGACCATGGTCGCCATCACGCGGCGTGGAGACCGTGAAGCTTCCGCTCTTGCCCGACAGTTCGGCGTCGTTCGAGACGGTACGGAAGGTCCACCGCCCCTCCTCGCCCGGCATGATCCTGATTTTCCAGACATGACCACCGTCGAAAAATCCTTCGGGTCGGAACATCTTGCCGCTCGGCGAGCGGAATTCGGCGCTCAGTGTCACATCGTGGACGGGGTTGGCATGGACGAGGTCTGACGACAGCGTGATCTCGCCGACATCCCAACGCGCAACCCTTGTCGGCGCGCCGACGAGATCAGCGGCGGCGGGCGATGCCGCCGCAGCCAGCGCGAGCGAAGCAGCCAAAGCCAGCAGCCGGAAACCGCGAACAGGCACGTCACATCTCCCTAGCCGAAAGCTCAGCGGAACAGCAGCGGAGCGAACTCGTTCAGATATAAGCGCCAGTTCCGCCAGTCATGGCCGCCCGAGGATTCGGTGGTGGTAAGCTTCACCCCCTTGGACTTGAAATAGTCAGTGAGTTCGATCGCACCGGGGGCGGCGAAGTCGGTATGCCCCCAGCCCCACCAGAACAGCTTCAGCTCCTGGTTCATCCGCGCGATCTTGTCCTGGTTATGGTCGTAGAAGAACTGCCGGTCCTCCTGGCGGAACCAGCCCGAGCTGAAGACGCCGACATAGCGAAACGCTCCGAGGTTCCCCACAATGCTGGTGTTGAGCGTCTGCACGCCACCCATCGAAAGTCCGGCCATTGCCCGCCCCTCAGGCGCTTCGATCGCGCGGAAATGGCTCTGGACGAAGGGGATGATGTCGGCCGTCATCTCTTTGACGAACGGCTCTTTGCTTGGGTCGGACGTCATCACCTGGCCTGCCTGGGGGGTCCAGCCGGCCGGCATGACCAGGATCATCGGCCTGGCTTTGCCCTCCGCTATCAGGTTGTCCATGATGTCGTTGGCGCGGCCCACAGTCAGCCAAGACGTCTCGGAATCGCCGCTGCCGTGCATGAGATAGAGCACCGGGTAGGTACCCTTGCCCTTGTCATAGCCCGGTGGCGTGTAGATCATCAGGCGGCGATCGATTCCGCCCAGCGTGGACGAGAGGAAATGCTGCTCGATCACCGAGCCGTGCGGCACCTTGCGGTGTTCCGAAAAATCGCCGGGTACGACGAGCATGCTGTTCTGGCTGGCATGTTGCGGGGACATTTCGGTGTTGCGCGGATCGAGCGTCACAACGCCATCGACCACGAAGAAATAGCGATAGGCACCAGGCCGGATCGGTTCGGTCGTGGTGCCCGTCCACACCCCGTCGGGGCCCTTCACCATAGTGACGACTGGCTTGGGACCAGCGGTCATGTCCCCGGGCGGGCCCTGGACGGCATTGGCCTGGGTGATGAATTCGCTGCCGAGCGTCACCGTCTTCGCATCGGGGGCGCCGATGCGAAAGGTGACGCGACGATCGGGCAGCACCTCGGGGGAAGTCACCGCCGCAGCCTGGATGCCGCGGTCGACAATGATGGGAGGCGTCGGCCGGGACTGGGCGGCAGCCTCGGGCGACGCGAGCGCGAAGGCGGCCACGGCCGAAAGAGACGCTATTATGTGACGGGTTTCCATGCCGAGTGCTTCCTCTCCTGTCGGGATCCAGCGCTAATGCGCCGGTATCGTCCGCCCGGATCGGACGATTGCCCCTGCAATATGATTCGTCAACGATAATTTTCGTTAGCTTTCGTATTCCTTCGCGCACGCACCGATTTCACGGCGAATCCGAAGATTTTCGTTGACGGCGATGATCCTCGACGCCCGGCACATGAGGATTGAAGGCGGGCCTCTCAATCGGCGGGTCCTTGGTTCGAGCCCAAGTCCGCCCACCATCTTCTCCTTCAAAATCACGTTTTTAACTTGAAGAGCGGGCGCTGGTACCGGCCCCTCACTTCCCTCTAGGTAGCTACTGCGAAGCGCCTAGATTGGAACCCTGACTTGTGCCTTTGGGTGGGAACTGAGCCAAGCGAGGGCCGATATCCGCTCCGCGCCCCAATAGCGGTCGTTCAACAGTGCGGCCCTCAGGTGCGAGCGGTTTGTGCGCCGTTGTCGGGTTGAGAGTTCCGAACTTTGGCATCGCCCCCCTCGACCATCTTTTCGATGAGTTGGATCATATGTGGACGGCCTCCGCTTACAAGGGTTGCGGCAGATAGAAGCGAGGGATCGCTTGCGATCATATGTCCGGCCTGTTGCTGCGGTCGCGCATGACCGCTGGCCAAGATGGCATCCGCG
>Ga0105245_10001286_pt1 | contig 22641 bp, 22 predicted proteins | sample KBSM54metaG_FD_81523 | JGI IMG/M metagenome (GOLD analysis project Ga0105245, IMG submission 81523) | Miscanthus rhizosphere microbial communities from Kellogg Biological Station, Michigan, USA - KBS M5-4 metaG | ecosystem: Host-associated > Plants > Roots > Rhizosphere > Soil | place...
CTCTACATCCCCGACCTCTACTTCAAAGAGAAAGACGCGATGCGCAAGTACCTGCCCGAACACGATCTCCCGGTCGACAACCACGCGGGCACCGACGACGTTTCCGAAGTCATGTTCGTCGATCGAGATCACAAGTGGATCCGCCCCGGAAAGCTTGTGAACGATACCGGCAAGCTAGGCGTGAAGGGCGATCAGACCAAAGCCACTCCTGAAATGGGCGAGATCTTCATCAACTACAAAATCAAGTACGCGGTGGATCAGATCCGCCAGTTGCTCAAGTAAGGTCGCGCGCATTCACCGCTCGGCCCTCGCCTCTTTCTCACGCCTCGGCAGCCGCTTGCCACTTTGACCAACTCCGCCGCTGAGCGCCCGAGTCATAATGTCGGATCAGAAGTGCCGGATTCACCCAATCGGAACACCGGCAGCGCGAGCGCGGCCGTCCTAGGAAACGCGTGCGAGCGTAAAGTGCGATGGGGCTTGGCCGCTGAGGATGCAGTGGCGCCTGCCGTTCGGAGGCCTGTCTGGACGGTTCGGGAACTCGGTAAAAACCGTGCGGCCGCACACTAAAGAATATGCAAATCTCGACCGGTCATTTGTTTAGGAGGTGTAACCCCAAATAACGCTAGAAGTGTGGGCGCGATGTCCTGGAGAGCTCCGTTCGCACGTAGCGGCCGCCGAGCCTCGTCCACCACTATAAAAGGTACGGGATTCGTCGTGTGATACGTGTGCGGACCCTTCGTCACTGGGTCAATCATCATCTCGGCATTGCCATGGTCCGCCGTAATGATCCACCGTCCGCCCTTCTGCCGCAGTGCGTCGTAAATCTGGCCGAGGCACGAGTCGACCACCTCGACCGCCTTCACCGTCGGCTCCATTTTGCCCGAGTGGCCGACCATATCGGCGTTCGCGAAATTCATGACTATTACGTCGAAGTCGCGCTTCTCAATCGCTCCGGTCACCAGGCTGGCGATCCCTCCGGCGCTCATTTCTGGCTTTAAGTCGTAGGTCGCAACCTTAGGAGAAGCCACCATTTCCCGCTCCTCGCCCGCGTAAGGCTTCTCGTTGCCACCATTAAAGAAATAGGTGACATGCGCGTACTTTTCGGTCTCCGCGACGCGCAGATTCTTCCAGTTCATCTCCGCCATTACGTTGGCGAGGATATGCGTCGGCAGCTCTTTCGAAAGCACAAATGCCGCCGTTTGCGCCTTGTCGTACTGCGTCATTGTGGTGAAGTGCAGCTTCAAGGGAGACGCGGTAAGTACCTGAGTCATCTCGCGTCCGCGATCCGCCCGGTAGTTGAAAAAGATGCAGACGTCTTCTTCGCGGATACGTCCGGTGGGTTCGTTTGGTTCTGTAGTGATCACCGCCGGCTCGATGAACTCGTCGGTCACACCCTTCTCGTAGGAGCGTTTGATGGCCGCCACCGGGTCCGTCGCCCTCTCGCCGACGCCGTCGACCATGGCGGTGCGTGCCCGCTCGATGCGATCCCAGCGCTGGTCGCGGTCCATGGCGTAATACCGCCCTGCCACCGTCGCAATGCGCCCGACTCCAATCTGCCGAATCTGCCGCTGCAACTGCTCGATGTAATCCGCCCCGCTTTCGGGCGCCGTATCGCGGCCGTCCATGAAGCAATGGATCGCGACGTCGGCCACGCCTTCGCGCTTCGCCATCTCGAGCAGTGCGTAAAGGTGTGTATTCATCGCATGCACGCCGCCATCGCCCTGCAAGCCCATCAGGTGCAGCCGCCGTGTGCGCGCATGCTTCATCGCCGCCAGCAGCGTCGGGTCTTTGAAGAACTCGCCGGACGCGATCATGTGGTCGATGCGCGTCACGTCCATGTGGATCACACGCCCTGCGCCGATGTTCAGATGCCCGACCTCGCTATTGCCCATCTGCCCGTCTGGCAAGCCAACGTAGGGCCCAGAAGTATGCACCAACGTGTTAGGAAACTCGCGCACGATGCGGTCATAGTTGGGCTTATGCGCCGCCGCAATAGCATTACCCTCCGCCGCGCCCGCCGGTGAGTAGCCCCACCCGTCCAGAATCGTGAGAATGACGGGACGCCCCGCCATTCCCCCTACGCCGCTCACTGCCGGAACGCCTTGCGGCCCGCGTACTTGGCAGCCGACCCTAATTCTTCTTCGATGCGAAGCAATTGATTGTATTTTGCGATGCGATCCGTACGGCTCGCCGAACCAGTCTTGATCTGGCCCGCACTGGTCGCCACCGAAAGGTCGGCGATGAAGGTGTCTTCGGTTTCGCCCGAGCGGTGCGATGTGATCGACGTGTAGCCCGCGTCCGCCGCCATCTTGATGGCTTCGAGTGTCTCCGTCAGCGTGCCGATCTGGTTGACCTTGATCAGAATCGAATTGGCGATGCCTTTCTCGATCCCCTGCGCCAGCCGCTTGGTGTTCGTGACGAACAGATCATCGCCCACCAGTTGGATCGTGTCGCCGAGCTCCACTGTCATGGTCTTCCAACCCGCCCAATCGTCCTCGGCCATACCGTCTTCAATCGAAACAATCGGATATTGCCGTACCCAATCGGTCCAGAACTTGACCATCTCATCCGACGTCCGCTCGCTTTTATCGGATTTCTTGAAGACGTACTTCTTCTTTTCCTGATCGTAGAACTCGCTGGCCGCCGGATCGAGTGCAATGCCAATCTGGTCCCCCGGAGTGTATCCAGCTTTGGTGATCGCTTCCAACACCACTTCGAGCGCCTCTTGATTGCTCTTGAGGCTGGGCGCGAAGCCGCCTTCATCGCCGCCCGCCGTTGAATAGCCGCGCTTCTTCAGCACGCTCTTCAGCGTATGAAATACCTCGGCGCCCCAGCGCAGCGCTTCGGAAAACTTCTCCGCGCCGTAGGGCACGATCATGAACTCCTGCGGATCGACCGAATTGTCGGCATGCGCTCCGCCGTTCAGAATGTTCATCATTGGCACCGGCAATAGGCACGCGTTGACGCCGCCCAGATAGCGATAGAGCGGGGCATCGTGCGACGCTGCTGCAGCACGCGCGACGGCCATAGAAACCGCCAGCAGCGCGTTTGCGCCCAGCCGGCCCTTGTTCTCGGTGCCATCCAGCGCGATCATGTGCCGATCAATCGCGATCTGCTGTTCCGCTTCCATGCCCGCGAGAGACGGCGCGATCTCTTTGTTGATGTTGGTCACGGCCTGCCGCGTGCCCTTGCCGAGGTAGCGCGACTTGTCTCCGTCGCGCAGTTCGACGGCCTCATGCTCGCCGGTCGAAGCGCCGGAGGGAACCGCCGCGCGGCCCATGCTGCCGTCGGCCAAATGCACGTCTGCTTCCACGGTGGGATTGCCGCGGCTGTCTAGAATTTCTCGTCCTGTGATGCGTGTGATTTCCATGATGTAGGTTTTGGGGGTGAACTTACAGGGTAAATGCAACACGCGTGCCGGGGCAAGTGAAACGCGGCGTTACGTGAAACGGGCGCTACGCTTCCCAAAGCAGGCCGCCACCGCCGAGCGTCTCATTTGGCTAAGGGAACTAGTTTCGACCGCCGGATGCGCCGGTCGCGTGTAACTAGTGGGACGCGATGCACCAAGCTCGTCGCCGCGATGATCTCGTCGGCCGGATCACTCTCGAAATCGAGCCTGGCGATGGCCCGCGCTACTGCTATATCCAGCGGCCAGATACGGACCCGCGCGATCACCTGAGTCCATTCCGGGGAGTCGAAGTCGAGGCTAATGCGCTTGCGTTGCGCAAGCTTGGCGATCTCCCACAATACGATCGCCGAGATACTCCAAGATTCGCGCGAAAGCAGCGCGCGTTCCCCAGGCGTCAGGCTCCCAGCCAGCGCGTGAATCAGGATGTGCGTATCAAGATTGAGCATCCCACTCGATGCCGGTAGACAAGATGCCGCCGTGGATCTGAATCTTGTCCTTCATGCTGCCGATCAGCTCCCGGCATACGCTATCCGCGGGAATCAGGCGCGCGACAGGTTTACCGTGCTTGGTGATGATGAGCCCTTCGGCATCTAGATGGTCCAGCACGCTCAGGCAGTGCGCCTTGAATTTAGAGGCATTCATTTGCTGCACATCACCAGCTTAACATGAGATATGGTCATTAATTATGACTGGTCGGATATTATGACCACTCCGCCAACGAAGGTGCGGTGGAGATCAAGGAACCGGCTTTGGACGTTCTAGCCTGCGCTCTTGCGCTTGGCTTTCAGCGGGACTGCTTGCGACTTCACAGATTTCCGCAGCAGCCGGTTCACCGAGCGGATCAAGTGAGAGACCTCATTGGCGCTCTTTTGGATGACAACATCGGCGCCGGTTGATGCCTCATTCATGCCCAGCGTATCTACGTAACCGGAGATCAGTACGATCGGCAGGCCCGGCGTATGTTTACGCAGGCGGCCGATCAGCTCCAGGCCGTCCATGCGCGGCATCTTGTAGTCCGTCACCACCAGATCGAACGGGTCGCGGGAAGTGAACTGCTCCAGCGCGTCGGCGCCGCTGCTGCAGGTGACGATCGAATAACCCAACTCCTCCAGCACGCTCCTGCGAGCCGCGAGACCATTGGCATTGTCATCGACTAAAAGAATGCGGCGAGGCGCTGATGAGGAAGAAGATTTACGGGGAATCATGTGCGGGAACAACGCGAATTTAGCAGAGCGTTGCAAGCGTGTCAATCGTTTTGTAACAAACTCAAAACGAGTGAGATTGAGTGCTTGACTTTCGTGCCACCACAGAGCGCGCTGAGTTTGTTGCGCGCAGCTCAGTGATTCGGACGCTCACGGCCGAGCGGCGCGAAGGTACACCGCTCTATTCCACTTCGCGAGGTGCGGTATATCCAGTTTTCGCGACGATCTTGTACTTGATCGCCTTGCCTTTGTCGTCGTTGAGGCGCACCGGCTCATTAGTTGCCGGATCGACCAGTTGCACTTTGATGCGCCGTACTTTTCCGTCCCGCGCCTGGTTCGACGGATTGTAGGTGAGCACGTAGTCGCTGCGCAGCGTCTGCTCGATGCTTTGGAAGACCCCCGGAAATTCGGCGTCAAAGCGCGGGAAGTAGCTCATGCCGCCGGTCTCCGCCGCAAAGGTGCGCATCTCGTTATCGGCTTGTATAAAGTCCAGCCGTTCCATGGTGCCCATGTAGCCGCCGGCGTCGGCCATTTCACGAATGCTTTGCAGCAGGCCCACGGCATAGATTGGAACCCCGGCGTCTTGCAGCGCGCGACGAGTCTTATCGTAGGTCAGTTTGCTGAGAGTATCGATGCCCGAGGCAAGCAAAACAATCGCCTTGCGGCCTTCGATGTCTTGCATGCGCTGGGCCGTGTCCACGAGTGCGTCGAACATGTTGGATTCTGAGAACCCTGCAATGCGCAAGCGCGAGAGCGCCTCCGCGGTCTGTTGCCGGTCGGTGGTGAAGTCCGACAGAATCTCAGGGCGCAGGTCATAGGCGATGACGGCGAGGTTGTCCTCCGGCTTCAAGGTCTGCGCGAAGCCATAGGCGGCAGTGAGCGTCTGGAACCAGGCGTAAGAATAAAAGCTCTGGAAACGGTTGGAGAACTCGACCAGCAGGCAGACAGTCATGGGCGCTTCGCCCAGCGAGAAGCCCACCACCTGCTGCGGCACGCCGTCTTCCAGGATGCGGAAGTTTTGCTTCGGGATGTTCGGAATGAAATGGCCCTTGTTATCGAGCACCGCGGTATCCACCGTCACGGTAATCGCGTCGGAGCGGAAGGTCGGCACGTTGTCCGGTATCGCGCTGTCCTTGGGCTTGCCGAATTTTGAGGGAATAGGAGCTTTATCCGGCTCGGGGGCAGGCGCGCTCCCGTTGGCGCCGGGCTTGCGTGGCCGCGCGACCGTCGTGCTCGAATCTGAGTTAGGACCCTGTTGGGCGCCCAGGCGTTTGCCGATGAACACCGTCAGTCCCAGCACCCCCAGCATCATGGCTACGAGAACTCGCAGGGTTTTCATGCCTAAATTATGACGCATAAAACTCGCGGTGGGTTGCAGGCGCCGGTTGCGTGTTGTGGTACCAATGGCGGCGCGGTCAAATGGAGGGGACTAATGGATCCGGCGGTCGCGGCCAGATCCCTGTTTACGCATATACACTTGAAACTTCTTCTTGGCGCGCTCCAACTTCCATTTCTGGTAGGACTCCTGCAATGCGCCGATGGGATCCGCGTTGCGCATGCGCGGAAGCTTTAGAAACACGTAACCGAAGAGCATGCCTCCCAAATGCGCCACATCGCTCACCGGGCTCGCGGGGTTGAAAGAGTTGAAGAAGGCGATCGCTCCGATGATCATGACGAAATATTTCATCTTGAGCGGGATCAGAAAATAGAACAGCATCTGGCGATCCGGCCACATTACGGCGGAGGCCAGCAGAATGCCGTAGATCGCGCCGGATGATCCGATGGTGAGGATATCCGGATTCCCAAACGGCAGATAGTTTAAGACAACTACGCACAGCCCCGCGCCCGCGGCACAGAAAAAATAAAAACGCAGGAAGCGCCTGGTTCCCCACAACCGCTCGAACTCCGTGCCGAACATCCACAGGGCGAGCATGTTGAACAGGATGTGCCCGATCCCGCCGTGAAGGAACGAATATGTGACCAACTGCCAAATATAAAAATGTGTCACTACGTCCGATGGCCGCAGCGCCAGCCCATCGAACATGGCGCGCAGCCCACGGCTCGAAAAAAAGTAGATGACGAAAATCGCGACGTTGGATACCAGAAGCGCGCGAATGCCCGGCGGCAGGCCGCTCGACGAAAGATAACCGCGGGTGTAAGAACGTGTCCCGATTGCCATGCGAAGCCTATCGTCAGGATAACATCGGCGGCCGGCTTCAACGTTTCCGCTCCTCCTCGATGCGTGTATCCTAATTGCTGGAGGACGTCATCTTGAGATTGAGTTTGCTAATGCTCGCACTGTGCGCCGCCCCCGTCTTTGCGGCCGACCCGCTGGCGGCTTTCTACGACAACGAGTTGAAGGGGGCCGAGCGCGATGTAACCAGCCTGGCCGCCGCTATGCCCGCGAACAAATACGATTTCGCGCCCACCAACGGCGCCTTCACCGGCGTGCGCACCTTCGCGCAGCAGGTCAAACACCTGGCCACCGTGATGTATATGGTTTCGGGCGCCGCTTTGGACCAGAAGCCCCCGGTGGATATCGGTTCCGGCGAGAACGGTCCGGACGGGGTGCGCACCAAGGAGCAGATACTCGAGTATCTGAAAGGCGCCTTCGCATTCTCCCACCAATCCATTGCGACGCTTACGGCGCAGAATCAACTCGAGAACGTGAAGTCGCCATTCGGGGGGACCATGCCGCGCGTCCTCACGGCGAGTATGCCCACCTCGCATACCTTCGATCATTACGGACAGATGGTAGTGTACGCGCGCATGAACGGTGTGGTGCCCCCGGCCAGCTTACCCGCTCCGCCCAAGCCTTAGGCGGAAATCGTTTCCAGCGCCAGCCGGCTGGTGCGCGGACCTAGCAGCGCGATCGACAGCACCACCATCGCCATGCTCCCCGCGATAAAAGTGAATACGCCGGGCACGCCGAACCGGTCCAGAAAAAAGGCGATCGCGAACGCACTGAAAACGCCGGAGAGCCGGCTCCAGGAATACACGAATCCGATGGCCAATGCGCGAATCCGCGTGGGATAAAGTTCCGCCTGATAGGCGTGGAATGAGAACGAGAGGATGTTGTTCGACATAGTCAGCAGGACTCCGAGGGCGATCAACAGCGGCGCCATCGTCATGTGTCCGAACAGTAGGCCGAATACACCCACGGCCGAGGCCGCCGCGACGATCTGCCATTTGCGCTCGAAACGGTCCGCGAGCCGGTAAGCCAGCAAGGGGCCAAGCGGCGCGGCGATGGCGATTAGGAACGTGTATTCCAGGCTATCGACTACCGATATTCCGCGCCTGATCAGAAACGTCGGGACCCAACTGGAAAAGCCGTAATATCCAACGATCTGAAAGACGTTGAAGACGATCAGCATCACGGTGCGCTGCCGGTAAGGCGGCTTCCAGATCTCGGCGAAGTTTCCGCGCGGCGCGGGTTCCTCCGATTGGGCCGGGTGCGCCAGCACGAATCCCGATTCCATGGCAACCCGTGTCTCCAACGCAGCGACCATGGCTTGCGCGTCAGCGAGTTTGCCTTGCTGCGCCAGCCAGCGCGGGCTCTCCGGAACGTCGCGGCGGATCCGCCACACGAGCACCGCACCGGCGGCGCCTATTAGAACCACCCAGCGCCATCCGTCCAGACCGAACGGCGAGCGTGGCACCAGCAGCCACGCGAGCAAAGCCACCAGCGGCACTGCGGAGAACTGAATGGTTTGGTTGACGGCGAAGGCGCGTCCGCGCAGCTCCTTAGGCACTAGTTCCGAGAGATACGCGTCGATGGTTACTAGTTCGACGCCGACGCCGATGCCCGAAAGGAAGCGCCACAGGTTCAATCCGAACACGTCACTCTGGAACGCCATCACCACACTCGCTGCGGAATACCACAGCAGCGAAAACGTGAAGATGGTGCGCCTACCAAAACGATCAGCGACGAAGCCGAAGAGCGCCGTGCCGACAAATAGTCCCAAGAATAACGCGGCGACGAAACTCGCCACGCCCGTGGTGCCGAACAGTCCGCGTGTGGAGGATGTCAGGATCCCGCTGCGCACCAGGCCCGGCGCAATGTAGCCGGTGAAAAACAGATCATAAAACTCGAAAAAACCGCCCAGCGACAGAAGCGTCACCAATCGCCATATGGTGCGCGTGGCGGGCAAGCGATCGAGGCGCGCGCTGATGGAACCCGCGTTACTTGTCGTCACCGATACCAAACGCCAGCAGCACATTCCCCGGCATGCCCCCGAAGCGCGGGTAGCCGGAATTGATGAAGATCATGCCGCCAGAGATCACAGGTCCGGCGCCATCAAGCGAGCCGCCTTTGGCCGGGACGCCATTGACTGCCGTGAACTCACGCGCGGTATCGAAGTCCCACAACACTTTTCCGTTTTCGGCATCGAAGGCTCGCATGTGGCCGTCGAGCGATCCCGAAAACACTACGCCGGGGATCATCGTTACCGCTGCTTCCTGCGCCGGGCTACAGCCGGGCTTTGGTGGATCGCAAGCCTGCGGCGGCGCGAACCACGCTTGCGATCCGTCGGTGAGACGCAGCGCCGTCAAGCCACCGCCCGCAGCCGGATCGTAATTCGCATTGCCCAATACAGAACTCGCACGCGAACCGCCGGCCACCTTCATGGAGTCGCCGGTCGCGGCATAAACTTTCTGGCCGTCGCTCGCCATGCCCCACTGCACGCCCCCATTCAATCCGCCCTTGCCGACCCGCTTCTGCCACAGAATCTTGCCCTCGTCCGCCGGGTCGAGCGCAAAAACCATGCCGGATTTCTGTCCGGCGAGCACCATCTCTTTGCCCTCCGGCGTGCGCACCAGCAGGGCCGATGAACCGAAGTCGTAATCCGGTCCGGAATCCCGCGGGCAATTGGCGGCGCTCCTGTCGGCACACGCTGAGTTGTAAACATCGCCGGGCAGCACCTGCCGGGCCCACATGATTTTGCCGGTCTTGATTTCGAGCGCGACCACCGCATCACTGGTCTTGGTGGCGGGATGCGAATAGTTGTCGCCGGTGGTCACATATAACACGCCGCGCTTGGCATCGATGGTCGGGGTCGACCAAATGCCGGCGCCCGACGGCCCATAGGTAGCAATGCCGGTCTTCGTGACGCCGGTCTTCATTGGCGGGTCGACCATGAAAGATCTCCACACCACCGAACCGTCGCTCACACGCAGCGCCGTGAGGTTCCCGCGAAAAGTGCAGCACGGGTATTGCGCGTCGACGGAACGGCTCTCTTCCCACGAAGCTGCAGGAATGTACACGACGCCATCGTGCTCGACAGGGGAGCCGGTGAGACGCGTCGCCTCGTGAACCGCGATGCTCGTACGCCAGATTTGACGGCCGGTGCCCGCGTCCAGCGCATATGCCCAGCCGATTTGATCGCTGAAAATCAGCACCGTTCGCGGACCGCTGCGGACCACGACGATCGCCGAGCGCACCGGACCGTTGGCTTCGAACGTCCAATGCGTGCAGCCGTTCTGCGCATCCAGCGCGTAGATCACGCCGCTGGCGCTTCCGGTGAACACTGTGCCGTTGAAGAAGGTGGGGGCGCCGAAGGCGATGACGTCGCCTGGAAATCCGAAAGCCCACTTGAGTTTCAGCTTGCTCAACTGGCCGATGTTGAGGCCGGCCTTGTCACCCGGCACGTAACGCGTGTTGTCATCCGCAGGGCTCCAGCCGTTCCAGTTGCCGGCGCTCGCGCCCGCCATCGGATGCTTCCCGGCGGAACAGGTATTCGTAGGAGCCGCGAGTTGCCCTCCCGCCACGCCCAGGAAGTTAGCGACGGCCTCACGTTCATCGCGCTTCAGCGGATACGCGATGCTCATCATGATTCCGAAATCCAGAGTGCGCAAAATACGCGCCGAAGACAGCTTCCGCAATGCATCGCGCGGCGGGATGCGTTCGGAGTTTTGATCATGGCACGCGGCGCAGCGGGCCTTGTAAACCTCTTCGCCGGAAGGCGCCGCGGACACCACGCCGGCGAACGACATGACGAACGACAGGGCGAGAGAAACGGTAAGAGAATGTTTCATGGCGCTCACGACTAGTCTAATGAAAACCTCCATGCGATAATACCGGACATGCGGGGACTCTTGTTGATTCTGGCTCTGGCGCTGCCACTGTCACTTCCGGCTACGGCCGCCGATTTGACCAAGCTAAAGATCGTGGTGACGACCAGAAGCGGCAGACCGATTGACCGCGCCGACGTGATTGTGCGCTTTGGCGGACGCTCGGTGGTAAAGCTCGGGAAAATGGTTCGGACCACCTGGGAGATGCGCTCTTCACAGGAAGGCGTCGCCGAAATTCCAGATATGCCCAAGGGACAAATCCGGATCCAGGTGATCGCTAAGGGTTACCAGACTTTTGGTGACACTTTTGATGTCAGCGAAGACGAGCGCACGATCGAGATCAAGCTGAATCCCCCGCAGAAGCAGTACTCATCGCACGATAAAGAGAACTGACGCCATCCAACCCGCGCTACTGGTAGGTGACTTGACGGCCGCCGCTCGAAAGATCCAGCACAAGTCGGCCGTCGGCCTGCGTCGTGCCTTCCCCCGATAGGCTGTCGTTTCCCTGAGTGACTTTTAGGCCGGAGAGCTTCCAGCGAGGCCCGGCAGCGGTCATGTTCATCTGGAAACGTCCCGACGCCCGGCGGAATTCAGCGTCGGGAGAAAAGACGATGGAGCGTGCGCGCAGGCTTCCGTCCGCCTTTATACTGGCCCACAACGCCGGACCGTTTCCTTCCGCTGATACCTTGCCGCTGAGATCCACCTTGCCGCTTTTGTAGGGCAGGTCGTCCAAATTGCCTTCGAAGCGATAAGCCGGCGTGCGCCCGGCGAGGTCAACCCGCAGTTCGCCATTGAACGCCGCATCGGACACCTTTCCCTGGATGGCGGATAGTTTCACAGTTGCACCGTCCCACGCCAGCCGCGCGCTATCCACGCTGAGCCGCGTATCGGCCAGCGTCAACGCTCCGATCGAGACGACCCCTTCAATATTTCGCCTTGACAACCAGTCGGGAGTCGCACCTGCCGCGCCTAGGCGCAGAGTTCGCGCTAATAGGCCGCCTTCGCGCGAGATGGTGGGTTGAAACAGGCGCTCCACTTCCTTGGCATCGGCGGCGGCTACTTGCAGACGGAAGTTCTGGGGCTGGGCTCTTTCTGAATCATCCTCAGCATCGACCTGGGAACCCCAGTGATACTCGCCGCCGAACGCGATGTCGCCCACCTTCGCGCGAATCCGCGTCACTGCCACGATGGAATCTTTCGCGCTGACGGCCGCGGACTGAATGCGCACCGGGTCCGCTAATCCGTCAATGTCGAGGCGCGTGTTCTGGATCTCGAAGTCGCCCGACCAAGTTCCCTTGTTGGACGACGGGTCCGAGGCTGAATACGACAATCCCCCGCGCCATGTGCCATCTGAGATGCGGTCGAGCAGCGGTATCGATCCCAAGCCCAGCGGGAAGACTGCGCGCAGATCGGCAACATTCATGCGGCGCGTCGTGATCTTGACTTCAAGGCCGCCGCCTTCGCCCGCTTGATAGGTGGTTTCGACATCGGCGGAATCCGTTGCGCCGACGTTCACCGTGTTGGGACCGGCCACGATGCTGTTCCCTTTGAGGAAGACTGTCGCCGTGGGGATTTTTAGCGGGGCCGCGCCGATGATCGTCAAAGCGGCGTCACGCACTTCGAGATTGCCGCCCAGGCCCTCGGTATTGCGATACCGCACCGAGCCGGCCACGACTCCTTCGACAGTCATCTTCACGGGCAGGGACGCACCCAGGTTCCGCGCGAGTTCGACACCCGATCCCAGCGGAGCGTCGTTGAAGTCCGCCGAAACCTCCCATTGCGGAGTGGTGAGCAGATCCCGCGTGCTGGCGTGCAACTTGGTATTCAAGCCAGGAGGCGAAATGGAATCCAGCTCCAGCGTCTGCGCCGCTAGATCCAGTTTCCCTTTGTAGCCTACGCGCCATTGACCGGCGTTTTCGAGGAGAAGCGTCCCTTTCACATCCAAGCTGGCCGGTGGTCCGGAGACCTGCGCGTCCAGCGACACCAAGCCCTTGAGCGCGGCGTTGCCATTATCGAAAAGGCGCGCGACGGCGTCGAGTGCGCTGGGCTCCAGTTCCACTGCGAAGTTGAACTGCTGGCCCGCCGCCGACGGAGTTGCAGTTCCGCGCACGTAGAAGTGGCCGAAGTTTTGCGCCCCTTGATCGGTACGCGATGGCACTCCGGAGAAACGTAGTTCCACGGCGCCGCCTTCGCCTGGCGCGACCTCCAGATCGGTGTCGTCGAAGTACAGCACGGATTTGGTGTCGGCGAATTTGAAGTTGACGCGTCCGCCGCGCATCTTGATGGATGGCAGGGTCGCCGGGATCACCGGCAGTGCCGGGCCGACGGGCGGGGAAGCGCCATGGCCGGCCGCGACCGTCTGGCTCAGCAGCATCTGAAAATTCCACGGCGCGCCGGTGGGCTTCACAAGATTAAAGCTGGCGTCGTTCAAGTCCAAGCTCGAAAATTCCAAGCGTCCACGCAAGAGCGCCAGGAGGTCTATGCGGGCGTCGAGCGTGTTGGCGTAGGCGAAGGGTTCAATGCCCGCGCGGCCGTCTTCATGAATGGTGACGCCGTCGAGCGACACGCCGGGGCCGGAGAAAAGCGTGAGCGAAACCTTGTCGACTTCCACCTTGCGGCCTAGTCCGCGGGCGAGTGCGCGCTCGATGGGAGTCCTTAGAAACTCGACGGGCGCATACGGCAACGCCGCGCCGAGAATGACGAACGCCAGCAAGATGATGATCAGAGCGCGCTTCATTTCGCAGCTTCCGAGAGGCGGCGGTAGGCGTCGCGATCGTCAATGTCGGTCAGGATGCCGGGATCGTCGACATTAATATAAACCGTTTGCGGGATGTGGCCGTGGATCACGTCGCTCGCCATCGCCGTGGCTGGCAGCGCGAGTAATTCTTCCGCTATCGCGCGGGCGGCGAAAACGGGATGGCCGCGCTTCGGGCCGCTGGGCGTCTGGATGCGTGGGATGACCAGCAGTGTCGCCGGATCGCGCCGCTGGAACTCCTCTGCCAGGCGCTCTACGGTTCCGCTTTCGACGGCGGGCGAATCCACCGGTGTAAACAAGAATCCGTCAGCATCGGGGGGCAAAGCAGCGAGTCCGGTTTGCAGTGAACTTAGCTGTCCGCGTTCGGGGGCGGGATTGATGGTAACGACGGCCGAGCCGGGAATGCCCGGCCGGATGTCAGCGGCATGATAGCCCAGGACCACAACGACGCGGTCGCACACTGGCGAGAGAACCCGCACCAATCTTTGAATGAAAGTCTCGCCGCGATATTCCAGCAGCGCCTTGGGGCTGCCCATGCGACTGGAGGCGCCGGCCGCCAGAATAATGCCCGCTATCACCTCAAAAGCTCACTTCAATAGCGCCCGCAGGTTGTCGTGGGCGAATACCGATTTCGAGAGCGAGCGCCAATCCACATCCGGCGAGCGGCGCATGGCGATCATTTCGCCGACCACCGAGATCGCGATTTCTTCGGGCGTTTCGGCCCCGATCTCCAGGCCCATCGGCGCGAAAATCTTTTCGAACAGGTGGCGCGGGAAGCCTTCCTTTTCGAGTTCCTTCACCACCGAAATCGTCTTGCGCTTGCTGCCGATCATGGCGACGTATTTGGCCGGCGTCTCCACCGCCCAGCGCAGCACGCGCATATCGTCGCGATGGCCGCGGGTGACGATGATCAGATAGCTGGTGGAGGTGATGGTCAGCTTGGGAAAAACGCTCTCGTATTCTTCGGCGTAGACTTCGTCGGCTTCGGGAAAGCGCTCTTTGTTGGCGAAGGCCTCGCGGTCGTCGATGATGACGGTGGCGAATCCGGCCATACTCGCGACCTTCGAAAGGCTCTTCGACACGTGGCCGCCGCCGAAGATAAACGCGCGCGGCTGCGGGGTGACGGGCTCGACAAAAATGTTCAATTGGCCGCCGCAGATCAGGCCGTTGTCGTAGGCGGCATCTTCGCCCAGGCTGAAATTGAGGTGGCGCGGCTTGTCGGTTTCGATGACTTCGCGGGCCGCGTTCCAGACCTCGGCTTCGACGCAGCCGCCTCCCACCGTGCCCAGCATGGAGCCATCCTCACGCACCAGCAGTTTTGCGCTTTCATAGCTCGGGATGGACCCGTTCACTTGCACGATAGTCGCGACGGCGCACTTTTGGCCCAGGCGCCGGAGACGCACGATTTCGTCGTAGATATCCACTCGGATCAATTATATCGTGGCGGAGGAAAAGGGCCAGGGGCTGCGCTCCGGCACGTTGGATATACGACACAACCCAAGAAGAGAATTCAGTCTTCACTTGGGCCCACCCTCCGGGGCGTCTGATTGTGGTGTCCGCAATGGTCTCGCACGGGCCGCGCGCAACCGCTGCGGAAGCTTTGGCGTCGTGGTCGTGGTACTGGTTCGGCCAGGAGGAGTACTACCACCCTCGCCTGGCCGGAGAGGACTAACATAGAAGCCTGTTCGAAAAACGGAATCAGGAGAACAACACCATGAATTCAGAATTTAACCAGCCGGCGCGGAAGTCGGGGATGCACCGCTTGTTTACGAAGGTTGCGGCAGGCGTAGGCTTCACCGCAATCGTGATCACTGGAATGTTGATCACTTCGTCGCGAGGATCGGCCAAGAACGACAACAACGCCGAGCAGGATGAGAAAATGAAAATTGAAATCGGATTCAAGGTGAATCCGGTCACTCTGAATACAGCAGGTAAAGACCATGACCTGCTGTATTTGGGCAGCTACATCGTGAACGTCACGGGCGATTGCAATGGTTGCCATAGTAACGGTCCTTCGACAGAATTCATTGGAAACCCGGCATTGTTTCAACCTCCGAGCCATACGGCGCACCAGGTCAAACAGATCAATCCCGCCACCTTCCTGGGCGGCGGCCGGGATTTTGGCGCCTTTCCCGCCCCCACCAGCCCGCTGCATATTTACAGCCGCAACTTGACGCCGGATGTCACGGGGATGGCGGAAGGCGGCCATTCGTATTCCGATTTCGTGCAGATTATGCGGACCGGCATTGACTTCGATGGAGTACACCCGACTTGTCCGACAACGACTCAAACCGCGAGCTGCGTGCCCTACCCATTCGACGGTTCTTTGCTCCAGATCATGCGATGGCCGTCGTTTCAAGACATGACGGATCGCGATCTCAAGGCGATCTACGAATACCTCAGCGCGGTCCCGTGTATCGATACTGTGGTCGCGGGTCAGCCGCAGCTTCGCAACACCTGCCCGGCCCACTAATCGAACTTCCGCGCGCGGGCCGCTTTCAATAAGGCCACGCCCGCGCGCCGTTGGATGGAGGGTTAGATCGTCAGTAGTGTGGGACAAAGGCCTTAGCGCAACCTAAGGCATTTGGGCTCCAGTTGCGGCCAAGGTATGCTTCTTGCGTCCGATATGTCTCCTTAGCGGAGTCAAGGAGACATCCACAGCATTGCGTAGCATTATCATTTCTCCGGATCACGAATTAGGGCGCAAACTCACGGCGGCGCTCGAGGCGACGGGACAGGTGGAGGTTGACCGGACGCTCGACCATTATCCGACAGCGATTGAACTTGTGCGCACGCTGCGAGCCTTGGCGACCGACATTGTTTTTGTCAACTTTGAGTCGCTGAAACAGGGTTTGGAAACAGTGCAGTTCCTCGAGGCGGATGGCGGGCAGCGGCAAGTTGTCGGATTCCAGAGCCACATGGATACCGCGGTGCTGCGCGAGACAATGCGGGCGGGCGTTCGCGAATTTCTGACCGATCCGTTCGAGCCCCGGGCGGTACTGGAAAGCGTGGAGAGCATCAAAACGCTGCTGAAACAGCGGCCGGCCGTGTATGAATCCACCAATCAGATCTTTTCATTTTTGCCCGCGAAGGCCGGAGTCGGCGCCTCCACCATCGCGGTAAATGTGAGCGGGGCACTGGCGCGCCGGCCGAATACGCGGGTGCTGCTCTCGGATTTCGATTTGAGCTCCGGCATGCTGCGCTTCATGCTGAAACTGACCAATGAGTTCTCCGTGCCGGATGCGATTTCGCGCGTGGGAGACATGGACGAGAATCTATGGCCGCAGCTGGTGACGCCGGTTGGTGGAATGGATGTGCTGCACGCCGGCCGCATCAATCCCAGCTACCGCATTGACGCGGCGCAAGTCGCCAATCTGGTGGCGTTCATGCGCCGCACCTATCAAGTTGTGTGCTTCGATCTTTCGGGAAATCTAGAGAAGTATTCGATGGAGCTGATGCAGGAATCGAAGCGCATTCTGCTGGTGTGCACCGGGGAAATCCCGGCGCTGCATCTGGCGCGCGAAAAGCTGGCGTTCCTTCGAGACATGGGTCTCAGCGGGCGGGTTTCGGTGGTGTTGAACCGGGTGCGAAAGAACCCGATGTTTTCCCAGACGCAGGTGGAGGAATTGCTGGGCCAGCCGGTGGGGCGAGTATTCGGCAACGACTATATTGCGGTGAATCACGCGGTGGAGGAAGGGAAACTGCTCGACTCCGGGACCGAATTGGGCCAGAGTTTCGCGGAATTCGCCGCTCAGCTAATGGACCAACCGGCAGTGAAACCTGCAGAGAGCAAGCGCCGATTTCTGGACTTCTTCAAGCCGGCGCCTGCGCTGGCCACTCCGGGGAGGGACTAAGCCGGCGGCCGCCGCAGACTGCGTAGCATTGAGAATCCCCATCCAGCTATCCATATCAGTGGCTTCACCTATAGCGGAAGCCGGTATCCGTTTGCGCTATCGTGGGGTCACATGGAGGCTGTGTTCGGGTGGGTTGCGACGTACGGCTACGGGGCGTTGTTTGGACTCCTGATTCTAGGCATTGTGGGTCTGCCCATTCCCGATGAGACGTTGCTGGTTTTCTGCGGCTATCTGATCTCGCGCGGCGATTTAAGCGCACCCGGAACCTATCTCGCCGCGCTTGGCGGGAGTTGCTGCGGTATCACGGTCAGCTACTTCATCGGGCGGACGGCGGGCCTAGCCGTGGTGCACCGCTTTGGCAGGTATCTGAGGATAGAGCAAGATCAGTTGGATCGCGTTCACCGCTGGTTCGATCGCAGCGGGCATTGGGCACTGTTTGGAGGCTACTATATTGCCGGAGTGCGACACTTTACGGCGATTATCGCGGGTGCTTCCAAACTGGAATTCCATATCTTCGCGTTGTACGCCTGGGGCGGCGCGGCGACCTGGGCGGCGGCTTTCCTCACCCTGGGTTATGTGATCGGCGAACAGTGGCATGCGGTCGCCGATCTGGTCCACCGCTATCTGCTCTACGCCTCGGGATTGGGCCTTGCGCTAACGGTCCTTTATTACGCCGGACGCCGCTGGATGGGGCGCCGGAAGGGAGCCGGCGGCGGCGCCTGACACATTCCCTGAGTCGGAATCTTTACGCCCCTAAGGTTCCTGGACTCATTACAGTAGGGTGTGTGACTGACGTGCAATTGCTGGATCTGCGTGTAAATTAAAGGCATGTTCCACTGGATCTGCCCGGAGTGTGGCCGCGAGATCGCTCCCACAGTACGGGAATGTCCGGTTTGCGATCCGGTTGCAGCCACAGTGGAAATTGCGCTCGCGGGTGAAGTGGAAGCGCCCGCGTGCGCAGAAAAAGAAGGCGGGGCGCAGATGGCTCGCGTGACCGCGCCTGCCGCGGAAAACACACCAGAGCCTCTGCCGTACCAGGCAATTTCGCCGGTGGCGGCGACGAGTGTGGCCGAGCCAGTCCATACGGCAACAGTCCATGCCGGACCAAACGGCACCGGACCAAACGGCACCGCACCAAACGACATCGGGCCAAACGACATCGCGCCAAATCATGCTGCGTTGGTCCATGCCACGCCAGCTGATGCCACGCCAGTGCAGGCAACGTCGAACTATGCAACGTCGAACTATGCAACGTCAAACTATGCAACGTCAAACGACAGTGCGCCCCCTGCGCTAGCGGAGCGCATTGAATCGGTGTCGCCGTTAGCGGCTCGCAGTTCGCAGAGCGTCGCCACGCAAGATGCAGAGGATGCAACCGACGCACTGTTGCCGCAGTTCGGCGCTCCGCCGGAGGATGGCGATCCACTGGGACACTTATCTTCGATGCTGGACTCGATGCGCGATCCGAACGCGCCCGAGCCGCCGCTGTCGCGGGACGCGCTGCCGCTTCCGACACGCCCGCTTTCCAACGTCCCAGCGCCGTTGCGGGCTTTTATCGCGGAGCTGGGTCCAGTTGGAGCCGAGCCACGCGTTCCCTTGGCTCCAGAACGATCGCGTCAAATTGCTCCGGAGCCACCGCTGTTTTCGAACTCCATACCGCTGCCGTTGCGAGCCGCGCCTCTAGTACCCGAGCCGCCGCTGGGCGCGAGACTACTAGCTCTGCCGGTGCCGCCGCTGGAAGCAGTGCGGCCGTCGACGCCCCCCTGGGAACCTGCGCCGCCGCTGGCGCCGTTGGGCAACTATTCGCCGTTGGAGGGGCGCCCGCTGCGTCCGGCAATCCCGAAGGTTCTGCTGCTCAAGAAAGACTGCGCCCCGCGCACCACATTGCCCGGACCGATGCTGAGTCGCCGCCTGGTGAAGTTCACGGATCGTGAGCTCCGCTCGATTCCGCCGAAGTTCCTGATGGCCAAGAAGCGCTTGATTCCGGGTTGGATGGCGACCGCGTTGATCCTGGGAACGCTTCTGGGTGCGGGTTTCACTAGCGTGATCTCAGTGGTGCGGCCCACGGCTGAGGCGAAAGCGCCGGTGGTGGCGCCAACGAATACGCCGGCCGCGACAGCTGCGGCCGCTGCGACGCCGGAGGTTGCGAGCGTCACTGCCTCGCCGCTAGCGAAGGCGATCGAGGTCACCGGATTCCGTATCCAGATGGATCCGTCTAAGAAGTCCGAGATCCAATATTTGGTGGTGAATCACACACCCGCGCGCTTTTCGGGCGTGACGGTCTACGTGACGCTTTACACGGCCGACACTAAGGCTGGTCAACCGCCGCTTTGTAGATTCCAGTTCAGCGCGCCGAATTTGGCTCCGTTCCAGGCGAAGGACATGACCAGCGCCATCGAGGGCACGACGCGCCCGGTAATCCTACCCGATTGGCAGGACCTGCGGGCAACGGTCGAAATCGGCGAGTAGCGGCCCAGATAGCCCCCCAGCTAGCTGCGCAGCGCTTTCCACAGCAGCAGAGCCGCACCCGCTAGAAATCCCAACAAAGCTTGATATTCGCGGTTATAGCGATACAAACTCCAGCGGAAATGTTTGGCGGAATCCTCGGGCATTGGGTACGGCAGACGCGGAATCAACTTGTGGACGCGCCGCACGTAGGTCGAGTAGGCGGGGAACAGGCGGGCCAGATGCTGTTCTTCGAGGTCTACCACTGGCAAGTAGATCAGAACGAAGACAGCTGCGAATAGAATCCCCAGTTCCCAGCGGCGCGAGGCGATGACCAGACCCGCCGCCGTAGTGAGCGTGCCCAGATACAGGGGATTGCGTACCCAGGCGTATGGGCCGCTATCGGTGAGCGTGCTGTCCTTTTGGAGGTGCCCGGCAGCCCAGGCGCGCAGGGCGAGTCCCAGGATCGATACCGGAATTCCGGCGGCCAGCGATCCGCGGGTGGGTGCTGAGAGCCATAGAAACGCGGCCACCAGTACGAATCCGCAGGGTACGCGGAGCTTCGCGACGGCGTCGGCGTAGGGCTTCGAAAAAATCACGCGCGGCAACCTGCGGAACTGGCTTCGAGAGCGGCGGCGAGAGCATCGGCCACGCTGTGCGGCGTGATCGCCAACATGCTCGGGTGCGGCGTGGGGCGGCGCGAGTAATCGGTGGCGGCATCCGGAGCGCGCAGAATGCGGATGGTTCCGCCATAGGGACCGTTACGCGCGGGATCGGTTGGCCCGTAGATGGCAACGCCGGGTTTCGCGAGCGCGGCGGCCAGGTGGAGCGGCCCGCTGTCGACTCCGATGACGGCGTGCGCGCGCCGCGTGGCGTCGACCAAGCCGGGGAGCCCGGAGACGTGCACGTGCGCGCCGCGAATTTGTTGCAGGACGGGCGCGGCATCTGGCGGACCGTTCACCACCAGCGGTAGATCGAGCAGGGCGGCGAGTTCGGACCAACGATTCAGCGGCCATTGCTTCGCGCCCCATCCGGCCAAGGGGCTGGTGAGAACAAATTTTCCGGCGGGCAGCGAGCCTTCAGGCGAGCCCAGAGGCAATGGGAAGGTGTGTAGAAGTTGCGATGCACCGGCTCCGGCAGCGAGTTCGAGATTTCGTTCAACGATATGGTCAGCGCGGGTCTCGATCTCGCAAGAGTAGAAGAGCGCCGCGGGGCGCTCACGGACGCGTTTGCGGTCGAAGCCGGCGAGTTTTGCGGGCTTGGCGGCGAAGGCGAGCGCGGCGGTTTGGATGAGTCCCTGGAAGTCGACGGCGAGATCGAAGTGGCGAGCACGGAGGCGGCGGGCTTCGGCGAATGACGCGGTGAAGGAGCGCTCCACGGGAATGACTTCATCCACATAGGGATTGCCTTTGAGCAGCGGCGCCCAGCGGGGACGGATCAGCCAGGTCAGACGGCTGTGCGGAATGCTGTGCTTCAGGCTGGCGGCTGCGGGCAGGGTGTGGATCACGTCGCCCATCGAACTGAGGCGCACCACCAGAATCTGGAACGGAGCGGGGCTGGTATTCAAGTTACTATTTCAACACGAGTTCGAGATTGGTGATGACAGGCCATGGGCCTGTCCTACAGAAGATCGAGAGCGGCTTTCGCGACGCGGTCCGCGCTGACGCGGGTCATGCAGCGGTGGTCGATGGGGCACTCGCGCTTGAGGCAGGGGCTGCACTCGACCGGTTCGCGCACTACGCGGGCGAGAGGGCCGGTGGGTCCGGTGGTTGTGTCGTCGGTCGCGCCGAAGATGGCGACGGTGGGGACTCCTAGCGCCGAGGCAACGTGCATGCCGCCCGAATCGTTGGTGAGATACACGCGGCAGGCCGCGGCGAGATCGATGTATTCGGCGAGCGTGGTCTCGCCGGCGAAGTTGTGAACTGGAACGGGAATCGCGGCGGCGATGGCCGCGCACCAGGCGCGCTCGTGCTTCGATCCGAAGATGGCGACGGACGCGCCTAACTCTTGGGCGACGGTAGCGGCAGCGTCGGCGAAGCGCTCGGGCAGCCAGCGTTTGGCAGTTCCATATGCCGCGCCAGGGCTAATTCCAACGATCGTTTCACCCATGCCGAGTTCGCGAAATCGGGCAAGCCCCGCGGCGCGCGACTGCGTGGCGCCGTCGAGACGAATGCAGTCGTTGTCGGGCAGGGAATCGATAATGCCGGCGCGGTGCAGAAGTTCCAGATAATAGAAGCGCTCGTGGCGCGGAATCTCGCCCTTGCGCGGCACCGGGATCGCGCGCGTCAGCAGAGGACTGCGGCAATCGCGGGCGTACCCGATGCGTTCGGGAATACCGGCGAGATAGGCGATGGCGGCGGCCTCGAAGGCGTTCTGCAGAAGAATGGCGCAGTCAAAGTTTTCGCGCGCGAGGGCGCGTCCAGCGGACCATTTTTCGGCGAGAGTCCGGGCGGTGTAGGGGATCATACGATCGCAAAACGGCTCGCGCTGGTAGAGGTCGGCGACCCAGGGCTTGGCCAGAATCGCAATTTCAGCCCGGGGCAAGCGCTGGCGGAGCGCGCGCAACGCAGGCAGGGACATGACGGCGTCGCCCAGCCAGTTGGTGGCGCGGACCAGGATTCGATTATACGGCACTCATCTTAAGAGTAACGGTAAGCTGAAGATATGCGCGATGTGCTGCTGGCGGTGGCGGGGCTGTGCGGGATTTACGCGGAGTTCATCTGGCCCGGCAAGGTGATTCCCGGCGCGGCGGGCGGCGTGCTGCTGATGTTGGGGATTGCGGGAATGATGAAGGGTCCGGTGGATCTGTACGCGGTTGCACTGCTGGGTACGCCATTCGCACTGCTGACGATCGCACTGTTGACGATTGCATGGCGGGCGCGGCGGAATAAGACGACATTCTGATCC
>Ga0105245_10001287_pt1 | contig 22612 bp, 18 predicted proteins | sample KBSM54metaG_FD_81523 | JGI IMG/M metagenome (GOLD analysis project Ga0105245, IMG submission 81523) | Miscanthus rhizosphere microbial communities from Kellogg Biological Station, Michigan, USA - KBS M5-4 metaG | ecosystem: Host-associated > Plants > Roots > Rhizosphere > Soil | place...
AAGAACGCCTGGTCGCCCGGCCGCAGCATGCGGTCAGTGAAGTTGTGCGGGTGCGGATTGCAGCGCTCGCCGGAGATCGCGTTTACAGCTTCGACGTCATCGGAGCCGTGCGTGTAGAGAAACTGATTCACGTTGGCGACGATGTCGTTCTCGCGCACACCCGGCTTGAGCTGCTCGTAGACGAGGTGATAGGCGCCGTCGACCATCGCAGCTGCCCGGTTGAGCAGTGCGATCTCGTCGGCGTTCTTGATCTCGCGCGCCTCCAGCATCACCTGCTGGCCGTCCTGCACCTTGAGCCCGGCTTTCTGCAGCTCGAACATCATCGGCGGCTCGATGATGTCGACGCCGATCGGCATGTCGGCGACTCCGGCCTCGCGGCAGAGCGAGGCGAGTTCCTCGGCATGACGCTTCATCAAGCCGAATGCCGGATTGACAGTGCCGCGCAGGCCGATCAGACCGGCCTTGCAATTCTCCGGCGCCAGCCACGGCGTGTAGAGCTTGTGATGCACGGCCGCCGAGCCGAAGTCCCACAGGATCGGTTCGCCCGTGCGGGTAAGCAGCGCCCAGCGCGAGAGCTTGTCGCGTTCCCACTCGCCGATCTTGGTCGAGGTGAGGTAGCGGATATTGTTGACGTCGAACACCAACAGCGCGCCGAGCTCGGAATTCTCGAGCGCCTTCTTGGCGCGCGCCAGGCGATAGCGGTGCAGCCGCCGGTAATCGACGCGCTCCTCGAAGTCGACGCCCATGATCCCGAGCGCAGGCAGCGCACGGCCCCAGTTGAATCTCGGGTTGATGTCGTCGGCGCGGATTTCGCGGGCTTTGGTGTCCATGGGACCTCCTGGAATCGTCCTGCTGTCAGTATAGCGCGCTAGGCGGCGTTCTTCTTGCCCCACAGGCGTTGTGAAGCAATATCGGCGCCCTCGCGCAGCGACTTGAGTTTGAGCCAGACCGCCGGCTCGATCACCCATTCGCGGTTGGTGAAGGTGCCGAAGCCGCAATCGGTCGAGGCGACGACGCGTTCGCGGTCGCCGACGGCCGTCACCGCGTCCTCAATGCGGCGCGCGACAACCTCCGGGTGCTCGACGAAGTTGGTCGTGGTTTCGATCACGCCGGGGACGAGGATCATATCCTTGGGCAGCGGCACTTTCTTGAATGCCGCGTATTCGTGCGCGTGGCGCGGATTGGAGAACTCGATCGAGAGTGCGCCGACTTTGGCCTGATAGAGGGCGGGCAGGATGGTGGCGAGCGGCACGTCGTAGATGTGCGGGCCTTCCCAGTTTCCATAGCAGACGTGCAGGCGCACCTTCTCGCGCGGAATGCCGGCGATGCCCTTGTTGATAGCCGCTACGTGCATCTCGCACGCCTTGATGAACTGCGCGTCGGTGAGGTCGCGGTACATCATCGTGCGATCCATGGCGAGATCGGGCGCGTCGATCTGCAGCGTCAGCCCGGCGTCGGCGATCGCCTTGTATTCCTTGCCCATCTCGCGCGCGATGGCATCGAGATATTTTTCCTGGTTGTCATAGAAGGCGTTGAGCATCGTGCTCGAGATAATGCCGGGCGAGGGCGCGGTCATGAAGCTTTCGGCGAAGCCCCCGGCTGCAGACACCGCCGCCTTGAAGCGCTTGATCTCGGCCTCGATCGCCGACGTGTTCTTGTAGTGGATTTCCTTCTGTGCCTCGGGCGCGTTCTGTTGCTTGCTCACCGCCGGGAAACGGCGCATCAGCAGCGCGACGAGCTCCGGAAAATCCTCGAACTCCTGGCCGCGGCGGCGTTTCGACACGCCGGCGAAACCGGTCATGCGCTGGGGCACGTAGGTCTGAAAGCCGACGCGCTGCTGCTCGCCGTCGTTGCCGATGTCGATCCCGGCGGCCTTCTGGCGGTTGACCACTTCGCGCACCGCCTTGTCCATCTCGGTGTCGAATTCGCGCTGGTCGTAGGCCTCGCCGGCTTCCTGCGCGACGAGCAGATCGGACAGTTTCTGATTGCGCGGCAGGCTGCCGACATGGGTGGTCAGGATGCGATCGCGGCTGGTCAACATGGGCTACTCCCCGTCAAATTTCGCGGCACCATAGCGGCAAATCGCCGGCGATGCAGCATGGCGGGGAGGCATGGCCGCAATAACGAGGGCGGATCAGCCTTGCTTAAGCACGTAAACCGAGAACCAGTCCTTCGGGTCGCTCAGCACGCGGGACACAGCCCATCCGGCGTCGGCCGCCAGGGCGGTAAACGACGCCACCGTGAATTTGTGGCTCGACTCGGTGTGAATGGTCTCGCCGGGGGCGAAGTGGAAGGCGACGTTGCGCACATGCGCGACCTGGCGGGCGGTGCTTTCGAGATGCATCTCGATCCGCGCCAGTGATCGGTTGTAGCGCGCGTCGTGCCGGAAGGCGGCAAGATCGAAGTCGCCGCCAAGCTCGCGGTTGATGCGGGTGAGCAGGTTGAGGTTGAACCGCGCGGTGACGCCGGCCGCGTCGTTGTAGGCGGCGTGCAGGATGTCTTCGTCTTTCACGCGATCGGCGCCGACAATGAACAGCGCATCCGGCCCCAGGATGCGGGCGGCCTGGCGCAGGAACGCCTTGGCCTGCGGCGGCTCGAAATTCCCGATGGTCGAGCCGGGGAAGAAGCCAATGCACGGCCGGTGGCGCACGGCGGCGGGCAGTTCGAACGCTGTCGTGAAGTCGGCGGCCACCGGGAAGACGGCGACGCGGGGGACGTCACGCTCCAGCCGCCGCGCTTCGTCGGCGAGAAACTCGGCACTGATGTCGACCGGCACATATGCGCCGATCTGTGGCGCGGCGTTGAGCAGGATCTTCGCTTTCACCGCGGAGCCGGCCCCGAACTCGATCAGAGCTGCGTCCTTGGGTGCAAGCTCGGCGAGCTGGCGCGCATTCGCGCGCAGGATGCCGAGCTCGGTGCGCGTCGGGTAATATTCGGGCAGCTGCGTGATGTCCTCGAACAGCTGCGAGCCGGCGGCATCGTAGAAATATTTCGGCAGCAGGGTTTTCGGCTGCGCCGACAATCCGGCGATCACGTCGGAAGCGAAGATTTCGGTCGCATCATTCTGCGGGACTGGGTGGACCAGCCGTCGGGCGAGCAAAGCCATGAGGAAAGGGCTCCGTTACGCGAGAAGAACTAGACGGGACATTCGGCAAGACGAACGCCGGTGAACTGCCAGCGCGCGGGCGGATAGAAGAAGTTGCGGTAGGTCAGGCGCGAATGCGCGTCGGGCGTCGCGTGTGACGAGCCGCGCAGCACCATCTGGTTGACCATGAACTTGCCGTTGTACTCGCCGATGGCGCCCGCCGGAGCGACATAGCCCGGATAGGGCGAATAACTCGACCGCGTCCACTGCCACACCACACCGAACGCGTCGGCGATTTCGCCTTCGCGCGCGGCTGTTTCCCACTCGGCTTCGCTCGGCAGGCACTTGCCGGCCCAGCGTGCGAACGCATCGGCCTCGTAGTAGCTGACATGGCACACCGGCGCCGACGGATCGATCGGCTTCAGACCCGACAGCGTCAGCGCATGCCAGCCGCCGTCGATCTCCTGCCAGTAGCCCGGCGCGGTCCAGCCTTCGGCCGTAGCGGTCGCCCAGCCGTCGGAGAGCCACAGGTCAGGGCGCGCGTAGCCGCCGTCGCGCATGAACTCGATCCACTCACCGTTGGTGACGAGCGCGCGCGCGATGTTGATGGGGCCGACCAGCGTGCGGTGCGCCGGGCCTTCGTTGTCGAAATGGAAGCCAGTGCCTGAATGTCCGATGGTGCGCACGGCCTCTGTGAGTTCGCAGAAACCACGCTCGGCCGCGACCTTGGGTGCGCGCCAGTTGGCGTTGTAGGCGGGCTTGATCGGATTGAGCGAGAACGCATGCAGGATGTCGGTGAGCAGAAGCTCCTGGTGCTGCTGCTCGTGATTGAGGCCGAGCTCGATCAGCGGGGCGATCTTGCTGAAGACGGCCGGCGCAGCGTCGCGGATCAGGCGCTCGACCGCGGCATCGACATGGGCGCGGTAGGCAGCGATGTCGGCGCTGCTCGGGCGCGTAAGCAGGCCGCGTTGCGGACGCGCATGCCGCGGGCCGGCGGCGACATAGTAGGAATTGAATAGATAGCTGAACTGCGGGTCGAAGACGGGATAGCCGTCGAGATGCGGCACCAGCAGGAACTGTTCGAAGAACCAGGTGGTATGGGCGCGATGCCATTTGGTCGGACTGGCGTCCGGCATCGACTGCACAATCTGGTCTTCGGGGGAGAGCGGGGCGGCGCGGCGCTCGGTCTCCGAGCGCACCAGCTGGAAGGCATCGCGCAGGCGCGTGCGGTGGTCTTGAAGAGCAGTGGCACCCGGCTTGCGGCCCGACACTCCGTGCAGATGGGTCACCGTAGCGGACATCACAGAACTCCTACGCTTCAGCCCAAGGGATGCTGTTAGCTACGTGTCGACACGACAATTGGGAGGCCGCGTTGCCCGAGTCTCACGACATGTTGAAGCTCCCCGCCGGCGCTTCAACGCGCCGGACGGGAATTTGATCCATCCCAGATAGACATTGAACGCCGCAATAAAAGCCTCAACGCCCGCCAAAAGGCGGGCGTCAGCCATCCTGCAACATAGATTGACGGGAGGCTAGCTATTCAGCAGCGGCGCGGGCCGACCGCGAGTGGGCCGAAACAAGATAGTCCATCGCCGCCTGCACCCCGCCCTTCTTGTGCGGGATGTTGGACAACGCGAGCGACATCTCGGTGGCGGCGAGCGCGCCCAGGATCGTGAGATCGTTGGTGTCGCCGAGATGGCCGATACGGAAGAACTTGCCGGCGAATTTGCCGAAGCTCATGCCGTAGGAAATGTCGAACGTGTTGAGCGCGAGATTGCGGAACGCGTCGGCGTCATGGCCCTCGGGCACCAGCACCGCGGTGATGGTCGGCGAATAGTACTTCGGGTCGCGGCACAGCACTTCGAGACCCCAGGCCTTCACCGCGCGGCGGGTCGCTTCGGCGAAGCGCTCATGGCGCGCGAACACGTTGTCGAGCCCTTCCTCGTGCAGCATGTCCACGGCGACGGCGAGGCCCTGCAGCATGTTGGTCGCCGGCGTGTAGGGAAAGAAGCTTTGCTTGTTCATCGTGATCATGTCTTCCCATGACCAGAACGACTTCGGCAGCGTGGAGTTCTTCGACGCCGCGAGCGCCTTGTCGCTCACCGCGTTGAACGACATGCCGGGCGGCAGCATCAAACCCTTCTGCGCGCCGCCGACGGAGACGTCGACGCCCCATTCGTCGTGGCGATAGTCAGCCGAGGCGAGCGATGAAATGGTATCGACCATCAGCAGCGCCGGATGGCCGGCGCGGTCGATCGCCTTGCGGATCTCGTTGATCGGCGAGAGGCATCCGGTCGCGGTCTCGTTGTGCAACACGCACACCGCCTTGATCTCGTGCGCCTTGTCTTCCTTGAGCTTGGCCTCGATCACAGCGGGATCAGCGCCGATACGCCAGTCGGTCGGAATGAACTCCGGCTTGAGGCCGAGCTTCTCGGCCATCTTCTTCCACAGCGTCGCGAACTGGCCGGTCTCGACCATCAGCACGCGATCGCCGGCCGAGAGCGTGTTGACGAGCGCGGCTTCCCAAGCGCCGGTGCCGGTCGCGGTGTAGATGATCACCGGATTGGTGGTCTTGAAGATCGTCTTGATGCCGTCGAGGCAGCGCCGCGCCAGCTTGGCGAACTCCGGACCGCGATGATCGATGATCGGCGTGTCCATGGCGCGCATGATGCGATCCGGCAGCGGCGACGGGCCGGGGATCTGCAGGAAATGACGGCCGGCGGTGCGCGAGGAGTTCTTCGACATCGGCATGCTTTCTGTTTCTAAAAAGGCGCGGCCGGATGCGAAACGCTGCCCGGCGCGGCGTGGCCGTCATGAATGACGAAAGGCGGGGCCAGTCAAGAGTGTCGGCGTGGGCAAAAGCCCCGGCAATTCATGAAGAAAATCAAATATATCGCGTTTTGGGTGTAGCTCGTTCAACCGCTCTGCGACGTCCCGGCGCCAGCTTTTCCGGAAGTGCTCCGCGCACCCGGTCGATCACGGCCGACGCATCCGTCGGCGCGCGTGTTCCGTGCCAGGCGATGTGATGATCGGGACGCACCAGCACGAGCAATGACTGATAGGGCTCGGGGGGTGCCCCCGCAATGCGCAGCACGGTGAGCGGCATAGCGCATCGGCGTGCGGCCGTTTCGAACGGCGTCGGGTCGCTGCCATCGAACGTGAGCAGCGTGAAATCCGCGCCGAGCGCGGCATAGAGCGAGCGCCCATCGGCAAGCGTGAAATGTGGCAGCCGCGCGCCGGGGCGATCATGCGCCGTGTAACTGTACCAAGTGTCGGGCGGCGGCGGCGTATCGTCGGCGACGATGACGGCTGAGTTTTCGTAACGCTCGCCGAGCTGGATGCCCGACGTGTTGTACTGCTCCTTGTCGTCTTCGAGACAGTAGGCGCCGAGCGCCTTGCGTCCGGATTCCGCGTGCGGCGTGTCGTCCTCGACGTCGGGCGGGATCGGCCAGGCACTCTGGCGCTGGGCGCACATGATGCCGTGCTTGGAATTGCGCACGCCGATCGGGCGCCGCTCGCTTTCGTAGGTTGTAAGCAATTCCGGTCCGGCCCAGCCTGCGTGAACGGCGGCAAGCTTCCAGCAGATGTTGATGGTATCGCCGACACCGGTGTTCATGCCGAATGCGCCGAGTGGCGTGTAGAGATGTGCCGCGTCGCCGGCGAGAAAGACGCGTCGCGTCTGGTAGCGATCGGCGATAAGGCCGAGGCCCCCGATCCACGGGCCGCCCGACAGGATCTCGAATGGAACATCGGCGCCGATCATGCGCGCTATGATGTCGCGCGGATCGAGCGCCTGCCAATCGACGCCGCGCGGCACCTGATAGTGCACGATCCAGCGCTCGCGCTCGTCCTGGGCAAACATGAAGCCGCGCGCATCGTGATTGGTGACCCATGTGATCAGCGCAGGCGCCCGGCCGCTCGTCTCGACGAGGGTTGGCGCGCGAATGTGGTGCGACAGCATCGTGCCGGTCATGAAAGCACGCTCGACCGTTCCATCCTCTCCCGCCATTTCGATGCCGAGCTCGCGGCGGATGGTGCTGCGCGCGCCGTCGGCGGCGAACACATACTGCGCGGCAATCTCGCGCCGTTCGCCGCTCGTGGTGTTCTCGATCTCGGCAATGACGCCAGCCGCGGTTTCGCTCACCGACGTGACGCGCCAGCCGAAACGCACGCTGACGCTCGACTGCTTCTCGGCATGCGCTTTCAGAATCGGCTCGAGACTTGTCTGCGGAATGTACTGCGGCGTCTCGGGCGAGCGCAGAAAGTCGGGCGTGCCGCCGACTTTCTTGCCCTTGTCCATGTAGGGATGCGGTCGCCCCATGCGCGCGAACTCGTAGCCGCAGAAGCGCGTCACATAGGCATACTCGCGCGCCACCGTCGGCGGCAGCGAGGCGGCATGGATGTCCTCCGCTACGCCCAGCCGGCGGTAGTGCTCCATGCTGCGCGCATTGGTGTTGTTGCACTTCGGATGAGTAGCGGTCTCCAGCCGCTCATTGACCAGAATTGCCGGCACGCCGCGCCGGCCGAGCGCGGTGGCGGCGGTGAGGCCGATCGGCCCGCCGCCCGCAATGAGCACGAATGTCTCTTCCCTGGTCATGAAAAAGCATGGTGCCAGCAGGCGTTAGACTGTGCAATTGTCGGACGCGAAGAGGAGACCTGAGCGGTGGCGGAACAGGTGATGCCCGGACTGGAGCGGCGGCTGAAGGCCGAACTCACGGGCGATGTTTTGTTCGACCGCTTCGACCGCGGGCGCTACGCCACCGACGCCTCGCACTACCAGATCGTCCCGGCCGGCGTGGTGGTGCCGCGCACTATGGACGAGGCCGCACGCGCGATCGCGGTAGCGCGTGACGAGGGCGTCAGCGTGCTGGCGCGCGGCGGCGGCACGTCGCAGGCCGGCCAGACCGTCAACCACGGGCTGGTGATCGACTGCTCGAAGCACCTCAACAAGCTCATCGAGGTCGACGTCGCCAATCGCCGCTGCGTCGTCGAGCCCGGGGTCGTCTGCGACGAGCTCAATCGCAAGCTAAAGCCCCACGGCCTTTGGTTTCCGGTCGACATCTCGACCGCATCGCGCGCCACCATCGGGGGCATGGTCGGCAACAATTCCTGCGGTGCACGCTCACTGCGCTACGGCAACACGCGCGAGAACGTGCACGCGGTCGATGTCCTGCTGGCTGACGGCAGCGCCGCGCATTTCGGCCGGGTGGCGAATGATCTCTCCGACGTACCGGGAAGCCTCAAGCCGCTGGCGCTCGACCTCTTGTCGCTCGGGGCCCGCGTCGCCGATGAGGTGCGCACGCAATTTCCGAAGGTGCAGCGCCGCGTCGGCGGCTACAATCTCGACGCGCTGCTGCCGGGGCGCAACGACCTCAACCTTGCGCATGTTCTTGTCGGCTCGGAGGGCACGCTCGGCTTCTCGACCCGCATCGAATTGAAGCTCTCGCCGCTGCTGTCGAACCGCGCCGTCGGCGCCTGCCATTTCGGCAGCTTCCATGCAGCGATGGACGCCGCGCAGCATATCGTCAAGCTCAAGCCGATCGCGGTGGAGCTCGTCGATCGCACCATGATCGAGCTTGCGCGCGACATCGACATGTTCCGTCCGACCATCGAAGCGTTCGTGCGTGGCGAACCCGACGCCATCCTGCTGGTGGAGTTCGCCGAGGAAGACTGGGCGGAGAATTTGCGTCGTCTCACCGCACTGCACGATCTGATGCGCGACCTTGGCTTTGCCTGGGGCGAGGGGCCGAAGAACGGCGGCGTGGTCGACGTGCTCGACGCCAAGCTGCAGGCGGCGATAGCCGAGGTGCGCACCTCGGGCCTCAACATCATGATGTCGATGAAGGCAGAGGGGAAGCCGATCTCCTTCGTCGAGGACTGCGCGGTGCCGCTCGAGCATCTCGCCGACTATACGGCGCGCCTGACCGATGTGTTCCATAAGCACGGCACGCGCGGCACCTGGTACGCGCACGCGTCGGTCGGGTGTCTGCACGTGCGCCCTGTGCTGAACTTGCGTCAGGACAAGGACGTCAAGGCGATGCGCGCCATCGCTGAAGAAGCGTTCAACTTCGTGCGCGAGTACAAGGGGTCGCATTCGGGCGAGCACGGCGACGGCATCGTGCGCTCGGAATTCCACGAGAAGATGTTCGGCTCGCGCCTGGTGCGCGCCTTCGAGCAGGTCAAGGACCGGTTCGATCCGGCCGGCCTGTTCAATCCCCACAAGATCGTGCGTGCGCCGAAATTCGACGACCGCAGCAACTTCCGTTACGCGCCCGGCTATCACGGCGAGCGGATGACGGCACAGCTCGACTGGTCGTCATATCCCGGCGCGGGCGGCGGCCTGCAGGGTGCGGTCGAGATGTGCAACAACAACGGCGCCTGCCGCACGCTCGCCGGCGGCGTGATGTGTCCGAGCTATCGCGCCACCCGCGACGAGCAGCATGTTACGCGCGGGCGCGCCAACAGCTTGCGGTTGGCCATCAGCGGCCAGCTTGGTCCGGATGCGTTTGCGTCCGACGAGATGGCCGAGACCATGAAGCTGTGCGTCTCCTGCAAGGCCTGCCGGCGGGAATGCCCGACCGGCGTCGACATGGCGCGCATGAAAATCGAAGTGCAGGCAGCGCGGGTGGCGAAGCTAGGGCTGTCGCTGCATGACCGGCTGGTGGCCTATCTGCCGCGCTATGCGCCGTACGCGGCGCGCCTGCCGTGGCTGGCAAATTTGCGCGACGTGCTGCCGGGCGCGGCGGAGCTGTCGGAACGTGTCGCTGGCTTCAGCGCACGCCGCTCGCTGCCGCGCTGGCGCTCCGACTGGTTCCGCGATCCCGCGGACCAGGCCGGCGAGGCCGATGTCGTGCTCTTCGCCGACACGTTCAACCGTTACTTCGAACGCGAGAATCTCGATGCGGCGCTGAGCGTGCTCGCGGCTGGCGGCTATCGTGTGCATGTGGCGACGCCGTCCGATGGCGGGCGGCCGCTGTGCTGTGGGCGTACATTTCTTGCCACAGGAAAAGTCGACGAGGCGCGGTACGAGATCGAACGCACGCTCGCGGCGCTGGCGCCGTTTTTCGCGCGTGGCATTCCGGTCGTGGGCCTTGAGCCGAGCTGTCTGCTCGGCTTCCGCGACGAGGTGCCCGCGATCGTCAGGTCGGATGCTGCGCGCAAGCTTTCCGGCAACGTTCTGCTGTTCGAGGAATTCATCGCGCGTGAGGCGAAGGCTGGAAAATTCAAGCTGCCGCTCGATCCGCTGCCGAAGCGGGCGTTGCTGCATGGGCATTGTCATCAGAAGTCGTTCGATGTGATGAGCGACGTCGCGCAGGTGCTGGCGCTGATCCCCGAGCTCAAAGTCGAGCCGATCGAGTCGAGCTGCTGCGGCATGGCGGGGTCGTTCGGGTTCAAGGCTGACACCATCGATGTGTCGCTCGCCATGGGCGAACTGTCGCTGCTGCCCGCGGTACGTGGCGCGCCGGCCGATGCGCTGATCGTCGCCGACGGCACCTCATGCCGCCACCAGATCAAGGACGGCGCGCAACGCGAGGCGCTCCATGTCGCGCGTGTGCTGGAGCAGTGCCTCACATCCGGAACCTGAGTGCGCAAGCCCGCGTTGGCGGGCATGTTCTCGCTCCCGACAATCATCGGCGTGGCCGCGGCCATCTGCACGACGGCCTCTTACGTCCCGCAGCTCAAGAAGTGCTGGCAGACCGGCGAAACGCAGGACCTCTCGCTCAAGATGCTGCTGATCCTCTCCGGCGGTATCGCACTTTGGGCGGTCTATGGCATGCTGCAGGGCGACTGGGTGATCATGCTCGCCAACATCGTGAGCCTTGCGCTGCTGTTCGGCATTCTGTTCTTCAAGCTGCGCGAGATGCACAAAGTCTGAGGGGGAGGGGAGATGCCGTTGCCATTGCTGCCGACCACGCTGGTCGGCTCCTATGCCCAACCGGACTGGCTGCTCGACCGCAAGAACCTCGCCGGCCGTTTTCCGCCGCGCGTGCGCGCCAGGGAGCTGTGGCGGGTGGCGCCCGAGTTTCTCGATCAGGCGCAGGACGACGCAACCATTCTCGCGATCCATGATCAGGAGCGCGCCGGGCTCGATGTCATCACCGATGGCGAGATGCGACGCGAGAGCTACTCGAACCGCTTCGCCACCGCGCTCGAGGGCGTCGATATCGACAATCCCGGCACTGCGCTCGATCGCTCGGGACATCCCAATCCGGTGCCGCGCGTCGCCGGCAAGGTGCGCCGCCGTCATCCGGTCGAGGTGCGCGACGTGCAGTTCCTGCGCGCCAACACCGCGCGGCCGATCAAGATCACCGTGCCCGGCCCCTTCACCATGTCGCAGCAGGCGCAGAACGACTTCTACAAGAGCGAAGAGGAGATGGCGTTCGACTATGCCGCGGCGGTGAACGCGGAGATCAAGGATCTGTTCGCCGCCGGCGCCGACATCGTGCAGGTGGACGAGCCCTACATGCAGGCGCGGCCGGAGAAGGCGCGAGCCTATGGTCTCAAGGCGTTCAACGCCGCCTTCGATGGCGTCAAGGGAACGACAGCCGTGCACGTCTGCTTCGGCTATGCCGCGATCATCCACGTGCGGCCGCCCGGCTATTCGTTCCTGCCAGAATTCGCGGATTCCCCTGTGCAGCAGATCTCGATCGAGACGGCGCAGTCCAATCTCGATTGCTCGGTGCTGGCCAAGCTGCCGGGTAAGACGATCGTGCTGGGCGTCATCGACCTCTCGACCATGGACATCGAAACGCCGGAGACCGTCGCCGCGCGTATCCGCCGTGCATTACCGCATGTCTCGGCTGAGCGGCTGGTCATTGCGCCCGACTGCGGCATGAAATATCTGCCGCGTGACGTTTCGTTCAAGAAGCTGCAGGCGATGGTCGCCGGCACGAAGATCGTGCGCAAAGAACTCGGCGCGGCCTAGCCTTCGTTCCCTTTCATTCGTGGAGTTTTGTGAATGTCCGATCTGTCGGCTTTTCCGATCACCAAGCGCTGGCCGGCGCAGCATCCCGACCGCATTCAGCTTTATTCGTTGCCGACGCCGAATGGCGTGAAGGTCTCGATCATGCTGGAAGAGACCGGTTTGCCCTACGAGCCGCACACCATCAATTTCGGCTCAAACGACCAGCACACGCCGGAGTTCGTGTCACTCAGCCCGAATGGCAAGATTCCTGCGATCATCGATCCGAAGGGCCCCGGCGGAAAGCCGATCGGCATGCCTGAGTCGAATGCGATCCTTCTCTATCTCGCCGACAAGACCGGCAAGCTGATTCCGAAGGACGAAGCGCGACGGCTCGAGACGATCCAGTGGCTGTTCTTTCAGGCCGCGCACGTCGGCCCGATGTTCGGGCAGGTCGGCTTCTTCAACAAGTTTGCCGGCAAGGATTACGAGGACAAGCGGCCCCTCGCGCGCTATCGCGACGAGTCGAAGCGCATCCTCGGCGTGATGGAGACGCGGCTAGATGGCCGGCAATGGTTCATGGGCGACGACTACACCATCGCCGACATCACCATGCTCGGCTGGGTGCGCAATCTGGTCGGCTTCTACGGCGCGCGCGAGATCGTCGAGTTCGACAAGCTTACGCATGTGCCGAAGTGGCTGGAGCGCGGCCTCACGCGGCCGGCCGTGCAGCGGGGTCTCGATATCCCGAAACGTCCGACCTGAGAGGGCGTCAGTCGCCCGCGAGGAAATCGAAGTCGCAGCCCTTGTCGGCCTGCGTCACGCGCTCGACGTAGAGGCGCGTGTAGCCGCGCTTGGGCTTTTGCGGCGCCTTCCAGCTTGTGCGGCGGCGCGCGAGCTCGGCATCATCGACCAGCACATTGATCGTGCGCGCAGTGGCGTCGAGCTTGATCTGGTCGCCGTCGCGCACCAGCGCGAGCGGCCCGCCAGACGCAGCCTCGGGCGCGACATGCAGCACTACCGTTCCGAAAGCCGTGCCGCTCATGCGCGCGTCTGAGATGCGCACCATGTCGGTGACGCCCTTCGATCCAAGCTTCTTCGGGATCGGCAGTGCGCCTGCTTCTGGCATGCCCGGCGCCCCGACCGGACCGGCATTGCGTAGCACCAGCACGTGGTCGGGTGTGACGTCGAGCTTAGGATCGTCGATGCGTTTTTCGAGATCCTCGAGGGAATCGAACACCAGCGCCGGGCCCTGGTGCACGAACAGCTTCGGCGTCGCCGACGCGAGCTTGATGGCGGCGCCCTGCGGCGCCAGGTTGCCGGTGAGGATGGCGATTGCTGCATCCGGATAAACTGGCTTGTTGAACGGCCGGATCACTTCGTCATCGGTGTAGGCCGGCCACCGCGCGATGATGTCGCCGAGCGTCTCGCCGCCAACGGTCGGCGCCTTGAGATCGAGCTTGTCGCGCAGCCGCCGCCACAACGCGGGAATGCCGCCGCCGGCATGGAAGTCCTCGATGAAGTAGGAACCGGCCGGCTTGAGATTGACCAGCACCGGCACGTCGCGGCCGACGCGGTCGAACTCGGCAAGATCGAAATTGAGCCCGGCGCGTCCCGCGATGGCCGCGAGATGCACCAGTGCGTTGGTCGAGCCGCTGGCCGTCTGCAGGACAACGGACGCGTTACGCAGCGCCTCCTTGGTGAGAATGTCACGCGGCAGCGGCCCGCCCGTCACCGCCATCTCGGCGGCGCGCTTGCCGGTCGCCTCCGCAATGCGCATGCGCTCCGACGACACTGCCGGCGCCGTCGCCGCGCCGGGCAAGGTGAAGCCCAGCGTCTCGGCAATGCAGGCCATGGTCGAGGCAGTGCCCATCACCATACAGGTGCCCGACGTCGGCATCAGTTGATCATGCGCGCGGTTGAGATTCACCTCGTCGAGCGATCCGGCGCGATAGGACGCCCACAGCCGGCGGCAGTCGGTGCAGGCGCCGAGCCTTGTGCCTTCGTGACGGCCGGCCAGCATGGCGCCGACTGGCAGCACGATCGCCGGCATGTTGGCCGACACCGCGCCCATCAGTTCGGCCGGAATCGTCTTGTCGCAGCCGCCGATCAGCACGACGGCGTCGAGCGGCAGCGCGCGCAGCATCTCCTCGACGTCCATCGACATCAGGTTGCGCAACAGCATCGAGGTCGGGAACGTGAAGGCCTCGTGCAGCGAGATGGTCGGGAACACGAAGGGCAGGGCGCCCGCCATGCGCACGCCGCGCGCGACCGCCTCGGCCAGACGTCCGGCTGTGCCATGGCAGGGGTTGAAGTCGGAGGCGGTGGACAGAATACCCACGATGGGCAGGTCGAGCGACTCGTCGGTGAAGCCGGCGCCCTTCAGGAACCCGCGCCGCAGGAACAGCGCGAACTCCTCATCGCCATATTGCGCCAGACGCGACCGCAGACCCTTCTTCATTGCAACCCTCCAACAGAGGAGGGGACATTGCGCGATCCTTCCCCGGCAGGCAACAATGCTGACTTATCGGGGAAACGTCTCATGGCTGCAGCCAACAAGGTCATCATCACGTGCGCCATCACCGGCGCGATCCACACGCCGTCGATGTCGCCATATTTGCCGGTGACACCGGACCAGATCGCCGAGGCCGCAATCGGGGCAGCCGAAGCCGGCGCCGCGATCGTGCACCTGCATGCGCGCGACCCGAAGACCGGCCGGCCCGACCAGTCGCCGGAGGCGTTCGGCCGCTTTCTGCCGCGCATCAAGCAGCAGTCGAACGTGGTCATCAACCTCACCAGCGGCGGTGCGCCGACGATGGCGGTGGCCGAGCGTGTGAGCCCGGCTCACAAATTCAAGCCGGAGGTGGCGAGCCTCAACATGGGTTCGATGAACTTCGGTCTGTTCCCGATGCTCAAGCGCTTCAAGGATTTCAAGCACGACTGGGAGCGGCCCTATCTCGAAGGCACCACCGACCTGATCTTCAGGAACACCTTCAAGGACATCGAATTCATCCTCAACACCTGCTCCGGCAGCGGCACGCGCTTCGAGTTCGAATGCTACGATACCGCGCATCTCTACAATCTCGCGCACTTCCTCGAACGCGGAATGGTGAAGCCGCCGCTGTTCGTGCAGACGGTGTTCGGCATCCTCGGCGGCATTGGTCCGCATCCGGAGGATGTGATGCACATGCGCCGCACCGCCGATCGCCTGCTCGGTCGCGAGAACTATCGCTGGTCGGTACTGGGCGCCGGTCGCAACCAGCTGCCGATCGCTGCCATGGCGGCGTCGATGGGGGGAAACGTGCGCGTCGGTCTCGAAGACTCGCTGTGGATCGGGCCCGGCAAGCTCGCCACGTCGAATGCGCAACAGGTGACGATGGCGCGCCAGATCATCGAGGGCCTCGGCCTCGAGATCGCGACGCCGGACGAGGCGCGCGACATCCTGTCACTGAAGGGCGGCGATCAGGTCGGGTTCTAGTCGAATCGGACACAAATGCTTGCCGTCACGGGTGTGAATCCTTCAAATATGGTTGAAGGATTCACATGGCCACTCTCGATACCGTCAGTCTGCTGATCCTGCTCGGCGCCTGTCTGATCCTGGCCGGCATCCTGTCGAGTCTCGTGGCCCTGCGCTTCGGCGCCCCCTTGCTGTTGGGCTTTCTCGGCGTCGGCATGCTGGCCGGCGAGGCCGGCCCGGGCGGTATCGCCTTCGACGATGTGCAGACGACATATCTCGTCGGTGCGATCGCGCTGGCACTGATCCTGTTCGACGGCGGTCTGCGCACGCGCCTTTCGACGGTGCGCAGCGTGCTGGCGCCGTCGCTCATTCTTGCCACCGTTGGCGTGGTGATCACCGCTGCACTCACCGCACCGTTCGCGAAATACGTTCTCAACCTGACGTGGACCGAGTCGGCGCTGATCGGCGCAGTGGTCGCGTCGACCGACGCTGCTGCCGTGTTCCTGCTCACGCACAGCCGCGGCCTGCGCCTGCGTCCGCGTGTGGTGGCGACGCTCGAAGTAGAGTCCGGCACCAACGACCCGTTCGCGATCTTCTTGACCATCGCGATTGTCGAGATGCTCCTGAGCGGCCAGCAATCGCTTTCCGGCGTGTTCACCAGCCTCGCGATCAAGGGCATCGGCGGCGGCCTGATCGGCTATGTCGGCGGCAAGGCGCTGGTGTTCGTGCTCAATCGTTTCGGCATGGCGCAGGGGCTGCACCCGATCTTCGTCACCGCCGGCGCGTTGATCGTGTTTGCGTTCGGCGAGTCGGTGCATGCGTCGGGTTTTCTCGCGGTCTATGTGGCGGGCCTGATCACCGGCAACGAGCGCACGCGCGCCCATTCGAGCATCGTGTCATTCCTCGACGCCGCGACCTGGTTGGCGCAGATCGCCATGTTCCTGCTACTCGGTCTGCTCGCGTGGCCGGGCCGGCTGCCGCAGATGGCCTTGCCGGCGATTGCCGTCGCCATCGGCCTGATGGTGGTGGCGCGGCCGATTGCCGTCTTCATTTGCCTCGCTCCCTTTCGCTTCAGTTGGCGCGAGAAGGCATTCATTTCATGGGTCGGGTTGCGCGGAGCGGTCAGCATCTTTCTCGCCTCGATCCCGCTGCTGGTGCGGCTGCCGAATGCGCAGCTCTACTTCGATATCGGCTTTGTCGTGGTGCTGATCTCGGTGCTGGTGCAGGGCTGGAGCATCGGCGTTGCCGCCCGCGCGCTGCACATCGCGCTGCCGCGCACCGGCCCGGATCCGCGCCGGGTCGAGCTCGACCTTCCCGGCCAGCTGTCGCAAGAGCTCGTCGGCTACAGCCTGAGTGAAAACAATCCCTATCTGCGCCGCCGATTGATCCCGTCCTGGGCCAAGCTGATGCTGGTGGTGCGCAAGGAGAAGGTGCTCACCGCCGAGGAAGCCGGCATCATGCGCGAGGGCGACCACGTCTATCTGGTCGCACCGACGGAAAAGGCTCCGGCGCTCGATCGCTTCTTCATCGACATGCCGGCGCCGGCGGAGCCCGATCCCAACCTGCTGGGAGATTTCTTCGTACCCGGCGATTCCAGCATGGGGGGCCTCGCTGAGATTTACGGCCAGCCGGTTTCGCCCGAGGAGCGTGACATCACCGTTGCAGACTATTTTGCGCGCCGCATCGGGATGGTCGCGCGCAAGGCCGATGTCGTGACCTTCGGTTCGGTGGCGTTGGTCGCCAACCAGGTGATCGACGGCAAGGTCATCAGCGCCGGCCTGCGCCTGGTCGAGCCTGAGTTCATGCTGCCAAGGCCGCGCAGGAAGACCCCGGTCGAACGGTTCTGGAAGCGGATGCTGGCAGTGCCGCGCCTGCGCCTGCGCAAGATGAAGAAATCAAAAAATTGAGACATCTGCGAAGCGTCGCGGACCGTGCTCGACGACGCTTCGCTAAAGTGGATGCCGCGCGATGGGCACGCGGCCTTCGCCGGTGTCGACCATCACCGCGTCGACGCCGAAGATTGCCGCAATGCGCTCGGGCGACAAGGCTATGGCCGGAACGTCGTCGCCGGCAAGCTTGCCCTTGTCCATCACGAGCACGCGGTCACAGAAGCGCGTCGCGAGGGTGAGGTCGTGCACGACGGCCATCACGGCGCTGCCGGCGCGCGCCGCTCGCCGCAACAGATCCATCACCACGAGCTGATGGCGCGGGTCGAGCGACACCGTCGGCTCGTCGGCAAGGATCACCTTTGCTTCGGTCGCCAGCACGCGCGCCAGCGCGACGCGCGCCTGCTCGCCGCCTGACAGCGTGGTCACGGCGCGTTCGGCGAATTGAGTGACGCCGGCGGCCGCCATCGCGTTGGTGACCGCCAGATGATCGGCGGGACTGAGACGCGCGAACTGGTCGGCGTGCGGTAACCGGCCGAGCGCCACCACCGCGGCGACCTGCATCGGCCAATGGAACACATGACCTTGCGGCAGATAGGCGACGCGTTTGGCACGCTCCAACAGCGATACGTCCGCGCGGCCAAGCTCGCCCAGCGTGAGTTGGCCTTGCACGGCTTCGACCCCACTCAGTCCGCGCAGCAGCGTGGTTTTGCCGGCGCCGTTCGGTCCGACCAGCGCCACCATCTCGCCGCGCTGCAATCGGAACGACACGTGATCAACGATCGTGCGGCCGCCGAGCCGCACGGTGAGGGCATCCGCGGTGAGCAGCGGCGCGCTCATGCGGGTGATCCTTCGAGCGTGCGCCGTTCGCGAAAGATCATCGCCAGAAAGAACGGCACGCCGACCAGCGCGGTGACCACGCCGACCTTGAGCTCGTTGGCGGCGGGGACTGCGCGCACTGCGATGTCGGCAGCAGTGAGCAGCGCCGCGCCCACCAGCGCCGATGGCAGTAACACCCGTGCCGGATCGGATTGCACCGTTCGCCGCACGAGATGCGGCGCGACGAGGCCGATGAAGCCAATCGAGCCTGCCACCGCCACTGCCGCGCCAACTCCGACCGCGACGCCGGCGACGACCAGCAGGCGCGTGCGCGCGAGATTGACCCCCAGAGATGCCGCGGCATCTTCGCCGAGCGTGAGCGCGCGGTAGGCGCGCAGCGGCAGCGCAAGCAATACCCAGCTCGCGATGAAGAACGGCAGTGCGATGACCAGATGATCGATGCTGCGATCCTCGAGCGAACCGAGGAGCCAGAACACCACCTCGAGCGCGATGAACGGGTTGGGAGCGAGATTGAGGATCAGGGCCGTGAGTGCGCCGGCGAAGGCCGCGAAGGCGAGACCGGCGAGCAGCGTCACGGTGAGTCCCGCGCGGCGTCCGGCAATGGCGACGAGTCCGCCGACGGAAACCAGCGCGCCGGCGATCCCGGCGACCGGGACCGCGATCGATGTGGCAGGCACCAGTCCGAACGCGATCACCAGCGACGCGGCTGCGGCTGCGGATTGCGGCGCGCCGAACAGCGCCGGCTCGGCGAGCGGGTTACGCAGCAGGCCTTGCAGGGCGGCGCCCGACAGCCCGAGCGTCGCGCCAATGGTGAGCGCCAGCAGCGTGCGCGGCAGCCGGATGTCGCGGACGATCAATCCGGCCGGGCCTTCGCCGTTGAACAAGGCCGCCAGCGCCGCGCGCGGCGACAGCGCGGCGGGACCGACCATCAGCGATATGATGGCAAGCGCCGCCAGCAGCACGGTCAAGGCCGCCAATAGTCCGATGGTGCGCCCGCCTGTCGCTTTCATGGTGCTTTCCTACAGGCTCCGCGCTTGCGGTCCAACCGGATTGCGGGATGATGCCGGCATGCAACGGCTGGTTCTCGCGGGCGCCCTGCTGCTGACGGCTTTCTCGGCCGCGCATGCCGACGCGCCGCGGCGCATCGTGTCGTTCAACCAATGCGCCGATCAGCTGGTGCTGGCGCTGGCCGATCCCGGCCAGATCGTCGGTCTGTCGCCCTATGCCGCCGACCCGACGTTGTCGGTGATGGCGGATGCCGCCAGGAAGTATCCGCGCATCGACTGGCAGGCCGAGTCGATCATCCCCTTGCAGCCTGACCTCGTCATGGTCGGATCGTGGGACCGCCCGGTGACACGGCGCATGCTGACTGCGCTCGGCTATCGTCTGGCGGAAGTGGAGACCGTGACCGATATTGCCGAGGCGCGCGCGCAGATCATCCGTGTGGCGGAGCTCGTCGGTCATCCAGAACGTGGCGCGCAGCTTGCGCAAGCGCTGGATGCCGCCCGCGCCCGGCTGAAAGCGCGTGCCCGCCTGCCGCTGACGACGGCGCTGGTGGTCGAGCGCGGTGGCTTCTCGGCCGGATCGGCAACGATCGCGGCGGCACTGCTGAAGGAGGCGGGCTTGCGTCCGCCGGCAGGAGCGCCGCCCGGGATCGGTGGCTTCGTCTCGCTGGAAAAGCTGTTGGTGCTCAAGCCGGACGTGGTCGTCCTGAAAGACCCGCCCGATCAACCGACCGATCAGGGCGCGCTCTACCTGACGCACCCCGCCTTGCGGGCGGCCTATCCACCCAACCGGCGGATCGTGCTACCCGAGCGTTACTCCATGTGCGGCGGGCCTGCGTTGATTGAGGCGCTCGACTATCTCGGCAAGGCGATCGACCGCCTGACGCCGTGAGCCTGTGCCTGCCGCCACTCGGCGACGATGGCGGCGAGCGCGTCGAGGCCATCGGTGAGGGCGGCGGGGCCTGGCTGAAGGATCAGCGTGGATTTGATTTCACGCAGGAAGCCATCGCGCACTGCGGGAACAGCGTTGAAGCCGGGCCGCGCCGCGACTTTCGCCGGAACGAACTTCTTGCCGCACCATGAGCCGACGATGATGTCGGGTGCGGTCGCAATCACGTCCTGCGGCAAAACAATGCGATCCTTCGCACTCTTCTGCCCGGCGATATGCTTGAAGACATCGTCTCCACCCGCGACCTCGATGAGCTCCGATACCCAGCCGATGCCGGAGATCAGCGGATCGTCCCATTCTTCGAAATAGATGCGTGGCCGAGGCGCCGAGGCGCCGCTGCGCATGCGTTCGAGCCGCTGCTGCAGCGACTGCGCGAGGGTGTCGGCCTTGCCGCTTGCGCCGACAAGTGAGCCCAGCGTGCGGATCATCGCCAGGATGCCGGCGATGTCGCGCTGATTGAAGGCATGAACCGCGATGCCGTTGCGCACGAGCTCGGCGACGATGTCGGCCTGCAGGTCGGAGAATGTGAGAACCAGGTCGGGTGCGAGCGCGAGGATCTTGCCGACGTCGGCGCTGATGAAAGCCGAGACGCGCGGCTTCTCCTTGCGCACCCGAGGCGGCCGCACGGCGTAGCCCGACACCCCAACGATGCGCGCGTCTTCGCCGAGCAGATAGAGCGTTTCGACGGTTTCCTCGGTCAGGCAGACGATGCGTTGCGGCGGAAACATGTGGTCATTGTATCCGCAGACCGCTCAGTGCGTCATCTCTCCGGGGCGCACATCCAGGAGTTCATGCCCGCCGACCGCTGCCACCCGGCCGTCCTCGACTTTCACCACCTGCGAGGCAAGGCGGATGATCTCGCCGGCCTGATGGCTGACGTAGATCATCGGCACCTTGGCCTCGTCGCGCAGCCGGACGAGGTAAGGCAGGATTTCGAGCTTGCGCGCGCGGTCGAGCGACGCGAGCGGCTCGTCGAGCACCAGCAGACGCGGTTGCATCAGCACGGCGCGGCCGAATGCAACGCGCTGGCGTTCCCCACCCGAGAGCGTGCCGGGGCGGCGCCCGAGCAGATGCCCGATGTCGAGGAGATCGACGATGTTTCCGAGCGTAGCTTCATCACGCGGCAAGCCGTGCATGTAGCGGCCGTAGGTAAGATTGCTGCGCACGGTCAGATGCGGGAACAGCCGGCCCTCCTGGAAGACGTAGCCGATGCGCCGGCGATGCGGCGGCACATTCTTGCCGGAGGAATCAAACAGCACATCGCCGTCGAGCGCGATGCGTCCTTGATCCGGATCGACCAGCCCGGCGATCATGTTGGCGATCGTCGATTTGCCCGCGCCGGAGGGGCCGAACAGTGCGGTCACGCCTGACGCTGCCTCAAACGTCACATCGAGCGAGAATTCGCCGAGCTGTTTGACCGCGCGCACCGAGAGCATCTCATTCCCCCCGGATGCGCGCATTGGCGAGCCGTGCCAGCCATTCCGCCGCGATCAGCGCGATCAATGACAGCACGATCGCGACCACCACCAGCCGCAGGGCGGCGGCATCGCCGGCCGGCACCTGGGTGAGCGTGTAGATCGCTGCCGAGATCGTCTGTGTTTCGCCGGGAATGTTTGACACGAACGTGATCGTGGCGCCGAATTCGCCCAGCGCCTTGGCGAAGCACAGCACCATGCCGGCGATGATGCCGGGCACGGCGAGCGGCAGGGTCACCGTTGCGAAGACCCAGACTGGACGCGCGCCGAGCGTCGCGGCCGCACCTTCGAGGCGTTGGTCGATCGCCTCGAGCGACAAGCGGATGGCGCGCACCATCAGCGGAAATCCCATCACGCCGGACGCCAGAGCCGCGCCGGTCCAGCGGAACGCGAACACGATGCCGAACTCCGCCAGAAACGCGCCGATTGGTCCTCGTCGCCCGAACGCAAGCAGCAGCAGATAGCCGGTGACCACGGGCGGCAGCACCAGCGGGAGGTGCACGATGCCGTCGACCAGCGACTTGCCCCAGAAATTGGCACGCGCCAGCAGATAGCCGACCGCGATGCCGAATGGCAGCGCCACAACGGTTGCGACCACCGCGATGCGCAGCGACAGGAAGATTGCTGTCCACTCGGCGGGCGACAGGTCAAACATGAATGGACTGCTTCGGAAGAGGCGGCCGCGGCCGATCGATCTCCGGTGGCCGAAGGCTCCGCATTACGATGCCGGCGGCGCGATGAAGGAGAAGCCGTATTTCTCCCAGATGTCTTTCGCGGCGCCCGAACGCAGGAATGTCAGGTAGGGGACAGCGTCCGGCTTGCCGGTTTTGGTCGCGGCGAACGGGTAGATGATTGCCGGGCGCGAGTCGGCCGGGAAGGTACCGACGATCTTCACGCCGGGTTCCACCTTGGCGTCGGTCGAATAGACAATGCCGAGCGCCGCTTCGCCGCGTGCGACCAGCACCAGTGCAGCCCGCACGTTGTCGGTCATGGCAAACTTGCTTTGCGCCGCCT
>Ga0105245_10001289_pt1 | contig 22604 bp, 25 predicted proteins | sample KBSM54metaG_FD_81523 | JGI IMG/M metagenome (GOLD analysis project Ga0105245, IMG submission 81523) | Miscanthus rhizosphere microbial communities from Kellogg Biological Station, Michigan, USA - KBS M5-4 metaG | ecosystem: Host-associated > Plants > Roots > Rhizosphere > Soil | place...
CAGACGACGTCGTCGTCGGGCCGCGCCACCTTGGCTCCCAGGGCCGAGGGCAGCCCGAAGCCCATCGTGCCGAGCCCGCCGGAGTTGATCCACTGGCGCGGTTGCGTGAAGCCGTACCACTGCGCGGCCCACATCTGGTGCTGGCCCACGTCGGAGGTCACGATCGCCTGGCCGTTCGTCGCCTCGTACATCGCCTGGACCATGTACTGCGGCTTGATCTCGCCGTCGGAGCTGTCCTCGTAGCCCAGCGGGTGCTTTTCCTGCCAGCCCTTGATCCGCTGCCACCAGCCCTCGAGCCGCGTCGGATCGGAGTCGAGCGCGCGGTACTCCGCGGTGAGCTTCGGGAGGATGTTCTTGGCGTCGCCGACGATCGGGATGTGGGCCGGCACGTTCTTCGAGATCTCTGCCGGGTCAACGTCGATGTGGATGAACTTCGCCCGCGGCGCGAACTCGGACAGCTTGCCCGTGATGCGGTCGTCGAAGCGGGCGCCGATCGCGACGATCAGGTCCGCCTCGTCCATCGCGTAGTTCGCGGTGCGCGTGCCGTGCATGCCGAGCATCCCGAGCCACTGCTCGTCGTCGGCCGGGAAGGCGCCCAGCCCCATCAGCGTGCAGGTGACGGGGAAGCTCTCGGACTTGCAGAGCTCACGAAACTCCTTCGCGGCCTCGGCGTTGATGATCCCGCCACCGCCGTAGATCACCGGCCGGCGTGCGTTGGCGAGCGCCTTGGCGGCCAGCCGGATCTGCTTCAGGTTGCCCTCCGTCGTGGGCTGGTAGCCCGGCAGGTGAACGCTGGCGACCGGCTCGTACGGGATGTCCGCGCGCGAGAGGTCCTGCGGCACGTCGACCAGGACCGGGCCCGGCCGGCCGGTGCGCGCCACATGGAAGGCCTCGTGGATCGCCTTCGGGATCTCGCGAGGGTCCTGGATCAGGATCGAGTGCTTCACGATCGGCATCGTGATGCCCGAGATGTCGGCCTCCTGGAAGCCGTCCGTGCCGATCAGCTCCGTGCGCACCTGGCCCGTGAGGAAGACCGTCGGAACGCTGTCCATGATCGCGTCCGCGATCGCGGTCACCAGGTTCGTGGCGCCGGGGCCGCTCGTTGCGAGCGCGACGCCCACCTTGCCCGACGCCTTTGCGTAGCCCTCCGCGGCGTGCCCGGCGCCCTGCTCGTGGCGGCACTGGACGTGGCGAATGCCCGCGTCATAGAGCGCGTCGTAGGTCGGCAGGTTGGCCCCGCCCGGAATGCCGAATACGTGCTCGACGCCCTCAGCCTTGAGGCATTCCATGATGGCGTCGACGGCTCGCATGGCGGCGATGGTCCTTTCGGGATTCCGGGGCCAGGACTGGCCCGGCGGCCAGTCCAAAAGAAAGCTCAGTCTAACAGTGCTTTTTTCGCGCTCAGACCGGGTTTCCTGCGCCGGCGATCGGCTCCGGGAAATCCAGGTCGGCGCCGCAGCGCATGCACACCTGGTCGCTGACCGGGACGATGTTGCCGCACTCGGGGCATTCCCGGAGCGGATCGTCCTGCTCGTAGCGGTACAGCATCGCCGCGATGATCCCAATCCCCGGGAGCGCGGTGCCGACCAGGAACCAGATGAGGAAGGAGCTTCCCTTCATCCGGCCGATCAGTCCGGTTGCGATCCCGAAGACGATCGCGATGACTATGAACGTCAAAGCACGCGCAGCGCCCAGATCACGGCGATCACCGCAATGACCGCAACGAAGATCCAGGCGATCGCGGCCACGAAGCCGATCACCAGCTTGAAGAGCACGAACGCCGCGACGACGAGAACCGCCACGGCGAGCGCCTTGCGAGCCAGATCGGAGACCGCTTGTCCCATGCCCTGAATTCTAGGCGGTGGCTAGAGCAATCTGACGGGCCTGGTCGGCAGGTAGCGGTCCAGGCCCGTCAGCGGCACCGACGACATGATCCAGGCGGGCCAGTGAACCTTGAAGCCGAGCCGGCGGAGGCGGTCCATCAACCACCAGGACGCGGTGGTGCAGTGCACCCCCAAGGTCTCCGGCTCCTGCATCTTCGCCACGCGGTCGAGCGCGGCGAGCACGACCGGCACAAGGTCCTCCGGGTTCTGCCCAACCCCCGGCCCGATCTCGCCGTGGCCGCTCACCCAGCAGAGAGCGGTGGCGCGGCCGGTCTCCGCGTCGACCGTCGCCAGGCAGTTGCGCGTGCGCCCGAAGAAGTCGTGCAGCGCGACGCGCTCGTGGCCGATGGCGAGCGGCTCGAGCCGCTTCCACTCCTCCACCGCACGCTCGGGTGTGAGCACGTGCACGCCCGGCTCCGTGGCGTCGACCTCCTGGGCGCGCTGCTCGAGGTACTGGTCGACCCTGTGCCGCATGTGCCAGTGGCCGCTCACGGGCATTACCCCGAACTCGGTGAACAGCGTCAGGTCGGACGGCTGGCCGACGGCAACCACGATCCGGCCGAGCTCGGGCGTGGGCGAGTTCGGCCAGCAGCGCTCCAGCAGCCCCCTCGACACGCCGCGGCCAGCGTGCGACGACGCGACCCACAGCTCCGCCATCTCGTCCATGCCGGGAAAGCCCGTGACGATCACGTAGCCCACGATCTGACCGTCGTCCTCGGCCACGAGGAAGCTTCCTCCCTGCTGGGCGGTCATGAACTCGAGCAACGGGCGGTCCCGGCGCCAGTCGGCGCGGAGCTCCTCCTCGGACCGGATCCGCTCCTCGGGCAGCAGGCCGCGCGCGTGGCGGGACTGGTCCCAGGCCCTCTCGCCCAGGAGGTGCACGGCCTCCAGATCGGACGCGCGTCCCTCGCGGAAGGTGAGCTCGCTCACGCGTCGGCGGCTCGGTCGCCGGGCGTCTCGCCTGCCTGAGGCGCCTCGTCGATGTAGTGCCCGAGGGAGGGTGGGTGCCCGAGCTGGCCGAGCTCCGCCGAGGCGCGCCCGAAGACGAGCCCCACGGCCCAGTCGAAGCCGATCCGGACGCGGCGAGCCACGCCGGGCATCATGGCGAGGTGGTAGCTGCGCGCGGCGAACCAGGCCGGGAAGCCGCGCAGCCGCAGGCCGAGCACCGTCGCCACGGCCTTGTGCTGGCCCATGTCGACGAACACGCCCAGCGTCCGGTACCGCAGCGGCCGCGGCCTGCGGCCTGCCAGCACGGCCGCGACGTTGCTGCCCACGACGCGCCCCTCGCGGATCGCGTGCTGGCAGGTCTGGGGCGCCGGCGCCTTTCTTCGCTGCGCGGGGTCCGGCACGGCCGCCGCGTCGCCGATGGCCCAGACGTTGTCCCAGCCCTTCACGCGCATCGTCGCGTCGGTCTCGATGCGGTCGCCGGTGGTGAGCGGCAGGCCGAGCTGTCGCACGATCCCGGGCGTGCGCACCCCCGCGGTCCAGCACACCATGCGCGTGGGCAGGCGCTCGCCGGTCGACAGCACGACGCTCTGCTCGTCCATCCGCTCGAGCGTGGTGCCGGTGCGGATCTCCATGCCGCGGCGCCGGAGCTCGCGCGCGGCCACCTCGGCGAGGCTCGCGGGAATCTCGCGCATGATCCGATCCTGAGCCTCGACCAGCACCCAACGGGTGCCGACGACGCGGCAGCGCGGGTACTTGTCGATGGTGTCGGCCACGTAGTCCTGCAGCTCCGCGTAGCCCTCGACGCCCGCGTACCCCGCGCCGATGAAGACGAAGGTGAGGTACTCGCGCCGGCTGGCGTCGTCGGGCAGCGATTCGGCGATCTCCAGGTTGAGAAGCACCCGGTTCCGGAGCGCGATCGCGTCGGGCAGCGACTTGAAGCCGAGCGCATGCTCGGCGAGGCCGGGCACGGGCAGGACGCGCGAGACGGACCCCAGGGCCACGACGAACTGGTCGTAGCGCAGCGTCTCGTCGCGCTCGTCGAGGGTGCGGACGTACACCTCGTTGACGCCCGGGTCCGCGCCGGTCACCCAGCCGAGCATCAGCTCAGCCCACTCGAGCTCTTCGCGGATCGGCACCACGACGTGCCTCGGCTCGAGCGTCCCGGCGGCCGCCCCCGGCAGCAGCGGCGTGTACAGCAGGAAGTTCACGTCGGACACGACGGTTATCCGCGCGCTGTGCCGCGGCAGCCGCCGCTCGAGCCGGCGGGCGGCGTACAGCCCGCCGAAGCCGCCCCCCGCAATGACCACGTCGAACGCCACGGCGGCGAGGCTACTCCGCGGCTCGCCTCGCCGCGTCGAGGGCGGGGCGCATGGGCAGCGGCAGGCGCCGCCGCACGCGCCACGCGGCGCCCGCGAAGGCGTGGTTCGCCACGGTCGCGAAGCCCACCTCGTCGGAGCGCAGCGCGAGCAGCAGGTGGGCGATGCGGTCCGAGGGCGGCAGCTCGGGGTCGCTTGCCGCGACGCAGAAGCAGTGCACGCGCCGGTGCTCCGGCGTCACGAGCAGTACGCCCCCCTGGCCCACCAGCCAGATCCCCAGCTCGCCCCGCTGCAGCGCGAGCCCGGTGCGCCGCTGCAGCTCGCGCTCGTCGTGGCCGAGGAGGTCGCCGAGGAGGCCCTGCGCGACCGGCTCCCCCTGCGCGCTTCCGCGCGCCTTCGGGCGGACCACCGACGCGCCCCTGAACGCGTACAGCTCGGGGATGATCCAGGCGTGCGCGAGCGCCGCGAGCGCCACCGGCGTGGCGAGCGGGTCGAGCAGGAACATGCCGACGGCCGCCGCGATGAACGGGACTGTGTAGAGCAGCGTCCACGCATGCCAGATCCGGCCCCAGCGGCGCAGCCAGCGCGCATCGGTCGGCTGGCGCCACGGAACGGTGGCGAGCTCGGGGAGAGCCTCGGCCTGTGCCACTACCCGCCGGCGATCGGCCGGCGCAGGATCACCATGTCGGCGTCGCGCGGCAGCTCGCGCACGTGCGTCGCCTTGCCGGGCCCGTCCGGGACCGTGCCTATGTAGCCGAGCGCCTGCTGCTCGCCGAACTCCCGCACCGCGTCCGCGAACGCGGCGTCGTCCTCCGCCGTCCACTGCGCGAGCGTCGTGTGCCCGGTCCGGTCCATGCGAATGAGTCGTGCCATACGGGCAGGATACGCCCGCGAATTAGGCAGGCCAGGTGCGCGACGCGCTCGAGCTGATCGACCAGCGGCTCGACGGCTAGTCGGAGAGCCGCTCGCTGATCATGCGCTGGACCTCGCCGCCGTCGGCGCGCCCCTTGGTCTCGCGCATGACGACCCCCACGATGGCGCCAATCGCCTGGGTCTTGCCCTCGCGGATCTTCGCGACGGCGTCCGGATTGTCGGCGATCGCCTGGTCGACGATGGACTCGAGCTCGCCGCTCTCCGCCCGCCCCAGGCCCTTGGCCTCGACCACCGCGGCCGGGGTGCCGCCCTCCGCCACGAGCACGTCGAGCACCTCCTTGGCGGCACTGGCCGAGACCTCCCTCGCGTCCACCATCGCCACGAGCTCGGCGAGCGCCGCGGGCTTCAGCTCGGTGGCGGCGGGATCGGAGTCGCCGATCCGGGCCGCCAGCTCGTTCATCGTCCAGTTGGCGAGCGTTCGCACGTTCCCGTTGCCGCTCGCCTCCACGGCGGACTCGAAGAAGTCGCCGAGCTCCGACCGGAAGGCGAGCAGGCGCGCCGTGTCGGCCGGCAGCGCGAGGTCGCGCTCCAGCCGCTCGGCCCGCGCCGCCGGGAGCTCTGGCAGGGCGTCGCGGGCGCGCGTCAGCATCTCCTCGGTGGGCGCCACCGGGACGAGGTCGGGCTCCGGGAAGTAGCGGTAGTCGTGCGCCTCCTCCTTCGAGCGCAGCGACGTGAGCGAGCCGGTCTGCGGGTCGTAGTGGAGCGTCTCCTGCTCCACCTCGCCGCCGCCGTGGAGGATCTGCTCCTGGCGCGCGATCTCGGCCGCGATCCCTCGCTCCAGGAAGCGGAACGAGTTCATGTTCTTCAGCTCGGTCTTGGTCCCGAGCGTGGCGGTGCCTGCCGGCCGGATCGACACGTTGGCGTCCACGCGCAGCGAGCCCTCCTCCATGTTCACGTCGGAGACGCCCATGCGGCGCAGCGTGGCCTGGAGCAGGCGCCCGAACTCGGCGACCTCGCCCGGCGTGCGCAGGTCCGGCTCGGTGACGATCTCGACCAGCGGCGTGCCGCCGCGGTTGAAGTCGACGACGCTGGTCTCCGCGCCGTGTATGCGGCCCGAGCTGCCCGCGTGGATCTGCTTCGCGGCGTCCTCCTCCATGTGCACGCGGTGTATGCGCACGTCGCCGAGGCGGCCGTGCCGCGCCAGCGGCAGGTCGTACTGGCTGATCTGGTAGCCCTTCGGAAGGTCCGGATAGAAGTAGTTCTTCCGGTGGAAGATCGAGCGCGGGGCGATCTCGCACTCGAGCGCCATCGCGATCATCAGCGCGAAGTGGACCGCCTCGGCGTTGGTCACCGGAAGCGTGCCCGGGTGGCCGAGGCAGACGGGGCAGGTGTGCGTGTTCGGCTCGTCTCCGAACGAGAGCGAGCAGCCGCAGAACATCTTCGTGCGCGTCCTCAGCTGGACGTGGATCTCGACGCCGATGACCGGCTCGTAGATGCGGGCGTCGGGCTCCGTCACGCTCACGCGACCGGCACCCCCTCGAAGCCGATGCTCTTCTCGAGTGCGTGCGCCGCATCGAGGATGCGCGCCTCGCTGAACGCCGGCCCGGCGATCTGGAACCCCACCGGGAGACCCTCGGACAGTCCGCAGGGGATCGAGATGGCGGGGATGCCTGCGAGCGGCATCGGGACCGTGAAGTAGTCCGAGAGGTACATCGCGAGCGGGTCCTGCGTGCGCTCTCCCAGCTTGAACGCGACCGTCGCGCTGGTCGGGCTCACCACGAAGTCCACCTTCTCGAACGCTGCGGCGAGATCCTCGGCGATCTTCGTGCGAACCTTCTGGGCCGTGCCGTAGTACGCCTCGTAGTAGCCCGACGAGAGAGCGTAGGTGCCGATCATGATCCGGCGCCGGACCTCCTCGCCGAAGCCGTCGTGGCGCGTCTGCTCGTACATGGACGTGAGGTCGCCATTGCCCGAGCGGTGGCCGTAGCGCACGCCGTCGTAGCGGGCGAGGTTCGAGCTCGCCTCGGCGGGCGCGATCACGTAGTAGGCGGGGATGCCGTACTTCGCGTGCGGGAGCTCGATCCGCTCGACGCTGCCGCCCAGCTCCTCGATCTTCGCGAGCGTGGCGTTCACCTGCTCGGCCACACCGGGCTCGAGCCCCTCCTCCTCCATGCCCCACACGCCGAAGCGAAGGCCGTCGAGGCGCTCTGCTGAGGGCAGCGGCACGCCGCCGGGGATGCCGAGCGAGGTCGAGTCGCACGGGTCGCGGCCCTGGAGGTGGCTGAGCAGGATCGCCGCGTCCGTGACGTCGCGCGTGAGCGGGCCGCACTGGTCGAGCGAGGAGGCGAACGCGATCATCCCGTAGCGGCTCACCGCACCGTAGGTCGGCTTCATGCCGACGATCCCGCACAGGCTCGCCGGTTGGCGGATCGACCCGCCCGTGTCGGTGCCGATCGCCCAGGGGGCGGTGCCCGCCGCGACAGCCGCGGCGCTGCCCCCCGACGAGCCGCCCGGCACGCGCGTCCGGTCCCACGGGTTCTGGACGGGGCCGAAGCCCGAGTTCTCGTTCGACGACCCCATGGCGAACTCGTCCTGGTTCGTCTTGCCGAGGACGCGGACGCCGGCGTCCTGGAGGTTGCGGACGCTCGTGGCGGTGTAGGGCGGCCGGTAGCCGTCGAGGATGCGCGAGCCCGCCATGCTCGGCACCCCGCCCACGCAGAAGAGGTCCTTGACCGCGATCGGCGGGAGCGTGCCCGCGTCGTCCGGCGTCTCGCCGGCGACCCAGAGGTAGGCGCCCAGGTCGTCGGCCGCCGCTCGGCCGCGCCAGTAGTCGAAGACCTCGCCGGCGCTCACGTCGCCGGCTTCGATGCGGGCGGCCTGCTCGGCCGCGGTCAGGCCTAGGAGCTCTTCGCTCACGACCCCCCCGGGCTTGGCACGCGGAAGCCGCTCTCGGTGGCGTCCGGAGCCTGATAGAACACGACCTCGCGCGGCCAGCTCGGTCGCGGCACGTCCTCACGGAGCACGTTCGTGAGGTCCACGACGTGCGAGGTGGGCTCGACGCCCTCGAGGTCGAGCTCGTTCATGGTCTCGACGTACTCGAGGATCTTCGAGAGCTCGCCGGCCATGCGCTCGACCTCGTCGTCCGTCAGCCGCAGGCGCGCGAGCCTTGCGACATGGAGAACCTGTTCCCTCTCGATCATCGCCCGCGATTGTAGGCGGGCAGCCGGGTTCGGCCCTCAGCCGGCGGCCGCGGGCTCGGGCATGGCGCGCGCCTCCTGCCGCAGCGAGATCGCCGCCGCGAAGGCGAACACGCCCAGCACGCCGAGCGCCAGCGGGGCGCCGATCTTGACCGTCGTGAGGTCGTCGAAGCCCGGCTCCTGGATGATCCGGTAGAGCACGAGCAGGGCCGTGACGCACGCCATGAGGCCCGCCCACCCGTAGGGGCCGATGCCGCGAGCCTCCCGTCCGGAGGCGCGCCAGAAGGCGGCGAAGACGCCGAGCGCGGACGTGGCAAGCAGGCAGACGAGGATGACCCGGTCGATCGTCCCGGCGTCTTCCTGCCAGGCGTTCTTCTCCTGGCCCTCGGCCAGCGCCCTCGCGGCGTTCTCGACCTCGGTCTGGGCCTGCCCGGCGGGCTCACCCTCCGCGGGCGTGGCGTTCTGCTCGATCTTGCGTGCCTCGTCGCCGGCCTGGGTGCTGTACCAGTCGGCCGCCGTGGTGAACAGCAGGGCTAGGGCGGCGATGAAGACCACCCAGTCGGAGGCGCGCAGGCGAGCGAAGGTCAAGAGCCGGCCTCCGGGTGCGGCGCCGGGAGCGTCTCGATCTCGGTCGGGGAGTCGACGGGCACGCCGGTCAGGTCGCTGTGCCGGCCGGCCGGTGAGCGGCGCTCGTCGCGCATGGCCAGCAGTCCGCCGACAACGATGCCGACCGTGCCGAGGAGGCCCAGCCACGCTCCCACGGCGCGGTCCAGGTCCTCGACGTGCTCGCGCGCGGCCGGCGAGGCGGTCGACTCGAGGAACGAGACGTCGGGCGGATCGGCGAGCCGGAACACCACCAGGATCAGAAGCACGATCGCGAGCAGGGTCACGAGCGACTCCATCGTCAGCGGGACCGCGGGCGTCGTGTGCACGGCGGTCACGATCACGACGGCGATTGCCGCGAGCGCCCCGACGGCCAGCAGCACGTCGAGGACCGTGAAGGCGTCCCAGGCGGACGCGTGCGCGTCGAGCGCATCCGGCGGGCCGACGACCGTGCCCGCGCCGATCTCGTACCAGGGGAGGAACAGGGCGATCAGGAGCAGAAGCCCCGATCCGCCCATGATCCATTCGCCCTCGCGCAGCCGTCGCAGATCCACTGCGGCGGCAATGTAGCGCTGGACGCGGGTTCCGGCGCCACCGCCCCCGGAGGAGAGGGCACCGGGGACGGCGGCCGGAATGGCGCACGGCGGTCGCGGGGGACAACCGCCGCGCGGGGTGTTCGGCCTGTCTTGACGGCGGACCGGGGCCGGTCGGGTTGGCCGAGCCGCGCCTCACGGCCTGATGGTCCGCTCGGGCCGAACTTATGTGACCGAAAGGCTCCCACTCGCCATGCGGGCGCAACAGGGAGGCCAACCCGCCAATGGTGGTGGTGCTACCCGTACCTCCCCGGACGCGCCAAAAGCCACAATTCGGCGCATGCCGCCGGCCACCAGTCGTGCACTCGTGCGCGTTCCGCTCGCAGCGGTCGCCTTTCTCGCGCTCGCCGACACGGCAATCGTCGCGCTCGCCCTCCCTCCGATACTGCTCGAGCTGGACACCGACGTCGCGGGCGTCGCCGCGGTGCTGGGCGTCTACGCGGTCGTGCTCGCTGTCGCGCTGCTGCCCGCGGAACGGCTGGGCCGGGCGCTCGGCATCCGCCCGCTGGGGCTGGCCGGGGTCGCGCTCTTCGGCGTGGGCTCGCTGGTCTGTGGGCTGGCCGACACGCTCGGGCTCCTGCTGGTCGCCCGCGGCGTGCAGGCCCTCGGCGGAGCGGCGCTGCTCGTGACCACGCACGCGGTGCTGGTGGGAGCGCCGCGGGGCGGGACCGGCGCGCAGGGCCCCGGGCTTCAGCTCTGGCGCATGGCCGTACTGCTGGGCACGGCCGCGGGACCGGCCATCGGCGGCGCCCTCACTCAGGCGCTCGGCTGGCGCTCGATCTTCTTCGTCCAGGCACCGGTAGCGCTGGCGGCCGTGCCGGGCTGCCTCGCGGCCTCCGACGTTCGCCTCCGTCCCCCGCGGCGCGCAACCCCGTCGGATTCGCGCCGCCCGCTCGTCCTTCGCTTCGCCGCCCTCGGCCTGATCTCCGGCGCCATCGCGGCGGCCCTGTTCCTCACCGTTCTCCTGCTGATCAGCGGCTGGGGCATCGAGCCGCTCCCGGCGGCGCTAGTGGTCAGCGTGATGCCTCTGAGCGCGCTCGCCGCCCTTCGTATCCGCGGCCAGGCGAGCGAGCGCGCGGCCGCCGGCGGCGTGCTCGTGGCGGCCGGGGCGGCGGCGCTCGCGTTTCTGCCCACGGCCTCGGTCGCGTGGACGATTCCTCCGCAGCTCGCGGTGGGCATCGGCATGGGGCTGGCGCTCGGGGCGCTCGCCGGCGAGCTGCTGCCGGACCGCGACGGCCACGAGTCGGCGCGCCTGCTCACCATGCGCCACGCCGGGATCGCGCTCGCCCTGCTCATCCTCGCCCCGATCGCCCAGCACGAGATCGACACGACGCTCCAGGACGCCCGGCTGCGCGGCGCGGCGCTGATCCTCGACGCGCGCATCGATCCCCAGGTCAAGCTCGAGCTGGCGCCGCGGCTCAGCACGAGCATCGAGACGGAAGATCCGCGCGGCGGGCTCGAGAAGGTCTTCGCCGACGCGCGCGGCGACGTGGACGAGGATCAGCTGGCCGCGTACGACGACCTCACGCAGCGCGCGGACGACCTGCTCGTCACGAGCGTGGACGAGGGCTTCCGGACCGCCTTCCTCGTCGCGGCGGCGCTGGCGCTTCTCGGTGCCGTGCTGCTGGTGATCGCCGCGATCCCGGCCGCGTCGGGCTTTGCCGGCGCGCTCGCCGACGATGCCGCGTTCCCGACCCGGGTCCGGCGCGGCGCTCGCGTGCTCGGGCTGGTCGTGCTCGGCTCCGTGATCGGGGTCGCCGCCTTCGCCGCGGTCGCGAGCGCCGCCCGGCCGGAGCCGGTCCAGATCGCCGACCCGTGCGACCACCGCGACCTCCCGAGCACCGGCGGCCTGACGGGCTTCGCACAGGACGCCGCGCTGCGGGCTGCGGACGTCGTCGCATGCGAGGTCGGCTCTTCGCGCGAGGAGCTGGTGCTCGCTCTCGCCGACGATCAGTCCGCGCGCGAGTACGAGCAGCGCTACGGGGTGAACCCGCGCTCGGCGCTCGACATCGCGAAGCAGTTCCTTCCGGGCTGAGCGCCCACGCGTCGCTCTGGCCGGCCGCGCCGGGCGTTCAGCCGCCGCGGGCGCGCGCGGCCTTGAGCGTGTTCACGAGCAGCATCGCGCGCGTCATCGGCCCGACGCCGCCCGGCACCGGCGTGATCGCGCGGGCGCGCTCCCGGGCGGCCTCGAAATCCACGTCGCCGACGAGTCCGTCCTCGGTCCGGTTGGTTCCCACGTCGATGACCACAGCGGCATCCCCCACCATGTCGCCGGTCACGAGGCCGGGCGAGCCCACCGCGGCGACGAGCACGTCCGCCTCGCGGCACACGCCGGCGAGGTCGCGCGTGCGCGAATGGCAGTGGGTGACGGTGGCGTTCGCTGCGAGCAGCAGCTGAGCCATCGGCTTGCCCACGAGAATCGAGCGCCCGACCACGACCGCTCGGGCGCCGCTCAGCTCGACCTGCGTCTCCTCGAGCAGGCGCATGACACCCGAGGGCGTGCACGGGACCAGCGCCTCCTCGCGGCTGTGCATGAGCAGGCCGGCGTTGGCGGTGGTGAGGCCGTCCACGTCCTTCCCCGGGTCGATCAGGCCGATGAACTCGTCCTGGTTCAGGTGGTCGGGCAGGGGGAGCTGGAGGAGGATGCCGTCCACCCGCTCGTCCGCGTCCAGCCCGCGGATCAGCTCCGCCAGCTCGTCCGGTGACACATCGGCGCCCGGCTCGTGGTGAAACGACTCGATGCCGACCTCGGCGGAGTCCTCGCGCTTCATGCGCACGTATACAGCGGAGGCGGGATCGTCGCCGACGAGGATGGTCGCGAGGCCGGGCCTGCGGTCCATCGTCTCGACCTCCCGCCTGACCTCCTCGCGGACCTTGGCGGCGATCGCCTTCCCGTCGATGATCTCGGCAGCCATGGACGCGGCAGCGTATAGGGAGCGCTAGCGGCGCTTCAGCGGCGCGTAGTCGGCCATGAGCTTGCGCTCCGAGCGATCGCCGGCGAAGCGGACGACCACCAGGCCGCCGGGCTCGATGCCCACGACGACGCCCTCGCCGAACTGGGCGTGGACAACGTCGTCGCCGAGGGCGAATGACGCACCGCCGCCGGCGGCCGGGCGAGCAGCTCCGCCGGGCTCGGGCGCCGAGGCGCCCCCACCCCACGTCGCGGCCGCGGCCGGGCCGGTCAGCGCGCCCTCCTCGATGTCGGTGAACTCGGCCGGGATCTCGTCGACGAAGCGGCTCCGCATGTTCCAGTCACGCCCGCCGAACAGAAGCCGCGTGCGCGCATGGGTGAGGTAGAGCTGCCGCTTCGCGCGCGTGATGCCCACGTACGCGAGCCGGCGCTCCTCCTCGAGGTCGCCCGACTCGATCGAGCGCATGTGCGGGAAGACACCGTCCTCGAGACCGATGATGAAGACGATCCCGAACTCGAGTCCCTTGGCGTTGTGGAGCGTCATCAGCGTGACGATGCCCTCGTCGTCGCGCAGGTTGTCCTGCTCGGAGAAGAGCGCGAGCTGCTGGAGGAACTCCTCGACGGAGCCGCCGTCCTCCGCCGTGGCGTCGTATTCGCGGGCGACGCCCACGAGCTCCTCGAGGTTTTCGAGCCTTCCCTGGGCCTCGATCGTGCGCTCCGCCTGGAGCGCCTCCGTGTAGCCGCTCTCCTCGAGCGTCTCCGCGAGCAGGTCGCCGACGCCGGCGCCGCCCTCGGCGCGCTCCCTGAGCCGCTCCATGACCGACATGAAGCGCCCGACCGCCTTGATCGCCGCCGCTCCGAGGCCGGGCACCGACTCCGGCTCGGCCGCGACGTCCCAGACCGGCTCGCCGATCGTGTTGGCGTAGCCCACGAGGCGGCCCTGCGAGGTCGCGCCGATGCCGCGCCGCGGCGAGTTCACGACGCGCGAGAAGGCCACCGTGTCGGCTGGGTTCACGAGCAGCGTGAGGTACGCGAGCGCATCCTTGATCTCGGCGCGCTCGTAGAAGCGGGTGCCGCCGATGACCTGGTAGCCGACCCCGTATCGCACCAGCATGTCCTCGAGCACACGGCTCTGAGCATTGGTCCGGTAGAAGACCGCGATCTCGTCCCGCGAGGCGCCCTCGTCGACGAGTCGCTCGATCTCAGACACCACGAAACGCGCCTCGGCATGCTCGTCCTCGAGCTCCCGGACGTGCACGGGATCGCCGTCGCCGAGATCGGACCAGAGGAACTTGGCCTTGCGCTGCCGGTTGTTGGAGATGACCGCGTTGGAGGCGTTCAGGATCGTCTGCGTCGAGCGATAGTTCTGCTCGAGCTTGACGACGGTGGCATCCGGGTGGTCTCGCTCGAAGCCAAGAATATTTTCGATGTCGGCGCCACGGAAGGCATAGACCGACTGGTCGTCGTCGCCGATCACGAAGAGGTTTCGGTGCTCGTCGGTGAGCAGCTGCAGCCAGCGGTACTGGGCTCGGTTCGTGTCCTGGTACTCGTCGACCAGGACGTGGCGGAAGGAGCGGCGGTAGCGGTTGCGCACCTCCTCGAACAGCTCGAAGAGGTTCACGCAACGGAACAGCAGGTCGTCGAAGTCCATCGCGTTCGCCGCGTGGAGGCGCTTCTCGTAGAGCTCGTAGACGTCCGCGGCTGTCTGCTCGAAGAAGGTCGAGACCTTCAGGCGGTACGCCTCGGCGTCGAGCAGCTGGTTCTTCGCGTCCGAGATCTGACGGCGGATACCGCGGGGCGCGAAGCGCTTCGGATCCACGTCGAGCTCGTCGACGCAGGCCTTCACGAGGCGCAGCGAGTCCTGCTCGTCGTAGATCGTGAAGCCGCGGGTGTAGCCGAGCTTGTCGGCGTCGGCGCGCAGCATGCGTGCGCAGGCCGAGTGGAAGGTCATCACCCACATGGCGCGGGCGCGGTTTCCGACGAGCGTCTCGACCCGTTCGCGCATCTCCTGGGCGGCCTTGTTGGTGAAGGTGATCGCCAGAATCTCGCCCGGCCGTGCCTGGCCGGTGCCCACCAGATGCGCGATCCGGTGCGTGAGCACGCGCGTCTTGCCGGACCCGGCGCCCGCGAGGATGAGCAGGGGGCCTTCGCCGTGAAGCACGGCCTCGCGCTGGGGCTCGTTCAGCCCCTCCAGCAGGGAATCGGGGGCCACAGCACCCATCGAGTCGAGGATAGAGCCGGGGCCGGAGCGCTAGAGGTCGCGCCGCGCGAAGCCGGCGCGTGCTGCGGCCCCGACGAGCGCGAGGTAGGCCAGCGTCCATGCCCACAGGCCCGGGCCGGCTTTCTCGGCGCCGCCGAATGGGCCCAGCTGCACGATCACGCCGGTGATCCCGCTCGTCTCGGCCGTCAGGCCGTGGAGGCCGGCCTGGTAGAGCGCCTCGAAGGGCAGCAGCCACGAGGACACCTTCGCCACGTCCTCGAGCGTGTTGACGGCGAGCGCGTCGCCGATCTGCCCGAGCAGGCCCGCGGCCAGGCCCGCGCCGAAGAGCATGAAGACGGCTATGCCGTTGGCCGTCGAGGACAGGAAGATCGATCCGAGCAGGGAAATCGCCGCGATCACGACGACGGCGAGCACCAGTCCGAGGCCCGGGCCGATCGCCCTGTCGGGCCACCAGTCGCCCGCGATGCCGGTGATCAGCACCGACGCCGCGTAGACGAACGCCACGTAGAGCGCGCACACCGACGCGGCGCCGGCGAAACGGCCGAGCAACAGGCTCGTCCTACCGACCGGGCGCACCACGAGCGGCTGGAGCAGGCCGCGCTCGGCGTCGCCTCGCACGGCGCCGAGGGTGAGGAAGACGGCCAGCACGGCTCCGAGGAAGAGGATCGTGAACATCGACAGGCCGAGCAGCGTGGAGCCGGCCAGGACGCGGTCGTCGATCTGGTCGTCGGCCGCAAGCGAGTTGACCTCGTTGAAGGTGACGACGCAGCCGAGCCCGTAGAGCGCGAGGAAGCACAGGGTCAGCACGAGCACGACCAGGATCACCCTCCGGCGCACCGCCTCACGCAGCGCGTAGCGAGCGACGATCGTCGCGCTGCTCACGCCGCGCCCACCGCCTCCAGGTAGGCGTCCTCGAGCGTGGAGGCGAGCAATCGCACCTCGTAGACCTGCTCCCCGTTCGCCACGAGGTCGGCCACGATTCGCGGCACCTCGTCGCGGGTCGCCTCGGGGAAGGTCCTGCGGCCGCCCTCCGTCTCGACCTCCACGCCGCGCGGCCGCGCGAGCTCCGCGGGCGTGCCCTGCGCGACGATCCGCCCACCGACCAGGATCGCGACCCGGTCGCAGACGAGCTCGACCTCGCTGAGCAGATGCGAGCTCAGCACCACCGCGATGCCGCGGCTGCGGAGCTCGCGGAGGAGGTCGCGCACCACCCGCCGCCCCACCGGGTCGAGCGCGCTGGTGGGCTCGTCCAGCATGAGCAGGCGCGGCGTGCCCACGAGCGCCTGCGCGATCCCGAGCCGCTGCTGCATGCCCTTGGACATCGCCGCGACCTTCGTGTCGCGGGCGTCCCCGAGCCCCACGAGCTCCAGCAGCTCGGCGCTCTCGTTCGCACCCCGCTCCGACCCTGCGAGCTCCTGGTGCAGCGCCAGGAGCTCGTCGGCGGTGAGCCAGTCGGGGAAGCGGAACAGCTCGGCCAGGTATCCGATGGCGGTGCGCGCCTCGGCGGAGCCGGCCGGCGCGCCCTCGACCTCGGCGCGGCCGCCCGTCGCGCGGACGAGGCCGCAGGCGATCTTCGTGAGCGTCGACTTGCCGGCACCGTTCGGGCCCAGCAGGCCAAGCAGCTCGCCCTGCGCCACCTCGAGATCCACGCCGCCGAGGGCGACGGTGTCGCCGTAGCGCTTCTCGAGCGACTCGCAGCGGAGGGCGGCGGGCACCGTCCGCAGTGTAGGAAGCTGCCCGGGTGGCTCTGACCGATGACGTGCGGGCGGCGTGCGCTGAGATCGCTCGGACGGCGCGGCACGTGCGGATCGACGAGGACCGGCTCGACGCGGTCGATCCGGGGCCTCCACCCGAGCTCGACCGCGACCGCCACTACCTGGAGGGCGCGCCGGAGGACGTCGCGGACTTCATGCTCATCCTCGACTCGATCAACTTCGGGTCGGGGTGGTTTCCGACACTGCGGAAGAGGCCGGGGATGTCGGGGTACTTCACGGTGGCCTCTTCGCTCACCGACTTCTGGCGGCGGGGTGGCGGGTGGTCGGTTCACGAACTACGGACATTGAAGGCTGTGGATGTGGCGGGAGTTCTCGGTCAGGAGCCTGCGCACGAGCTCATGACGCTGTACGCGGACGCGCTGCGGGCGCTTGGGCGCTTCCTCGGTGGCCGTCGGGCGCTCGAGCTTGTGTCCGAGGCCCGCGCCTCGGCCGAGCGGCTCGCCGCGATGCTCGCTTTTGGAATGCCGTTCTTCGACGACGTCGGCTTCTGGAAGCGGGCCCAGATCGCGGCGAATGACCTGGCACTCGCCGGTGTAGCCGAGTTCCATGACCTCGACCGGCTCACGATCTTCGCGGACAACCTCGTCCCTCACGTGCTGCGGGTGGACGGGGCGCTCGTCTACGAGCCCGCGCTGGCCGCGCGAATCGACGCCGGCGAGCTGCTGGCCCCGGGCGAGGAGGAGCGCGAGATCCGTGGCTGCGCTGTGCACGCTTGCGAGCTGCTGGCGGAGCGGCTCGAGATGCCGGCGCGGCTGCTGGATGTGGCCCTGTGGACGAAGGGCCAGGCGCCCGAGTACAAGGCGGTGCCGCGACACCGCACGCGGACGGTGTTCTACTGACTGCTTCCGAGAACCCGCCGGATCCGCGCCAGGGTGTCCTCCGGGTCGTGGAGGATCTGGTCGGCGGTGAAGCGGGTGAGTCTGTAGCCGGCCGCCTCGAGGTCGTCGTCCTTGCGACGGTCGCGGGTCGCGGCCTGGCGGGTCGAGTGGTAGGCGTGGCCGTCGACCTCGATCACGCGTCGCTGTGCGCGCCAGAGGAAGTCGACCTCGTAGCCGCAGAGCCAGGCGTTCACCTCGGGTTCGGGAAGCCCTGCGCGGCGGATGAGCGCCAGGAAGCGCTCCTCGAGCTCGCTGCGGGTGACCGTCGCGGTGCGGTGCTCGGCTGCGATCAGCCGGCGGAGCGTTCCGGTCCTGCGCCCGTTGGCCCGCTCGAGGGCATCCTCGATGGCGCCTTTCGGAAGCAGCCGGCGGATGTAGGCCTGCTCAAGAGCTCTTTCGAGGAGGCGATCGGGAACGACGGCATCGAGGTCCACGAGGGTGCGAGCGACGCTGGTGATTGGGATGCCGCCTTGTGCGGTCAGGTCCGCTGGGTCCAGGCGACGGCAGCAGTGAAGGTGGATGCCCGGCCGCTTGGCGCGTCCTGCGCGCGTTGGTGCCGTCACGTCGATGTTCGCCTGCGTCGTGGTCAATAGCTCCCAGTGCCGGGCGGCGGACCTGTGACTCAGGACCGCGCCGTCGCCGCAAGCGAGAACGGCGGCAATGCGGCGGCCCTCGCGCGTGAGCTCTCGGTGACCGAACGCGTAGACGCCGCGCCAGAGCCGTTGCAGCTGCCGGGCCTTCACCCGCTGCAGAATCTGATGGCGGCTGAGGCCGCACGCGCGAAGCTGCTCGTGGGTGACGACCCCAAACTGCCCGGCCGCCACCGTCGCGGCTGCGCGATCCAGCGGCGCCGCCCCAAGAGGTGCCGCAGCTTTTGCTGATGTCATCGGCATTTCCTGCGGCACCGGAGGAGCGTGGCGGCTCCGGGCGCACTTGGGTGCGTGTTGTGTGACGTCCGCGTTACTTCGGCGTCACGGGAGGGGCGCGGAGCCCTGGCGAAGCGCGGCGCCGCTGGCTTCCCCTAGCCGCCCGCGCTGTCCGGGCCGCCGCGGCGCTTCAGGGGGCGGACCTCGGCGGCCGGCTTGCGGCCGGTCTGCTCGGCCACCAGCTCTTCGAGCTCGTTCAGGCGATTGGCGAGGCCGCTGATGGCGTCGGCGACGGGGTCGGGCAGGTGGACCCAGTCGGCGTCGGGGCCCTCGGGCTTCTTGCCGTCCACGCGCACGGGGTGGCCCGGGTTGCCGACGACAGTCGAGTTCGGCGGCACGTCGTGGATGACCACGCTGTTGGCGCCGATCTTCGCGCGCTCGCCGATCACGATCGGGCCCAGGAGCGCGGCGCCGGCGCCCACCATCACCTGGTCGCCGAGCGTCGGATGGCGCTTGCCGCGCGCGAAGCCGGTTCCGCCCAGCGTCACCCCCTGGTAGATCGTCACGTCGTCGCCCAGCTCGGCGGTCTCACCGATCACGACGCCCACGCCGTGATCGATGAACAGCCCGCGCCCGATCCGCGCGGCCGGATGAATCTCGACCCCCGTCATTGCCGTGGTTGCGTACGAGAGGAAGCGCGGTACCAGAGGGATGCCCGCCGCGTAGAGGGCGTGCGACACCCGATGCGCCAGCAGCGCCTGGACGCCGCGATACGTGAGCAGCATCTCCGCACGCCCGACGCTCCGCGCCGCCGGATCGCGCTCCTGGGCTGCGGCGAGGTCCTCGCGCACCTCGCGGGCCACGCTCGCGAATGTGTCGAGCAGGCTCATCAGGGAGCGAAGAAGGGCGTGCTGATGTAGCGGTCGGCCGAGTCCGGAAGGATCGCCACGATCCGCTTGCCGCGCATCTCCGCGCGCGATCCCACCTGCACGGCGGCCCACACGGCGGCGCCCGCCGAGATCCCGGCGCTGACGCCCTCGCGACGGGAGCAGAGGCGGGCGGTCTCGATCGCGTCCTCGTCCTCGACCGGGACGATCTCGTCGATCACCTCGCGGTTCAGCACCTCGGGGATGAACCCGGGCCCGATTCCGTCGATCTTGTGCGGTCCCGGCTTCCCGCCGGAGAGCACCGGCGACGACGACGGCTCGACCGCCACCACGTGCACCCCCGGATGGCGCTCCTTCAGCCGCTCCCCGCAGCCCGTGATCGTCCCTCCCGTCCCGACCGGCGCGACGAACACGTCGACCTTCCCCTCGGTGTCGCGCCAGATCTCCTCGGCGGTCGTCCGGCGGTGCGCTTCGGGGTTCGCGGGGTTCGAGAACTGGTTCGGAACGAAGCAATCGCCGCGCTCGCGGCAGATCCGGCGCGCCTCCTCGACCGCTTCGTTCATCCCTCCCATCGACTCGACCCAGACGACCTCCGCCCCATAGAGCCGCAGCAGCTTCTCGCGCTCACGGCTCATCCCCTGGGGCATCGTGATGACGAGCTCGTAGCCCTTTGCGGCGCACACGAACGCCAGGGCGATGCCGGTGTTCCCCGAGGTCGACTCGACGATCGTGTTCCGGCCCGGCTCGATGCGGCCCTCGGCCTCGGCGGCCTCGATCATCGCCACGCCGATGCGGTCCTTGACGCTCCCGGCTGGGTTGTACGCCTCCAGCTTCCCGATCAGCTCCGCGCCGCAGTCGGGCGCAACGCGCGTGAGCCTGACCATCGGCGTGTTGCCGACGAGATCCGCCAGGTTGTCCGGGATCGCCCTGGTGGGCGGCGAGACGCTCATCCGCCGCCGAGGGTACCGGGCAGGCGCCGCGCCCTAGGGCCCAGCCCTACTCGCAGAACGCGATGAAGGGCACGCCGATGATCGTCGTCTTGTGCGTCTGGGTGCTCACGCCGAACGTGATCCGGCCGCCGCTCACAGGGCGCTTCGGGGTCTGCACGAGCGTGACCTGGAAGACCTGGTCCGTGCTGTGGTCGACCTTCGCGTGTGGGAACTTGGCCTTGATCTGAGCGATCGTCGCGCCGATCCCAACGCCGCGCGCCTTAGCGCCGCCCCTGACGGCGATGTTGTCCACCCTGCGCGGGCTCGACTGCGTGTAGTTGACGCTGCCCTTGAGCGGCGGAAGCAGCCGCGCCGAGCGCGTGTTCTCGGCGAGCTCGCAGCCCGGCCGGATCTTCCCGACCTTGCCGCGCGCGCGGAGGTCGGTGTGCCTGTCGCCCAAGTGGACGCCGTCCACGCGGACCGGCGTGATCTTCGCGACCGCGGCACCGCCGGCGGGCGGCGAGGCGGAGCTCGCGATGGCGAGGGCGCCGGCCGTTACAGCCGCGGCGACCAGTGCAAGGAGAAGCGACGGGCGGAGAGGGCTCATGCCGCCACCGTACCCCGGCCATCGGAGAGCAACCGTCCGGCGCGCGGCTTCCGTGGACGTTCAGCCCTCGAAACCGCTATCGGCCCTGTCGCTTCCCTCTCAGCGTGTGCCGCGCGACCAGTTGTGGATCACGGCCGCCCGGTCGCGGCCCAGCGCGCTGGCAGGCACGTAAGCGCCCGGAGCCCCGCCGTGGACGTCGTGGTAAGGGTGCTCGGCGATCCCGCTCCCGTCGACCGTGTAGTAGCCGTAGATGACACCGATCAACATGACGAAGCAGAAGATCACGATTTCCATAACCAAAGCGTCCCGCCCGCGGGCGGGCGCCACTGTGAGGTGCGTCACGGCGCCTCAGATGCAGTCGGGGACTACAGCTTCCTCGAACTCGTCGGTCCCGATGCGCCCCTCGAGGTGACCCGCTGCGTCCACGGCGTCGCGCCACTCGGCGTCCGTAGGGCCTTCGCCAGGCTGGACGAGTGACGACGGCGGCGCAGGCCTCTACGCAATCGCCGCCCTCCGCCGCCCGGACCACTCGAGCGCTTCGTCTCGGTCGCGGAAGCCGACGCGGATCTCGACGATCTTGCCGGCGACCAGCCGGTACACCTCGAACTGCCTGTTGCTGACCGGGATGCCGCTGTCGCGGCCGACTCCGTTGAAGCTCACCTCGGCCATGACGAAATCCCCACAGAGGTCGACGACGTTGCTCAACTCGAGCCCCCAGTCGTCGAAGATCTCGGTCCACTGCTCCGCCATGCGTTTCAGCTCGTCCGGTCCGCGCCCCCGGTCCTGCATCCCAATCGCGGACTGGAGGTCCACCAACTCGACGTCGGGGTCGAAAGCGTCGATCGTCTCGTCGAAGCCGCGCGTGTCCCAGATCTCGAGCATCGTCCTGACGATCTCCACGTTGTCCTGCGACATCCGTCAGATGAGCGTACCCGTGCCACCCGCTATCCCGGTGCGATCGGGTCTACTCCCGCAGCCCGGCGGCTTCGAAGGCGTCACCCGTGTCGTAGAACTCGCGAATGCGCACGATCATCCCGTCCCGGATCGTGAGCAGCTCGTAGTTGGTCGAGCGAACCTCGGCACCACTCGCTGCGCCACGGCCAACCTCGGTTCCCTCGACCAGTACCTCATTGCCTCCGCAGTCGATGATCCGCTGGACCTCGTATCTGTAGTCATCGAAGCTCTCGAGCCACTCTTTGAGCCGCTGACTGACTCCCTCTCGGCCTCGATACGTCGTTCCGTCTTCAGGGACGGTCCACTCGACCCTTGGATGGCACAACTCCATCGTTCTGGGCATCGCGGCGAGCAGCTGCCGCTTGCTGGCGGCCGGCTCGTACCAGCGCGTCGCAATCTCCACGTTCTCCTGCGACATGGACCCCCAGTATCTGCCGCGTAGGCGTCGCGGTCCAGACTGGCCGCCGACGCGCTTCGCTTTGACTTGTCTGTGTGGCTACGTCAAGCTCCGCGCGCATGGGCTCGTTGCGACTTCGCGCGCTCGTCGTCCTCTTCTGCGTGTTGGTATCCGCGGTGTCCACCGCGTCCGCGGGGTCCGCTGGGACCCGGACGAAAACGCTCACCTTCACCACTGGTCAGTTCGTCGTGAACTGCACGAGCAGCGGGCAGCGCTGTAGCCCTAAGAAGAAGCTGACCTTCACGCTGGGACGCAAGGGCACGCTCAGCTCGATCAAGTACACGGCGGCAGCGACGCACTGCTCCTCGACGTTGCTGCGTGTGTTTCGAAAGGGCCGCCAGATCGCGAAGACCGGGCGACTTGAGCCGGGTGAGACCAGCGAGCGCTTGGTCACGCATATAGGCCTGACCAAGGGCGCGACCACGCTCCGCTTCCAAGCCCAGGGCTTCGTCGGCGGCTGCAACACCGGCTATGTCGGGTCGTGGGGCGGGAAGATCACCGTCACGGTCAAAGTCCCGCGCCGCTGAGGAGGCCGGGCGGCGTCTAGATGTAGTACATCGGCGTCTCTGAGTCGCGCGCCTCGCGCTCCGCCACGTCGGCGATCGTCGTGCCGGCGAGGACGTTGCGTACCGCGTCCGTCGCGTCCGTCCAGATCGGTCCGTTCGCCGCCGCCTCGGCGCCCAGCTCGCCCTCGAGCAGCTCGACC